>Ga0209610_1001983_pt1 | contig 10413 bp, 5 predicted proteins | sample LakKivw275mmetaG_FD_184137 | JGI IMG/M metagenome (GOLD analysis project Ga0209610, IMG submission 184137) | Anoxic lake water microbial communities from Lake Kivu, Rwanda to study Microbial Dark Matter (Phase II) - Lake Kivu water 275m metaG... | ecosystem: Environmental > Aquatic > Freshwater >...
TTGCAAATTCATCATGAAAATTAGATGGATAAAAAAATAGAAAAATATATCCAAAAATAAAATAGAAAGGGTTTTTCTTATTCATTACCTTAATAAAAATGGAAAAAACAGGGTGGTCATTGAGTATGTCCAACCTGAAATCGATGGTGGTTATTTCCCCATCAAAAGAATTATCGGAGAAAGAGTAAAGGTCACGGCTAATATCTTTGCCGACGGTCATGATCAGGTCAGAGCCACTCTTCTGTTTCGAAAACAGGGGAAAGAAAAATGGCAATTTTCTCCGATGAATTTCGTGGGAAATGACCAGTGGTCTGGAGAATTCACAGTCGAAGAAATCGGAATCTACGAGTACACTATCGAAGGGTGGGTTGATCCTTTAAAAAATCATAAAACCCGCTATCCCAAGGAATTAAAGGTGATAGTCGATCGAAAAAAAGCTTTATTCAGCGCCTGGTATGAGCTGTTCCCCCGTTCTTGTTCACCAGAAATAAACCAGCACGGCACTTTTTTAGATTGTGAAAAGATCCTGCCTGATATTGCCCATCTGGGTTTTGACATTCTGTATTTCCCCCCTATTCACCCCATTGGAAAGACCTACCGCAAAGGGAAGAATAATACCATAACTACCCAAAAAGGAGACCCGGGGAGTCCCTGGGCGATCGGGGACGAAACAGGCGGCCATATGGCTATTCATCCCCAACTGGGAAGCCTAAATGATTTACATCGATTGATCAAAAAAGCAAAAGAATATGGTATTGAAATAGCCCTGGATCTAGCTTTTCAATGTTCCCAGGATCATCCTTATATTAAAACCCATCCAGAATGGTTTAGATGGCGGGCTGACGGAACCATCCAGTATGCCGAAAATCCGCCGAAAAAATATGAGGATATTGTTCCTTTTGATTTTGAAACAGCTCACTGGCAAGAACTATGGGAAGAGTTTAAGAAAATTACCCTTTACTGGATAGAACAAGGAATTAAAATCTTTCGCGTCGATAATCCTCATACCAAACCCTTTTTATTCTGGGAATGGCTGATTGGTCAAGTAAAAACACAATATCCAGAGATCATCTTTTTAGCAGAAGCTTTTACCCGGCCCAAAGTGATGTATCATCTGGCCAAAATCGGTTTTACTCAATCCTATACCTATTTCACCTGGAGAAATACCAAACATGAATTGATGGAATACCTGAATGAGCTGACCAATACCCAGGTTAAAGAATATTTTCGGCCCAATTTTTGGCCCAATACCCCGGATATCTTATCTGAGTACCTGCAATTAGGAGACCGACCGGTATTTTTCATTCGGTTCATTTTAGCTGCCATCTTATCTTCCAATTACGGAATTTATGGACCTCCCTATGAACGGTTTATCAATCAGGTCATTTCTGGAAAAGAAGAATATCTAAATTCGGAGAAATATGAAATAAAACAATGGAAAAATGAAGATATCAAGGAGAGCACCCGTGATTTTATTTCCCGAATCAATCGAATCAGACGGGAAAATCCTGCCTTACAGATGACCAATAATCTCAAATTTTATCATGTTGATAATGATAATCTGCTTTATTTTGGTAAATCTAGCGAAGATCTTTCTGATATTATTTTAATCGTTGTTAACCTGGATCCCCATTACACCCAGTCCGGATGGGTTCAGGTACCGCTATCCGAAATGGGCATTGAACCTGACCAACCCTTCCTGGCCCAAGACCTGTTGGGGGGCGATCAATATATCTGGCGGGGTGAATACAATTATGTGGAATTAAATCCACAGGTCCTCCCTGCCCATATTCTTAAAATCAAGAAAAGGCTTAAGAGAGAAACTGACTTTGATTATTTCATCTAAGGAGGTCTCATGACTACCCAAGAGACTTATCTGGAAACCCCTTTATGGTACAAAGATGCCATTATCTATGAACTTCACGTCAAAACATTTTATGATAAAAACGAAGACGGAATTGGCGATTTTCAGGGGTTAACCGAAAAATTAGATTACCTGGACAGTCTGGGAATTAACACTATCTGGTTGCTTCCTTTTTTCCCATCTCCCTTAAAGGATGATGGATATGATATTGCTGACTATTTCAATATCCATCCCAATTACGGTAATTTACACTATTTCAAGTATTTTTTAAAAGAAGCTCATCGACGGGAAATGAAAGTGGTCATAGAATTGGTCTTAAACCATACCTCTGACCAGCATATCTGGTTTCAAAGGGCAAGAAAGGGAGGCCCTAATTCAAGATGGGGAAAGTTTTATGTCTGGAGTGAAACCCCGGATAAATACCAGGAGGTCCGAATTATTTTTAAAGATTTCGAATCATCCAACTGGACCAGAGACCCAATATCTGGCTATTATTACTGGCATCGTTTCTATTCTCATCAGCCCGATTTAAATTATGATAATCCGGAGGTCCAGGAAGCCATGTTGAAAGTGATTGATTTCTGGATGGAAATGGGGGTTGACGGAATGCGTCTGGATGCAGTCCCCTATTTATTTGAAAGAGAAGGAACTAATTGTGAAAACCTGCCTGAATCGCTGGATTTTTTAAAAAAAATACGTTCCCATATGGATAAGCATTATCAAAATAGGATGATACTGGCAGAAGCAAATCAATGGCCGGAAGATGCCATCCAATATTTCGGTCAAGGAGACGCCTGTCATATGGCTTTTCACTTCCCGCTAATGCCGCGCATGTTTATGGCCTTAAAAATGGAGGATCGATTTCCCATCATTGATATTCTGGAACAAACCCCACCTATTCCGGAAAACTGTCAATGGACTCTCTTTTTAAGAAACCACGATGAATTGACCCTGGAAATGGTCACTGACGAGGAAAGGGACTATATGTATCGAGTCTACGCCCGGGATACTACCGCCCGAATTAATTTGGGTATTCGCCGACGGCTGGCTCCCTTGTTAGATAATCACCGCAGAAAAATGGAAATTATGAATATACTCCTTTTTTCTCTACCGGGGACCCCGACCATCTACTATGGTGACGAAATTGCCATGGGAGACAACCACTTTCTAGGAGACCGGAATGGGGTAAGAACCCCGATGCACTGGAGTGCAGACCGCAATGCCGGTTTTTCTCGAGCTAATACCCAGAAACTCTATCTCCCGGTAATCATCAACCCGGAGTATCATTATGAAACCGTGAATGTGGAAAACCAGGAGAGGAATCAAACATCATTTCTTTGGTGGATGAAAAGAGTAATCGATATGCGAAAAAAAAATAAAGCCTTCGGGAGAGGGAGTATTAAATTTCTTCATCCCGAGAATTACAAGATTCTGGCTTTTATTCGTCGATATCAAGATGAAATTATCCTGGTAGTAGTCAATCTATCCCGGTTTTCCCAGGTGGCAGAATTAGATTTAGCCCAATATGCCGGATATCATCCGATAGAAGTCTTCAGCAAAAATCAGTTTCCGGTCATTAGGGAAACGCCTTATATCTTAACCCTGGGATTTCATGATTATTTCTGGTTTTCCCTCCAAAAAGAAGATGATTCGAGAATTACTAAAAAAAGGGAACAAATCCCGGTCTTAAGTACCCAAACTAATTGGGTAAACCTTTTTAAAGGTAAAACAGCCCAACTGTTGGAAAGTACGATTATTCCCTTTTTCTTAAAAGAACAGCGCTGGTTTGGCAAAAAATCACAAAGAATAAGAAAAGTTAATATCACAGAAAAAATACCGGTAAAAAATAAGAATAGTACTTCTTTGTTAGTTTTTCTAAAAGTTGGCTATGATGAAGGATTGGAAGAATATTACCTCCTTCCTCTTTCTTATCTGGAAAAGGAAAAAGCGGAATACCTCGAGCGTGAAATGCCGCAATCCGTTTTATTTAAAGTTCATTCTGATAATCAGGATGGTATTGTCTGTGATGCAGTCTATGATACTGCATTTCATCAAACATTGATCCAGCTTGTTGCCAGAAGGCGAATTATTAGAGGTGAGCAAGGAAAAATTCAAGCCTACCCCGGTAAATATTTCCGAAAATTAAGAAGAAAGGTATTGACCTTTGAAAATTCCAGATTAATGGGTGTTGAACAGAGTAATTCCTCAATTATTTATGAAAAAGATGCCGTTCTTAAATTATTCCGCAAACTGGATGAAGGGGTTAATCCTGATTTAGAGATGGGGAAATATTTAACCGAAGAAACCAATTTTGCCAATATTCCTGCCTTCTGCGGGGCAATCGAGTTTCAACAAAATGACCACTCAATGATTACCCTGGGTATTTTATATCCATTTATCCAAAGTATAGGAAATGCCTGGACCTATTCACAAGATGCCTTAGGACGTTATTACGAAAGGGTTCTTTCTAAAATAGGTGAACTGGATAAAATGCCATTTCTTCCAGATTCCCTTTTTGATAAATTAGAGCAAGATATTCCGGAAATCTTTCAGGAGTTAATCGGCACTACCTATATTGAGATGATCAGCCTTCTGGGTAAAAGAACGGCAGAACTTCACCTGGCATTAGCTCAACCCAGTGAAAATCAGGATTTTAGACCAGAATCCTTTTCTATCCTTTACCAGCGTGCTCTTTACCAGTCTATCCAGACTTTAGTTAAAAGAACATTTCAGGATTTAAGAAAAAATGCCAGGCAACTTCCGGAAGAACTCCAAATCGACCTGACTCAAATATTGACAAATGAATCCAGAATATTGCAATATTGCAAGATCCTTCTTTCCAGCAAAATAAGAGGGATGAAAACCAGAATCCACGGAGATTATCATCTTGGTCAGGTCCTCTATACCGGAAATGATTTCTATATTATCGATTTTGAAGGTGAACCAGCCCGGTCACTGGGAGAAAGAAGATTAAAACGTTGTCCTTTGAAAGATGTTGCCGGGATGCTCCGTTCTTTTCATTATGCTGCTTTTGCCCCCTTGATACAACAACATATTTTAGGGGATTATAAAATGCTGGAACGCTGGGCAAACCTGTGGACCCACTACACCAGTAAAGTATTTTTAAAAGCTTATTTAGAACAATCCCAAAAGAATTCATTTTTGCCCGAAAAAAAGGAACAATTACCTCAATTGCTAAAAATCTATCTTCTGGAAAAAGCGGTTTATGAAATAGCTTATGAGATGAATCACCGGCCCAATTGGTTAGCAATCCCATTTAAAGGCATTTTATATGAATTAGGAGAGGTCAATGAAGAAAAATAAATTCCATAACCTGGAATATTTTACCTTATTTAGTAAAGATGATATTTACCTATATAAAGAAGGAACCCATTACCGATTATATGAAAAATTAGGTGCACATCTGATAAAATTCAAAGAGAAAGAGGGCGTTTACTTTGCCATATGGGCTCCCAATGCCGAATCAGTTGCGGTTATCGGAGATTTTAATCAATGGCAATCCAATACTCATCTGTTAAAACAAATGCATTCCGGTAGCGGCATATGGGAAGGCTTTATTTCCGAAATTGAAAAGGGAATGCGTTATAAATTCCACATAAAATCCCGGCATAAGAGTTACCAGATTGATAAAGGTGATCCTTTTGCCTTTTACTGGGAAAAACCGCCTCAAACGGCATCAATCATATGGGATTTAGATTATCACTGGCAAGATCAAACCTGGATGAGTCAACGAAAAGAATACCTGGGCTTAAACCAGCCTTTTTCGGTCTATGAAGTGCATTTAGGTTCCTGGCGACAACAACTTGATTCGACCAACGGTCTTCTGGATTACCGAAAACTAGCCTCTCTCCTAACAGTTTATGTGAAGCAGGCAGGGTTTACCCATGTTGAACTGCTTCCAATTATGGAACACCCCTTTTATGGCTCCTGGGGTTATCAAACCCTGGGGTATTTTGCCCCAACCAGCCGTTACGGATCCCCCCAGGATTTCATGTATTTTATTGAATATCTTCATCAACAGGGAATTGGTATCATTCTGGATTGGGTCCCTTCCCATTTCCCAGGCAATGAGTACGGATTGGTTTATTTTGACGGTACCCATCTTTACGAACACGCCGATCCACAGAAAGGTTTCCATCCTGATTGGAACAGTTACATCTTTAATTATGGAAGAAACGAAGTTAGAGAATTTTTAATCAGTAGTGCCCTTTTCTGGTTAGATAAATATCATATTGACGGTCTGCGGGTAGATGCCGTTGCCTCTATGCTTTATCTGGACTATTCCCGAAAAGAGGGCGAATGGATCCCCAATCAATTCGGGGGTAGAGAAAATCTGGAGGCAATTGATTTCATTAAAAAATTAAATGAAACTATCTACCAGAATTTTCCGGATGTGCAGACCATTGCCGAAGAATCCACCGCCTGGCCGATGGTCTCCCACCCCATCTATTTAGGAGGACTGGGATTCGGAATGAAATGGAATATGGGCTGGATGCATGATACCCTGTTTTATTTCTCCCAAGACCCCATTTTCCGCAAATACCATCATCAACAACTGACCTTCAGTCTTCTGTATGCTTTCAATGAAAATTTCGTCATCTCTCTATCTCATGATGAGGTCACCCACGGTAAAAAATCTTTACTGGAGAAGATGCCCGGTGACGATTGGAAAAAATTTGCCAATTTACGTTTACTGTTTGGTTATATGTTTGCCCACCCTGGAAAACAATTACTTTTTATGGGCGGAGAATTTGGACAAAGAAAAGAATGGAATCATGATGCCAGCCTTGATTGGTATCTGCTTGATTCCCCTCCTCACCAAGGAATCTTTAACTGGATTAAAGATTTAAACTATTTTTATAAAAATGAGAAAGCCCTCTTCCAATTCGACTTTGAAGCCAAAGGATTTGAATGGATCAATGCCAATGATTGGGAGCACTCTGTGCTGATTTTTCTAAGAAAAGGAGAAAAAAAAGATGACCAGATCCTGATTATCTGTAACTTTGTGCCGGTCCCCTGGCATCATTACCGCGTTGGTGTTCCAAGTAAAGGAATATGGGAAGAAAAATTAAACAGTGATGCCCTTATTTATGGCGGAAGTGGGCAGGGAAATCTCGGCTCTGTGGAGGCAACGCCAATCCCCATTCACGGAAAAGATTATTCCCTCCCTCTTACCCTGCCTCCTCTAGGCATCCTTTTTCTAAAAAAGAGAGGGTAATTGATAAGGAGTAAATAAAATGAATCAAAACCAAAAAAAATATATTTGTATTCATGGCCATTTCTATCAACCGTCCCGGGAAAACCCCTGGTTAGAAGATATTGAATTACAGGATTCTGCCTATCCCTTTCATGATTGGAATGAAAAAATCTCCGAAGAATGCTATAAAGTGAATAGCACTTCACGTATCCTGGACAGACAAGGGAATATTATAAAAATTATCAATAATTATTCCCGTATTAGCTTTAATTTTGGCCCCACCCTTCTCTCCTGGATGGAGAAACATCAGTCTGAAATTTATCAAGCTGTTTTGGAGGCAGACAAAATAAGTCAGGAACATTACCACAGCCATGGTTCTGCTATTGCCCAAATCTATAATCATATAATTATGCCGCTGGCCAATGACCGGGATAAATATACCCAGATTTACTGGGGTATCAAAGATTTCCAAGCCCGCTTCCATCGGTACCCCGAAGGGATGTGGCTACCGGAAACAGCGGTCGATTATCGAACCCTAGAAATCATGGCTAATTTGGGGATTCAGTTTACCATCCTTGCCCCTCATCAAGCCAAAAAAATTCGTAAAATAGAAAAAAATGCCCCCTGGCAGGAAGTCAATCAAGCAAACTTTAATACCAAACAGCCTTATGTATGTCATCTCCCTTCGGGGAAGTCAATTCATCTTTTTTTCTATGATGGACTCATTTCCCATGAGGTCAGTTTTGGAGATATTTTAAGTAATGGCGAAAAACTGGCCAATCGGTTGCTCAAGGCATTTTCCCCAGATAATGGTCAACCGGAATTGGTCCATATTGCCACAGATGGAGAAACTTACGGTCATCATCATCGCTTTGGTGATATGGCCCTGGCTTATTGCTTACATTACATCGAAGAAAACAGACTGGCCACTATCACCAATTACGGAGAATACTTAGAATTTCACCCATCCGACTATGAAGTGGAAATTGTGGAAAATACCTCCTGGAGCTGTTCCCATGGGATTGAACGATGGCGAAGTAATTGTGGTTGTCATTGCGGTATACACCCTGATTGGCATCAAAAATGGAGAAAACCTTTAAGAGAAGCAATGGACTGGTTAAGAGACCAATCAATTCAAATCTTTAAGCAAGAAGCCTCGGCCTATTTTAAAGATGTATGGCAGGCAAGAAATGAATATATTTCAATTATTTTAAATCGAAATCCAGACCATATAGAATCTTTTTTGCAAGAATACAGTTTCCATCCACTTAATTCCGAAGAAAAAACAAAAGCATTAACATTATTAGAGATACAGAGAAATGTTATGCTCATGTATACCAGCGATGGTTGGTTTTTTGATGAAATTTCCGGTATCGAAACCACCCAGGTCCTGCAATGTGCTGCCCGCTGTATTCAGCTTATTCAAAGATTTAGCGATCATTCTCCAGAAGAAGAATATTTAAAAATACTGGAACAGGCTCCCAGCAATATTCCACGTTATCAAAACGGAGCCAAAATTTACCAGTTATTAATTAAGCCGGTAATGGTTGATTTATTAAGAGTAGCAGCCCATTATGCGATATCTTCTCTCTTTGACGGTTGTCAAAAGAGCATTTTTTGTTATCAAATCGGTCAAGAAAAAATAAACCGCTTGGAAAACGGTAAATTAAAAATAGCTATCGGGGAGGCAAATATTCGATCAGAAATTACCTGGGAGGAAGACAAAATCAGTTTTGCCGTTCTCCATTTAGGAGATCATAATGTTAACGGCGGAGTACGAAGTTATATGGATGGAAAAGCTTATAATACCATGCAAAATGAAATTAGTGAAGCCTTTGATCGAGGTGATGTGGCAACCATCATCCGATTAATGGACCAGCATTTCGGTACAAACAGCTATTCACTCTGGCATCTGTTTAAGGATGAGCAAAGAAGAGTAATTCGAGAAATCATGAATCTCAACCTCGAACAAATTAACGCTAATCTTCATCAGATTTATATTAATAATTATACCATGATGAATTTTTTACACCAGTTAAATATTCCTATTCTTCAACCGCTTTCCTCTATTGCCGTATACGAAACTAACCAAGAGTTATTGGCCTTATTTTCCCAGGAAGTCATTGATCTCGCAAAATTAGAGAAATTAGTCCAGGAAGTTCAGGATTGGTCTATTACCCTTGATCATGCTACTTTAGGATTTAAAATAACTAACTGGGTTATTCAATCTTTAGATAATTTTAATTTAAATGTGAATTTAAATAGCTTGAATAAGATCGTTCAAATAATCAAAGTCCTTAATATTTTAAAACCATTGACTTTGCAGCTGCATCTGTGGAAAGCCCAAAATATTTACTTTGAAATGTATCAACAAGAAGAAATAAAAACAATTCAGGAAAAAGCCCTACAAGGTGATGAAGAAAATCAAAAATGGCTATCCCAATTTAAACAATTAGGTTATATTCTCAATGTTGAGGTATCTTTGTAATGAAAATCCCCCTGGCTACTTATCGAATGCAATTAAACCATTTCCTGCAGGTAGGGAATATACTAAATCATTTTCCTGTCGCCTTCATTTTCATCAATAAGGAGTACCCATAAAAATGAAAGAAAGATACAGCGGTATTTTAATGCATATTTCTTCTTTATCATCCGAATATGGCATTGGGGATTTAGGACCACATGCCTATCAATTTGTCGATTTACTAGCTAAGAATAAACAACGCTTTTGGCAAATTCTACCTTTAAACCCGACTGAACGGCAATACGGAAATTCCCCCTATCATTCCTTTGCTACTTTTGCCGGTAACCCCCTTTTTATCAGTCCTGAGTTGCTCTATCAAGATGGTCTTCTTAAAAAAGAAGAAATAATTAATTATTCCTTACCCCCAAAAAAAGACATCGATTTTAACCAGGTTTATTCTCTAAAAAACAAGCTTTTAGATAAAACCTATCAGAGATTTGCCAAATTAGGGTCGTATCAGGTAGATTATCAAGAGTTTTGTCAGCAAAATTTATTCTGGTTGGGGGATTATACCCTTTTTCAATCGCTCAAGTCCTATTTTCAGGGGAAATCCTGGAACCAGTGGCCTTCGGAAATTAAAAATCGACACCAAGAAACGATTCAAAAATTAAAGAAAGAACTGATACAAGAAATGAATCGGGAAAAGGTCTTACAATTCCTCTTTTTTCATCAATGGGGGAAATTAAAAAAATATTGCCAGAAAAAAAATATCAAAATAATCGGTGACATACCTATTTACGTCACCTATAACAGCATGGATGTCTGGTGCCATCCTCAACTCTTCAAATTAGACCAGGATAAGGAGCA
>Ga0209610_1001984_pt1 | contig 10411 bp, 12 predicted proteins | sample LakKivw275mmetaG_FD_184137 | JGI IMG/M metagenome (GOLD analysis project Ga0209610, IMG submission 184137) | Anoxic lake water microbial communities from Lake Kivu, Rwanda to study Microbial Dark Matter (Phase II) - Lake Kivu water 275m metaG... | ecosystem: Environmental > Aquatic > Freshwater...
ACAAAATTTATGATTTCTCTTATGGGGGTATAATCTGTTTATCGGCATAAGGTATGTCCTTTTTTTGTCATCTGCTGCATTAAGAGAGATAGCGATGCCTGCAGTTTTGGGCTCTATCGTCTTGAGCCCTTCGACCAAGCCTACCGATGAGACAGTAATCTTCCTGTGGGAGAAATCAAGTCCGACCGGGTTTTTCAATATATCAAGGGCAGGAAGGAGGTTATCGAGGTTATCAATCGGTTCGCCCATACCCATGAAGACAATATTTGTAATCCTTCTGTCGTGAAGATACTGCTTTACCCCCATGACCTGCCCAATAATTTCAGAAACAGAGAGGTTTCTTATAAAGCCTATCTTTCCGGTCACACAGAATTTGCAGCCCATCCTGCAGCCAATTTGAGTGGATACACACAGTGTGTTTCTCTCTTTTTCGGGGATGAAGACACCCTCTATAATCTTGCCATCTTCAGCTGAAAATCCAAATTTCATTGAGCCATCCCTGGATGTCAGTACCTCTTTTATTTCAGGAAGACCTGTGGAGAACATGTCCTTGAACAGTATTCTTAAGCCTTTTGAGATGTTGCTCATCTCGGCGAAGTCAAGTACGCCTTTGTTGTAAACCCATTTGTACAGCTGTCTTGCCCTGTACTTCTCATTACCCAGTGCACCGATTGCTATTTCGAGTTCATCTAATGTGAAATCAAAAAAGTTACGCATATATCCTCAGCAACATATCTCCATGGTTATATTATCTTAGCCGGTAGGATAAAATACCAGAAAAGGAAACAACCTTTCAATGATTTAATACAGCTATCAGCCTTCAGCCAAGGACAATAATGGTGCCAGTGGTTCCGACTAATCCTTCATTCACCATTGAATTAATTGACATTACCCTTGAGAAGGTATTTTTATTTATACAGATTCATAAATTATCTGTTGACCAGTTTCTGTAACTTGGTTAATATATAGAAGGGGAAAATGAGATTTACGATTACATTTTTAATACTTCTTGCCTTCTGGACATTCATGTCCGGTCTTTTTGATATATGGCATTTTGGCCTTGGTATAATTTCATGCGCTCTCGTTGCTTACATGTCAAATGACCTTCTTTTTACGAGTAAACCATCAAAAGAGAAACTCAGGGAGGCTATCAGGTTCGTAAGGTATTTCCCATGGCTCCTCTACCAGATTTACCTTGCAAATGTATATGTTGTGAAACTGGCACTTCACCCGAATATGAAGCGTATGATATCCCCGCATATTGTAAAGTTCAGGACGAAACTGAAAAAAGACCTGTCCATTGTTACCTTTGCCAATTCAATCACTCTTACGCCTGGAACAATAACAGTACTGGTTGAAGATGATTACTTTTACGTCCATGCAATAGATATGAGAGTTGCTGAATCTTTACCGGGGGATATAGAAAAAAGGGTTGGGCAGATTTATGGGGAGGACTGATTGGAACGCTTCTTTTTAGGCATCTCTATTGGCCTTTGTGTCTTGATTTTCCTCTGTTTATACAGGGCAGTATGGGGGCCAACGGTCTTTGACAGGATTATCGGCGCCGGTTTTGTCGGAACTAAAACTACAATACTGCTCGTCCTCATGGGGTTCATTTATAAAAGAATAGATATGTTCGTGGACCTCGCACTGGTCTATTCCATATTGAATTTTATCGGAACCCTTATCATATCCAAATATTTCATAAAGAAAGGGAGTCATATACATTGATCATAATAACGGTTGTATTTTTACTGGCAGGTCTATTCCTCTTTTTTGCAGCAACAGTAGGATTCTTAAGGTTTCCTGACCTTTACACAAGGATGCATGCCACAGGAAAAGGCGATACCCTTGCGCTCCTCCTCTCGGTAGTGGGGCTTGCCATATATAGCCTTTATCAGGATTCAAGCTGGTTTGGGGTAGTACAGAGTGTAAAGCTGATTTCCATTGCAGTTTTTTGGTTTATAGCAAGCCCAACCGCGACCCATGCACTGCTCCGTTCTGCCTTTGAGTCGGGTGTAACTCCATGGACGAAAGACGGGAAGGTCATCATAGACAAAACAGAAAATGGGGGTACAAAATGATCTGGGAACTGAACTTCGCACTGCTCATATTTGCCGTAATAACCGCCGTTGCCGCCCTCTCGGTGAAAGACCTGTTGAGTGCAATAGTCTTATTGGGTGCTTTCAGTTTTTTTATGTGTCTCTTGTGGACTGAAATGGGGGCTGTGGATGTGGCTTTTACAGAGGCAGCGGTGGGGGCCGGGGTTAGTACGGCCTTTTTCATGGGCGCTCTTTACAATACGACAAGGAGGACAAAGGATTGAATAAGGTTTCTGCACTTATAATAAGCGTTATCGTGGGGCTGTTACTGGTATATAGTGAATCTGAATTTCCTAAATGGAGTGACCCGAATCAACCCGCAAGCCTCCATGTGTCACCGAGGTATATTGAAAAGACTGTTGAGGAAACAAAAGTACCGAATGCTGTGACTTCTGTCCTTGCCGACTACAGGGGGTATGACACGATGTTTGAGACAAGTGTAATCTTTACCGCAGGCGTGGCGGTGATGATGCTACTCAGGAGACCGAAAAATGGTAAGAGACCTCAATGACATTATTGTAAGAACAGGGGCAAGAATCCTTATTCCTTTCATGCAGATTTATAGTCTGTATGTTTACGCCCATGGCCACATAAGCCCCGGGGGTGGTTTTCAGGGGGGTTGTATCATGGCGGCAAGCTTCATCCTCTTGGCTGTGGCGTATAATCTGCATGAATCAAAGAGACGTCTTAAGGAGAAAAGAAATGCAATCTTCTGCAGCCTCGGTGTCTTCATATTTGCTGCCACAGGCTTAGTGCCAGTCCTGTTTGCAGGTAATTTTCTTGATTACGGCAAATGGAGTAAGGTTTTATTTACAGACCCGATCATGGCAAGGTATTACGGCATGGCATTTATAGAGCTGGGTGTCCAGATTACAGTAATGGCTGCAATGGTCTCTATTTTCCTTGACCTTGTCACGGCAGGCAAACATGAGGAAGTATTTGAGGAAGAAAAAATAAATGGAGATAATGGTAGGCAAGTTTAATTACTGGATTTACATCATCCTTATTATGGTGGGTTTCTACGGCATGATGGCTAAAAATAACCTGATGAAGAAGCTCATCGGTATGAACATATTTCAATGGTCAATTATCCTGTATTACATTTCCATCGGGGCAAAAAAGGGAGGTACCGTCCCAATCATCATGGATACCCATAGTGCCGCAGGGCAGGCTATCCGTGCAATCGATTATATAAATCCCCTTCCCCACGTCCTCATGCTGACAGCAATCGTGGTTGGTGTAGCAACTACCGGTATTGCACTGGCTTTATTAATCATCATTTATAAAAAATACGGTACGCTGGAGGAAGACGAGATCATAGAGGCATTGAAGAAGTGATTTCCGAGCATTTTCCGGCCCTTATTGTGGTTACCCCCCTTATACTCTCTTTTGTGGTCTTTGCCGTAGGGTTGTTTGACAGGAGATACTGCTTCCCTCTTGTCATCATTGCCCTCGGTGCCTGCATACACTTTGCTGTAAGTATGATGAAGAAAGTTATAGCTCAGGGAAGCGCCATTCATTACTATCTCGGTGCATGGGCTCCACCATGGGGTATCGAATATGTGGTAGATCATCTGAACGCTTTAGTGCTCGTCTCAATCGCTGTTATATCATTCCTTGTTGCGATATATTCCAACTCAAATGTCAAACGTGAGCTCCCTGAAGCAAAGCTGCCACAATTTTATACACTCTTTCTCTTGCAGGTAACAGGTCTCTTTGGCATCACTATTACCGGTGATGCCTTTAACCTGTATGTTCTTTTAGAGATCGCATCGTTCTCTGCATATGCAATCATTGCCATGGGTGAAAATGGAGCCCAGTTTGCCGCCTTCAGGTACATGATCTTTGGTACAATTGGGGCCTGTGCCTATCTCCTCGGTGTGGGGTACCTCTATATTATTACGGGTTCACTCAATATGGCTGATTTGTCAAAGCTACTTCCGCCATTGTATCATTCAAAGGTCCTGATTGCTGGTTTTTCCTTCCTGCTCGTTGGCATAGGGATAAAAATGGCCCTTTTCCCGGTCCACACATGGCTACCCGATTCATATACCCTTGCCCCATCATCTGTAAGCGCCCTTTTGGCACCTCTCTTTACAAAAGTGGGTGCCTATGTGCTCATACGGGTGATGTTTACCATTTTTGATCCTTCATTCTCTGTAACAATTTTTCCTGTAACTGAAATTTTAGGCTGGGTAGGAGCCACAGGTATTATATTCGCCAGCATCCTCGCCCTTGCACAAACAGACCTTAAACGGATGCTATGTTATCTCATCGTTGTCGAGATAGGGTTCATTGTAATCGGTATTGCGTCGGCAAACCGATTCGGATTGACAGGGGCAATCTTTCACATAATAAACGATATGTTCATGATGGCATGTCTCTTTACCGCTGCCGGGGCAATCTTTTCCCAGATAGGCACAAGGAATATCTACCAATTTCGCATACTACATAAAACAATGCCAATTACAATGGCGGTTTTTATCATTGGGGCCCTTTCCGTAATCGGAGTCCCCCCAATGTGCGGATTTTTTAGCAAGTGGTATCTAATACTCGGGGTAATCCAGGCAAAGAAGTGGGTTTATCTTGCAGTAATTCTTATAGGGAGTCTCCTGAATGCAATTCTATTCTTCCGCGTCCTTGAGAATGCCTACTTTGAAACCCGGAATAATATTGAAAACACATTGAATAACAAAGGGGTTACTGTAACGCTGGACAGAATTCCTAAAGGGGAGCTTATACCTATGATGTGTTTTGCCGTTATCATCATTTTATTGGGGATATTTAGCGGCAAAATTATTAACAACATCATTCAATTTGCCATACCGGGGGCGTTACAGGGTTAAAAATGGAGACCATACATTCATCCATACCCCTTTACGCAATATTATCACCACTAGCTGGCGCTTTTCTCATCCTTTTCACGGGCAACAGAAGGCCTAATCTGCGGGAATTCTGGACAATTTTTGCCTCTATTACCCAGTTTACGCTTATCTACTCTCTTATCCCTTGTATTCTCCGGGGCAGCGTTGTCGAATACAACGTTATAGAAATTTATAGAGGCATTGCACTTAAATTTACGGTTGATGCATTCGGAATGGTTTTTGCACTCCTCTCTTCCTCTCTATGGATTATTGTTTCAGTATACTCTATAGGGTACATGCGGAGCTTGAGTGAGCATGCCCAGACAAGATATTTTTTCTGCTTTGCCATTGCGCTCTTCGGTGCAACAGGCGTTGCCCTCTCCGGCAACCTGCTTACCCTTTATATGTTTTACGAAATTCTCACCATCTCAACATATCCCCTCGTTGCCCATAAGGAGACGCCTGAGGCCATAAAAGCAGGAAGAAAATATCTTGTCTATCTATTAACCGGTGCTGTCTTTGTCCTTTTTTCCATGGGATTTACCTATTACCTCACAGGAACCCTTGATTTTGTTGCAGGTGGTTTTTTAAAAGGCCATGGTTCACCGGAGGTCTTGAGAATTATCTTTGCGAGCTTTATAATCGGTTTTGGTACAAAAGCCGCTATTATGCCTCTTCATGAGTGGCTCCCTTCCGCGATGATTGCCCCCACCCCCGTGAGTGCACTTCTCCACGCGGTGGCGGTGGTGAAGGCCGGGGTATTCTGTGTGCTGAGGGTAATACTCTATGTCTTTGGTCCCAAAATCCTTTCAGATTTGAATATCTGGTTAGTCCTCGCATATGTGATTTCCTTTACCGTCATTTTTGCGAATATTATTGCCTTATCCCAGGACAACCTTAAAAGGAGACTCGCCTTTTCTACAATCAATAACCTCGCCATTATTATTCTCGGTGCATGCCTACTATCACCAGATAGTCTAAGAGGCGCCGTTCTCCACATACCTTTTCACGGTTTCATGAAAATCACACTTTTCATGTGCGCAGGGGCAATATATGTGAAAACACGGAAAGAACTTGTAAGCGAAATGGATGGCATAGGAAGGGAGATGCCAATCACGATGGCTGCTTTTACCATAGGAGCGGTAGGCCTTGTGGGCATCCCTCCCGTTTGTGGTTTCATAAGCAAGTGGTATCTCTGTATAGGGGCACTCAAATCAAAAGAGATTATTTTCCTTTTTATCTTTCTCGTGAGCGCCCTTCTGGATGCGGTGTACTTTTTCCCGATAATCATTAATGCATATTTCAAAAGAAATAACGGTGAATCTTCAGGGTCTCGCGAAGCACCCCTGTTGATTGTTGTTCCCCTTGCGATCACGGCAGTCTTCTCAATTGTATTCGGCATCTTTCCCGATTCTTTTTTCCGGCTTTTTACCATCACAGGCATTGTTGTGAAAACTGTATTTGGAGGGACATAGATGAGGAAAAATGCAATTTACATTGTCAGTCTTCTTCTTTTTCTGGCCTTAAGTCTCTTTATACCCACCGAAGAGGTTCATTTCTTCTGGGAAAACTTACCTATTTTTAATGTGTTATTCGGAATTATCGGTTGCATTGTACTCATCATCGGATCCAAAGCGCTGGGCAAGCTCTTCATTCAAAAGGATGATGACTACTATGATTGAAGTGATTCACCCTGCTTTCATCTTTATCTTTGGGGCACTCATCTTCCCGCTTTTCCGACAGAGAAAGGTGAAACAGTTTCTTCAACTTTTTATCCCGGCAGTTGCATTCATTGACCTGCTCTACATGACTGAAGGAACATACTGGATATACAGGTTTATGACATATGAACTTATCCTGGGAAGGGTCGACAAACTCAGTATGTGTTTCGCCTATGGCTTTGTCATTATCACTTTTCTTGGCATGGTCTATGCCCTTCATGTGAGAGAAGATGTACAACACATGGTAGCCCTTATTTATGCAGGGGGCACCTTAGGCGTAACTTTTGCGGGGGATTTATTTACACTCTTTGCCTTCTGGGAGGTCATGGCAATTTTTTCTGTATTCCTCATCTGGACCCGGCAGAGCAGCAAATCCCTCGGCGCCGGATTCAGATATCTCATGGTCCATCTCTTTGGTGGTGCCTCGCTTTTAGCCGGTATTGCCATACATGTTTCACACACCGGGTCAATACTGTTCACCAATATGGAATTCGGCACCCTTGGCTCCAACCTTATACTCCTCGGGTTTCTCATTAATGCTGCTACCCCACCCCTCCATGCATGGTTATCTGATGCATACCCGGAGGCAACGGTAACGGGGATTGTGTTCCTCTCAGCCTTTACCACAAAGTGTGCCGTGTATGTCCTATTGAGAGGTTTCCCCGGCCTTGAATTACTCGTCTGGATGGGGGCAATAATGGCTTTATACGGCATTATTTACGCAATCCTTGAAAACGATATCAGAAGATTGCTTGCGTATCACATTATAAGTCAGGTGGGGTATATGTTGTGCGGGATAGGATTGGGGACTGAACTGTCTATGAATGGTGCCACCGCCCATGCTTTAACTAATATTTTGAACAAATCCATCCTTTTAATGGCTGCTGGAGGGATTATCGAAGTGACAGGGAGAAGAAAACTCACTGAACTTCAGGGGAGAAATCTCTACACAAAGATGGCCATCTGTTTTTTTCTTTATATGACAGGTGCATTTTCCATCTCCGGTGTCCCTCTGTTCAATGGTTTTATAAGCAAATTAATGGTCGTATATGCTGCAGGTGAGGTTCACAGACCCATTATACATTTACTGCTCCACCTCGCATCCATAGGTACATTTATGTGCTTAGCACTGAAACTTCCCTATAATACCTGGTTCGGAAAAGCCCCGAAAGAAACAAAATTAGAAGAGATAGAGGCAAAAGAACCTCCCTTTAACATGCTTTTAGCTATGGCCATGGCAGCTTTCCTCTGTATTTTCACAGGGATCTATCCAAAGGTACTCTACGATATCTTGCCGTACCCGGTAACTTTCAAACCATATACTTTATATTCTGTTGCTACCACGCTTCAGCTACTACTTTTTACCGCCTTTGCCTTCTTTCTCTTTGTGGATAAAATGCGCAGCGAGCTCACCATTAGTATCGATACAGATTGGTTTTACCGTAAAGGAGCAATAGTCTTTATAGAACTAGCCCTAAACTTTGGTAATGCGAGAACTGCTATTCAGAATAAAACTACAGGTATCATTGAGTCAGTCATAAGATCAAGCAAAAATCCCATCCAAACATTGGAGGCCCTTTTCCTTCAAAGAAAAACACCTTCAGGACCATACGATGCCAATACCTATCGTCAGGCAATTGGTGTCGGTGTGATGTTCTTCCTCATACTTTTTGCCCTTTTATGTTTTGTATTTTTCGTTTATTAATGCGTGCGTCTATTACTGGGGCTTGCGTCGCCCCCTCCACAGGCAAAGCCCCACCCACTTCGTGGGTACCCGGCCTCCCCCTCTCGCTCACGGTGTTCGCTGTATAGATTCCAACGGGCGGCGCAAGGCAAGCAGAGGACCACGCTTTCAAGCGTAGGTCAATGTATTATTATTCACGCAATGCGTGTATGTATTAGTGCCACGGGCTTGCCCGTGGGAATCTATTTAGAAATTCATTGTTCCCGGATCTAATGTCTGAAAAATCGCTGTAACTATTTTCTCTGATTCAGACAGTAGACCATAGACATCAGGCAATAGACATTAGACTGTAGACTTCAGACAACAGAAGGGAATGGGGAGAGATTACATAAAAATAAAGGCCTGGCAAATAGCAGATGAATATGAAGAACTATGGACAAAAGGTCGGGAGAGTTTGAGGATACTCCAAGGGCTAATTTCTTACAAAGAAAAGTCTGATGTCTAAAGTCTTTAAGCCCAGTGTCTGAATTGCAGAACTATTTTAAATTGGGTTGCTTATACTTGCACAATCTGTTATAAAATTAACTTATTTTATGGGTATGAATACCGAAGAATTTGATTATTTTTTACCGAAGGAATTAATCGCCCAGTATCCTGAAAAGGAAAGGACATCTTCCCGTCTTATTGTTTTAAATAGAATGGAGGGAACCATACAGCACAGATATTTCAAGGATGTCACTGATTATTTACATGAAGGTGATGTACTTGTATTGAATGATAGTAAGGTATTACCAGCAAGACTGAAGGCCACAAAGGATACCGGAGGTATCATTGACATTTTGCTTGTTGAAAGGACAAGGGATAACAGGTGGTTTTGCCTTGCAAATGGCGTGAAGGGAGGGGTAACAGCATTAAAGGTTTCTGTTGGTGATGTTGAGGCAAGCCTGACAAAAGGTGAGGGTTTTTGGGTAATTGAGTTTTTTTATGATGGTGATATCTATGATATTATAAAGAAATATGGGAAAATGCCACTTCCTCCCTATATAAAGAGAAAAGAAAACGATGGTTCTATTGATTTTGACAGATATCAGACGGTTTATGCAGAAGCGTTAGGTTCTATTGCAGCGCCCACTGCTGGTTTCCATTTTACAAACGAATTGCTTGACAGAATAAAAGGGATGGGTATCAATATAGTAAAGATTACCCTCCATATCGGGGTTGGGACATTTTTTCTTGTAAAAAAACAGAATATAGAAGAGCACGTGATGCACAGTGAGTACTACCATATTACTCATGATGCAAGGACATATATTAAGCATGCGAAGGCTCAAGGGAGGAGGATTGTGGCCTGCGGGACAAGTGTGGTAAGAACGTTAGAAACGCTCTACCTAAAAAATGGTAACACACCGCTTAAAGGTAAGACCCGGCTATTCATCTATCCTGGCCACAGATTTAAAATGGTGGATGCCTTAATTACTAACTTCCATTTGCCAAGGTCTACGCCGCTTCTCCTTGTTTCTGCTTTTGCTGGGAAGGAAGAGATATTCAGATGCTACAGGGAAGCCCTGAAAAGGGGTTATAGATTTTACAGTTATGGAGATGCAATGTTGATTTTATAGCTATTAGCTATTAGCTCTCAGCCTTCAGTAAAGACAGGGGTTTATCAATTATATTCTGCTGATAGCTGATAGCTGAAGGCAGATGTTTTTATGAGGGCTATTGAGATTTTGAAAGAGGATGGACTTGCAAGACAGGGCATCCTTAGAACAGAACACGGGGATGTGGAAACCCCGGTATTTATGCCAGTAGCAACCCAGGGGACAGTGAAGGCTACTACCCATAAAGATTTAAAGGAGATGGGAATAAAGATGATTCTTGCAAATGCATACCATCTTTATCTCAGGCCTGGTGACGGTCTCATAAAGGAAATGGGAGGTATTCACAGATTATCAGGGTGGGATGGCGCAATCCTTACAGACAGCGGGGGATACCAGCTTTTCAGCCTTGGTGTTCTGCGGGAGATCAAGGAGGACGGGGTTT
>Ga0209610_1001985_pt1 | contig 10407 bp, 9 predicted proteins | sample LakKivw275mmetaG_FD_184137 | JGI IMG/M metagenome (GOLD analysis project Ga0209610, IMG submission 184137) | Anoxic lake water microbial communities from Lake Kivu, Rwanda to study Microbial Dark Matter (Phase II) - Lake Kivu water 275m metaG... | ecosystem: Environmental > Aquatic > Freshwater >...
TGTATACCGGAAGAACTGTAAGAGCAGCTCTGGATGCAATAATAGATTTTGGAAGGCCCAAATCTATACAGCTGGTGGTTTTAATTGACAGAGGGCACAGGGAACTTCCTATAAGAGCAGATTATGTAGGGAAGAACCTCCCCACTTCAATTAATGAATCTGTCGAGGTTAAATTAAAAGAGACTGATGGTCTGGATAGTGTCACGGTAGTAGAAAAGGGATAACCATGCTAAGTAAAAAAAGTATACTGGATGCTGACAACCTGAGCCTGGAAGATATAAAACTTATACTTTCAAATGCCGATTCTTTTCTTGAAATATCAAGAAGAGATGTTAAAAAAGTTCCAACACTACGTGGTAAGACTGTAATTAACCTGTTTTTTGAACCCAGCACCAGAACAAAGACTTCATTTGAGATTGCTGCAAAAAGGCTGAGTGCAGATATAATTAATTTTTCACCTTCCACCAGCAGCCTTAAAAAAGGTGAATCCATAATTGATACCTTAAAAACCATACTTTCCATGAAAGTTGATCTGATTGTTATAAGGCACAGTGACAGCGGAACGGTTAAAATGGTTGACAGGTTTGTAGATATTCCGGTAATAAACGCCGGTGATGGTAAGCACCAGCATCCAACTCAGGCTCTGCTGGACCTTTATACTATAAAGAAAAGATTTGGCAAGTTTGAGGGATTAAAAGCAGCAATTGTGGGGGATTTTCTGGACAGCAGAGTGGCAAGATCCGATATGAACTTATTTGAAAAGATGGGTATGGATGTTACTATAGTCTCTCCAACAATGTTCCTTCCCGAAGATTTTTCCGGTATGAAAGTAAAGCACTGTATAGATGATATTATAAAGGATGTCGATATTGTATATATGTTAAGGATGCAGTTTGAAAGACAGGATAGGAAATTTTATCCATCGGTAATGGAATATAACCGGTTCTTGACCCTGAATATGGATAGACTTGGTAAAATGAAACCTGGCTCCATTGTCATGCACCCTGGACCTGTAAACAGGGGAATAGAGATTACCGATGAAGTAATGGATACCAGCGGAGAGCTAGCAGAAAAGATTGTAATTGAAGAGCAGGTAACCTTTGGAGTAGCAGTTAGAATGGCAATACTTTATTTAATATTAGGTTGAAAATTTTTTTATGAATAAGAATGAGATAAAAAACGTGCTTGTAAAGTCAGGCAGGGTAATCGACCCTGAAAAGGGTAAGGAATTCATCTCCGATATTTATATCAAAGACGGAATCCTGGCTGAAATGGGGGAAAATATTAAGGCGAAGGGAAAGGAACTGACCGAGATTAACGCAAAAGGCTGTATAGTTTGCCCCGGCTTTGTGGATATGCATGTGCATCTGCGTGACCCCGGCTTTGAAGATGAGGAGACTATTGAGACCGGGGCACTGGCTGCAGTAAAAGGAGGAATAACTACAGTTGCCTGTATGCCCAATACCAGTCCTCCAATAGACAGTGAGTCTATGGTTAAATATATTTTAGAAAAATCGCAAAGCACAGCCTGCAGGGTCCTTCCTGTAGCCGCTATGACCAGGGGCCTTAAAGGCAGAGAGATTACCGATATGGGGCTTTTGGCTGAAGCTGGGTCGGTTGGTTTTTCAGATGACGGCAGGTGTATAGGCGACAGCCAGCTTTTGTATGAGGTTATGAGATATTCCACTCAATTTGGTCTTCCTCTGGTATTGCATGAGGAAGATTACTCCATATCCAGAGGGGGCCTTGTAAATGAAGGGCGCTATTCAGTAATGCTGGGGCTTGATGGGATATCCAGCCTGAGCGATGATGTAATTATTGCAAGGGATATAATTCTTGCCGGCAGGAGCAGAGCTAAAATTCATATAACCCATGTAAGTACACGGGGCGGAGTGGAAATGATAAAAAAAGCCAGAGAAGGCGGGCTGGATATAACCTGTGATGTAACCCCGCATCATCTGTTCTTTAATGACAGCTATCTTACCTCCTTTAATACAAACCTTAAGGTAAAGCCCCCTATAAGAAGTGAGGAAGACAGGCTGGCTCTGATAGAAGGTATAAAAGGGGGAGTAATTGATGCTATAGCTAGTGACCATGCTCCTCATCTTGATACTGAAAAAAATACCACTTTCAGGCTTGCTGAGTTTGGAACCATCGGCCTTGAGACATTATTCAGAGCAGCCTTTAGCAAATTATGTGGGGAAGAAAAAATCAGCCTCCCCAGGTTTATAAGTTTGATTACAACATCACCCGCAAAAATTCTGGGTATTGATGCCGGGAAGATAGAGGTGGGTAAAATTGCAAATATTGCTGTTATAGATACGGAAGCGGAAGAGGAGATAAAAAGGGAGAGCTTTATTTCGAAAAGTAAAAACAGCGCTTTTATAGGGCAAAAGTTAAAGGGAAAGATAGTGTGTACCATAAGCAAAGGTAAATTAGCTTATATAAATAAATAACATATATAGGAAGGGTTGTAATTTTGAAAGCAATTTTAATGTTAGAAGATGGAAAGTTATTTAAAGGTATAAATATAGGGTGTAGCGGTGAGACAATAGGCGAAGTGGTGTTTAATACCTCTATGATTGGCTATCAGGAAATACTGACCGATCCTTCTTATTGTGAGCAAATAGTTACAATGACCTATCCCCAGATTGGAAATTATGGTGTAAACAGTGTAGATGTAGAATCAGATAAAATTCAAGCTAAAGGCCTAATTGTAAAAGAATTCTTTGATTACTACAGTAACTGGAGAGCAGAGGGTAGCCTCGAGGATTATATTAAAAAGTATAATATCGTAGGTTTAGCCGGGATAGATACCAGGCAATTAACCAGGCATATCAGACTTGAGGGCGCAATGAAAGGAATTATTTCAACTGAAACTGAGGATAAAAGTGAGTTGGAAAAAAAGATGGATAATTACCCATCGATTACTAAAAGAGACCTGGTAAAGTATGTTACTTGCGACAAACCATATATTTATAATCCTAAAAAAGGTGATTATAGGTATATTGCTGTAGTAGTAGATTTTGGAGTAAAAATGGGTATTCTTAAATGTCTGGATTGGGAAGGTTTTAGAATAATTGTTGTACCGGCATCTGCAAAACCTGAAGAAATTTTAAAATATAATCCTGATGGTATTTTACTTTCTAATGGACCCGGCGATCCTGTAGCTGTTAATTATGCAGTTACAACTATTAAAGAGCTAATTGGCAAAAAGCCTATATTTGGAATTTGTATGGGTCATCAGCTATTAGCTCTTGCCCTGGGAGCAAAGACTTATAAGCTAAAATTTGGCCATCACGGCGGCAATCACCCAGTTAAAAATTTAGAAACAGGAAAGATTGAAATAACATCACAGAATCATGGATTTGCTGTTAATAAAGAATCGTTAAAAGATATTGCCAGTACCAATTATAAAATAACGCATTTGAATTTAAATGATAATACAATTGAAGGATTAGAATATGTGGATATAAATGCGTATACTGTACAGCATCATCCAGAAGGAAAACCGGGTCCCCATGACGCAAGATATATTTTTAGCAAATTTACTGAGTTAATTAAGAATTTTAATAATTAGAAATTAAAATGGGTATTTATGCCTAAAAGAAAAGATTTAAAGAAAATTTTGCTTATAGGCTCAGGACCAATAGTCATTGGACAGGCCTGCGAGTTTGATTATTCAGGAACTCAGGCTTGCAAGGTTTTAAAGCAGGAAGGTTACAAGGTGGTACTTGTAAACAGCAATCCTGCTACAATTATGACAGATCCTGAATTTGCAGATAGAACTTATATCGAGCCATTAACACCTGAGTTTGTAGAAAAAATAATTAAAAAAGAAAGACCTAATGCATTACTCCCAGCGCTGGGAGGACAAACAGGATTGAATATGGCAGCAGCTCTGTCAAAAGAAAAAGTACTGGACAGGTTCGGGGTGGAGCTTATAGGGGTTGACATCGATGTTATTAATAAAGCTGAAGACAGGGAACAATTTAAAGAAGCAATGACGAGGATTGGTCTTTATGTTCCTCCAAGCGGATATGCACATAGTTTGAAAGAGGCTTTAAATTTTAGCAGGAAATTAAAATTCCCGCTGGTAGTAAGGCCCAGTTACACACTTGGAGGAATGGGAGGGGGAGTTGCATTTAATAAAGAAGAATTTATGGAAATAGTTATAAGGGGCCTTGATATTTCACCAAAATCTGAAGTCCTGGTAGAGAAATCAGTTGCAGGATGGAAAGAGATTGAACTGGAAATGATGAGAGATAAAAATGATAATGTAATTATAATATGTTCAATTGAAAACTTTGACCCAATGGGGGTACATACCGGAGATAGTATTTGTGCAGCCCCGGCTCAAACTCTCACATATAAAGAATATCAGAATATAAGAGATGCAGGTATTAAAATAATGAGAGAAATAGGTGTTAATGCAGGCGGATCGAATATACAATTTGCAGTTAACCCTGAAAATGGAAAAGTAGCAGTCATTGAATTGAACCCAAGAGTTTCAAGAAGTAGCGCTCTGGCTTCCAAAGCAACCGGGTATCCCATTGCGAAGATCGCAACTAAATTGGCTATAGGATATACACTTGATGAAATCACGAATGATATAACTAAAAAGACACCTGCCTGTTTTGAGCCTTCTATAGATTATGTAGTGGTAAAATTTCCGAGGTGGACATTTGAGAAATTCCCGGGAACTGATCCAAGTCTTACTACAAGGATGAAATCTGTGGGTGAAGTACTGGCAATTGGAAGGACTTTTAAAGAGGCTCTTCAGAAGTCAATAAGGTCCTTAGAGATAGATAGATATGGGCTTGGGTCTGACGGGAAAGATGATATAAGAGAAGAACTTTTGAAGAGTAAGTTAGCTATCCCTAATCAGGATAGGGTTTTTTATATTAAATATGCTTTCGAGAAGGGAATGAGTGTTGAAGAAATATCGAGCTATACTAAAATAGATCCCTGGTTTTTATTTAATATTAAGCAGCTGGTGGAGTTTGAAAAAGGTTTTAAGTGTGAAGATATTAAAGATATAACAAAGGAAAGGCTGCATGAAGCAAAAAAACTTGGTTATTCTGATGTTCAGATTGCATATTTGTGTAATACACATGAGGATGAAGTTAGAGCTTTAAGAAATAAATTTAATATTAAAGTGACTTTTAAACCGGTGGACACCTGTGCCGCTGAATTTGAGGCTTATACACCTTATTATTATTCCACTTATGAGGCCGAGGATGAGATTTTGCCTGCCGCCAGGAAGAAAATTGTAATTTTGGGCAGTGGACCAAATCGTATCGGACAGGGAATAGAATTTGATTACTGCTGTGTCCATGCCTCTTTTGCTCTGCATGATGCAGGTTTTGAGGCTATAATGGTGAACTGTAATCCTGAAACTGTAAGTACAGATTATGACACCTCGGACCGGTTGTATTTTGAGCCTTTAACTTTTGAGGATGTTTTAAATATTGTAGAAGCTGAAAAACCTTACGGGGTCATTGTGCAGTTTGGAGGCCAGACTCCATTAAAGCTTGCCTTAAGGCTGCAGAAGGCGGGTGTAAATATTTTAGGGACATCACCTGACAGTATTGATATGACCGAGGACCGTAAAAGATTTGGCTCCATGCTTAGAAGGCTTAATATTCCCCAGGCTGAAAATGGGACTGCTATGGGTGCCGAAAAGGCAAAAAAAATAGCCAAAAGAATAGGCTACCCGGTACTGGTAAGACCTTCATATGTACTGGGTGGAAGGGCTATGAATATCGTCTATACTGAAGAAAGTCTTATTGATTATGTAAGAGATGCTGCAGTAGTATCCTATGATAGACCAATACTTATTGATAAATTTTTAGAGCGGGCAATTGAAGTTGATGTCGATGCTGTTTATGATGGGGATGAGCTGTTCATTGGCGGGATTATGGAACACATAGAAGAGGCAGGAATACATTCGGGCGACAGCGCCTGTGTGATACCGCCTTTTACCTTAAGCAGAAAAATAATAGGGGTTATTAAGGATTACACCTACCGGATGGCAAAAGAACTTGAGGTAGTTGGACTCATGAATATCCAATATGCCATAAAAGATTCTGTGGTTTATGTACTGGAAGCCAACCCCCGGGCTTCGCGTACGGTTCCTTTTGTAAGCAAATCCATCGGTGTCCCCCTGGCAAAGATAGCCGCTCTGGTAATGACAGGTAGGAAGTTAAAAAATATTGACTTCAAAAGAATTGACCCCACATCGCTTGATTATTTTAGCATCAAAGAAGCAGTGATGCCTTTTAACAGATTCCCCGGTGTGGATACCATACTGGGTCCTGAGATGAAATCCACAGGTGAAGTAATGGGTATAGACAGCAGCTTTGGAATTGCTTTTGCTAAAACCCAGATCTCCACCAATCAGGTATTTCCTACTTCAGGTTCGGTTTTTATAAGTGTAAATGATAAGGACAAGGACGATATAATCGGCATAGCCAGAAAATTATCCCAATTTGGTTTTAATATAATCTCCACCAAGGGAACCGGGGATACGCTGGAAGAAAAAGAGATAAAATGCCATAAGGTTCTAAAAATAAGAGAAGGAAGACCCAATGTTCTGGATATGATAAAGAATGGAGAAATTGACCTGATTATAAATACTCCCGAAGGCAGCATTGCCAGAAGTGACGGGTATTATCTGAGGACCGCGGCTGTCCTTCATAATGTGCCTTCCGTTACCACCATATCGGGAGCTTCGGCTCTGGTGCAGGGAATACAGGAGATGAAATCCAACTCTAAAGTTAAAGTTAAACCTATACAGGAATATTGATGAAATTATTAACCGGAGAAATACTTTCTAATGAAAAATATAGCGATAATCTCTACAAGATGGAGATTTTTTCGCCATATATATGTAAGAATACTACAGCAGGCCAGTTTATTAATGTGAAATGCTCACCGGAGAGCGTGCTTGATCCTCTGTTGAGGCGGCCATTTGGTATTTTTAATATTGAGAAAAAATTTAATGTTTTTTCCATATTGTACCGGGTAAAAGGCAGGGGCACCGAATTCATCTCCGGACTTAAGAGGGGAGATATCCTGGATTTTGCCGGACCAATGGGAAATGGAATAAATTTAAATGGGAATGAAAATAATATACTCCTGATTGGAGGTGGTATTGGAATAGCTCCTCTGTATCTTATAGCAAAGCTTGCCGGCGGAATGAAAAAAAATGTATTTTTTGCTGCAGGATTTAAAGATAATAGTTACCTAAGATGGGGAAAAGATTTAATTGAACTTAAGATAAATTATACTGTGCTTACCGAAGATGGTTCCTGGGGAGAAAAAGGTCTGGTTTCAGATTATGTTTGGAATAATATAAAGTCATTTAAAAATTTTGATATTTATTGCTGCGGGCCGAGAGATATGCTTAAAACCCTGCAGAATATTTATAAGGATAGAAATAATAAAGTAACCGCACTTCTTGAGGAAAGAATGGCCTGCGGAGTAGGAGTTTGTGCTGGATGTGTGGTAAAGTTAAGAAAAGGCAAAAAAGGTTTTTCTTACAAGAAGGTTTGTAAGGATGGGCCTGCATTTAATCTGGGGGAGGTAATATTTGACTGAGCAGAACAGCTTATTTTCATATGAAACGGATACCGGAGGAAATAGGTTCAGCCTGTCAGTAAGGCTGGGAAGAATAAAACTGGATAATCCGGTAATAGCGTGTTCTGGCACTTTCGCCTATGGATTGGAATACAGCCAGTTTTATAATACTGCCGTACTTGGAGCGGTAACAACCAAAAGCTATTCATTAAAACCCATAGAGGGAAATCCTCCGCCCAGGATTTGCGAGACTGCCTCCGGGATGTTAAACTCTATTGGCCTTCAAAATGATGGGATAGATATATTTATAAAGAAGCACCTTCACGAGGCCGAGAAATTAGGGATAAAAATTATTTTAAGTATATTCGGGCAGGATCCGGAAGAGTTCAGGAAGGTAGCATCCAGGGCTGCGGATATTAAGGAAAGAATTATTGCGGTGGAGCTTAATCTCTCCTGTCCAAATGTTAAAAAGGGAGGAATGGCCTTTAGTGCTATGCCTGACGAAGTTGAAAAGATAGTAAGTTCAACGGTAAGTATTTTAAATATCCCGGTTATAGCCAAACTCAGCCCCAATCATCAGAATCTGGTTGAAGCAGCTATGGCGGCAAAAAAAGGAGGAGCGGAAGCATTATCAGTAATCAATACTGTAGTAGGTATGGCTGTAGATATAGAAACATTCAGGCCCAGATTAGGCAATGTCCTTGGAGGTCTTTCAGGTCCGGCAGTAAAGCCAATTGCTCTGGCAAAGGTTTATTCTCTGACCAGGGAAAAAATCCTCCCTGTTATTGGAATGGGCGGCATTTTTAGCTGGCAGGATGCTCTGGAATTTCTGGTGGTAGGTGCCAGTGCAGTAGGGATTGGTACTGCAAATTTTGTGCAGTATGATGTCGGGGAAAAGATAATAGAAGGTTTAAGGAACTATCTTGAGGGGAAAAAAATTTATGATATTAATGAAGTAATAGGAAGGCTTAGAACTTGAAAGGTAAAAAATTATCCTTAAAAGACAGATTAATTGTAAGTCTGGATACAAATAATAAAAGTGATGTTGTAAGTATGTGCAGGAAAATTTCCGGCAAGGTATCAACTTTAAAATTAGGTCTGGAACTGATATATGGTGTTGGGCTGGAGGTAATTGATACAGTAAAGAGTTTTGGTTATAAGGTAATGCTTGACGCAAAGCTTCTTGATATACCCAATACAGTAAAGAGTGCTGCGGAAGCTATTGGAGGTCTTGGTGTCAGCGCAGTGACCATACATACGCTGGGTGGAAGGCAAATGCTCGCGCAGACACGGGAAATATTAGAAAAGCAGTCAGAATCAAGAGCTAAATTCAGACCGCTTCTTTTTGGCGTAACTATTCTTACCAGTCTGGATGACGCAGATCTTAAGGCTCTGGGGTTTAAAGGGGATTTCTTTCAATCGGTTTTAAATTTATCAAAAATTGCTGTAGAGTCAGGAATGGACGGAATAGTATGTTCTCCTAATGAAGTAAAACTGGTAAGAGAAAAATTAGGTACAGGTTTTTATATCGCCACTCCTGGAATCAGACTTCCTGAAGATGCAGCTGGAGACCAAAAAAGGATAAACACTCCCGAAGAGGCGATGTCCAGGGGAGCAGACTTTATAATTGTGGGTCGTTCGATAACTACCAGGAAAGATGTAGGTGGCACTATAGATTTATATCTGGAAAAGATAGAAAGGATACTGGGCCATGCTTAAAGTAATAAGTCAGGTTGAAGGATTGGATATATATAAAATATTGAAGAAAACGGGTTCCATAATGGAAGGTCATTTTAAATTAAGCTCGGGGTATCACAGTAAGTACTATCTTCAGTGCGCCAGACTGCTTCAGTATCCGGATATTACCTACAGGCTTGCCCGGAAAGCTTTAGATGTGATCAGCAAAGATATTGATATAGAAAATATTAATGCTGTAGTATCACCTGCTATAGGAGGTATCCTGTGGGGTTATATGGTAGCCTACGCGGCAGGCTGCCGGATGATATTTACTGAAAGAAAAACTGAAAGTATGGAATTAAGACGTGGGTTCGAGATAGAATCTGACCAGGAAATTATTGTTGCAGAAGATGTTATTACCACCGGTGGATCGGTAAAGGAAGTAATAGAAATATGCAAGAAAAACGGTGCGCAGATAAAAGCAGTAACAAGCATAGTCGACCGTTCAGACGGTCTGGAATTTGGTTGTCCATATTATTATTTAATTAAGGTCAGTATTGACAAATATCAGCCTTCCGAATGCAAACTTTGCAGGGGAAATATACCTCTCGTGTACCCCGGCAGTAAGAAGAAAAATGCAGACAACTGATGAAAAAATGTTGATATTAAGTATATATATTTGTATACTCTAATGTATCTAATTTTATTTTAATAAAGAGAGCTCTATGGCTTTAAAAAACTTAAGTGACAAAGACAGAAAAAAGGGTTTGGAGAAAGCCCGGCAGGTAAGAAAAAAGAGAGCTGAAATCAAGAATTTGCTAAAAAAAGGTAAGCTAGATATACGGTCACTTTTTAAAGATGGCAAGCTCTTTAAAAAATATGTAATAAATATGAAGGTTATAAATCTAGTAAGTGCACTCCCTGAAAATGGAAGAGTTAATGCCATGAAAATCTTAAAGGATTTAAAAATAAGCCCTAATAAAAAAGTTGGTGGGCTGGGTAAGAATCAGAAAAACAGTTTTTACAAGTTTTTTAACATATCTTAGGCTGACAAGTTTTCAATATTTTATGGCAGGTAGAGGAAAATTATTTATTGTCTCAGGACCCTCAGGTTCAGGAAAAAGTAGCCTGATTAATGATATAGTAAAT
>Ga0209610_1001987_pt1 | contig 10405 bp, 7 predicted proteins | sample LakKivw275mmetaG_FD_184137 | JGI IMG/M metagenome (GOLD analysis project Ga0209610, IMG submission 184137) | Anoxic lake water microbial communities from Lake Kivu, Rwanda to study Microbial Dark Matter (Phase II) - Lake Kivu water 275m metaG... | ecosystem: Environmental > Aquatic > Freshwater >...
GATCTATATCGTGCAGAGAAAAGATAATCTCTATCGCATTGCTTTGGAAAACAATATGACGGTGGAGGAATTGAAGAAGCTGAATAACCTGAAGTCCAACAATATCTATGTTGGCCAGAAACTCTATATCACTCCGCCCAAAGATAGGCCGCCCGGCAGCAGAGTGGCAGAAGTGATTACAGAAGAGGATCTGAAGACCAAAGCCAAGATCAGGGAAGATCTGATTATGCCGATCGAAGGCAAGCTTCTGTCTGAATACGGCATACGTAATGGCAGGCCGCATAAAGGCATAGACATTGGTGCCCCTGCAGGCAGCCCGATTTATGCAGTTCTGGATGGAACTGTCGTCTATGCCGGCATTCAGGGCAGTTATGGCAATGTGGTGGTTCTGGAACATCCTGATTTTGTGATGACGGTTTATGCGCACAATGAGAAGAACCTGGTCAGTGTGGGAGATGTTGTCAAACAGGGCCACATGATCGCCACCATTGGTTCGACAGGCAATGCGACAACACCTCATGTGCACTTTGAATACCGCATCAAGGGCAAGGCGATCAATCCGCGCAAAGTCCTTCCCCTCGGAGCATAGACAGATGCTGAGGATGGCATGATGCAGAAAAAGAAAAGAGAATCAGTTTATTCCGATAAAGCGCTGCAGAGCTATCTGAATCAGATCTCCAAATTCAAATCACTGCCCCGTGAACTGGAACACGACCTTGCCATCAAGGCTAAAAACGGTGATCAGGAGGCCCTCAATAAACTGATCATGGCCAATCTGAAATTCGTGGTCAAGATCGCCAGCCGTTATCAAAATCGGGGTCTTTCTCTCTCAGAACTGATCAGCGAAGGCAATATCGGCCTGATCAAAGCGATCGAAAAATTCGATCCTGATAAGGATATCAAACTGATCTCCTACGGCATCTGGTGGATCAAACAAAGGATCATGCTCGCCATATCAGAGAAAAACACCCTGATCCGCGTCCCTCTCGGAAAGACCAGTCAGGCTGGTAAACTCAAGGCTTTGACGGATAAGAAGTATTCAGAATCAGGAGAAAATCCCTCTGACGCACAACTCAGCGAGTGGATGGACATCGATCCCAAGATGATCGATCAACTGCGCACCAATATCATTGAGACAATTTCAATTGATGATCTGAACACTGTGGCCGGAGGCCAGGAAGTCAGTATCCGGGATAATCTGGAAGACAAAACTGCGCCTGATCCCCAGACCCTATACTATAGGGAAAGGTTGAAAAAGAAACTGCAAAGGGCCATCGATAATCTGGAGTCCAGGGAAGCAGAGATCATCCGCACCTATTACGGCATCAATAAACATGACAAAGCTCAGAACTTTGCCCAGATCGCTGATAAAATGGGCCTTTCCAGAGAACGCGTCAGACAGATCCAGAAAGAAGCTCTGAAAAAGATCATGAATGGCCTGCAGCCGGAAGAGGAAAAGCTGGTGGATGACTTTATCGATAAATACAACTATTCATAAAGAACCAAAGCGGGGAGAGGAGTATGAAAGATTTTAACGAAATGCTGGAACTGGTCAAAGCCAAAGACCGCAAAAAAGTCATCATAGCGGCAGCTCACACCGAATCATCCATCGATGCCGCTGTGCTTGCCTACAAAAACGGCCTGGCGGACAGCATCCTGATCGGCAATGAGCCCGAGATCAGGAAAATCCTTGCGTCCATGGCTCCCGAGCTGGCAGACAAGTTTGAGATCGTGGATTGCGGCAGTGATCTGAGCAAGGCAGCAGCTCTGGCAGTGGAATATGTGCATGCAGGCAAAGGGCATGTCATCCTGAAGGGCAAGACAGACACCGCAGTTTTGCTGAAAGCCGTTCTGGACAAGGAAAAAGGACTGCGGGTCAGTGAGGTGATCTCAGATGTCTTTGCCTATGAGCATCCCGATGGGATCAAATTCATGACGGATGGCGGCATCAACATTTTGCCAGAGCTGAAGGAAAAAGTGGCAATCATCAAGAATGCTGTTCCCGTGGCGCATGCCTTTGGCATTCCCAATCCCAAGGTCGCTCTGCTTTCAGCGGTGGAAGCCGTGAATCCCAAAATGCCCTCCACCGTCGATGCTTCTTTGATCTCGATGATGAATGCGCGGGGGCAGATCTCCGGCTGTCAGATCGAAGGTCCGCTTGCTTTTGACAATGCCGTGGATGAGGAAGCGGCAAGGATCAAGGGCATTGTCTCTCCGGTGGCGGGGAAAGCCGATATCCTCATTATGCCCAATATCGAAGCCGGCAACATCTTTGGTAAAATGCTGGTCTATTATTGCCATTATCGCATCGCACACGTGGTCATGGGCACCAAGGTCCCCATCCTGATCCCGTCCAGAGCGGATGAAGGCGAGACCAAAATGCTGTGCATTGCGATGGCTTTGCTCTGCATGTGACACTATGTCCCTTAAAATTATCTGCCTCGGCAAAACCAGAGAAAGCTGGATTCAGCAGGGTATTGACGAATATCGCAAAAGACTTGCTCCACACTGGAAGATCGACTGGCTTGAACTCAAAGACACTTCTCTGAAAACAGCAGGCAGCGTTTCCAAGGTCAGGCAACTGGAAGCACAGACGATTCTGAAAGCGGTCTCTGAGCAGGATTATCTGATCGCTCTGGATGAAAAAGGAAAAGCCACAGATTCTGTCAGCTTTGCCAAAGAACTGACAGCATTGATCAATTCGCGTGACGTTGTCTTTGTCATCGGTGGTGTGTATGGCCTGGATAAAGCTTTACTGGACAGGGCAAACCGCACACTCAGTTTTTCCGCTTTCACCTTTCCGCACCAGCTCATCAGAGTGATTTTGATGGAACAGTTCTACCGCGCCTGGACCATCAGCACCGGCAAAACCTATCACTATTAACAGAGGGGACTTTTATGAACGCACCCTTTTCACCCGAAGCGATGTCAGCCCTGCGGCAGTCTTTGCTGATCATGGTTCAGGGCATGGCAGGCATCTTTGTTTTCATGGCTGTTTTTTATGGCTTGATCAGCCTGCTGAACAAGATCTTCACACCCAAAACCACTGAGGAAAAATGAAACGCACACTTATCCCAATAGCTCTTCTGCTATTAGTGTCAGGTCTGTTTGCTGCCACCAAGATCACGCAAATAAGCCCCAACCAGTATAAAGTCGAATGGCGGATCCCCGCCTGGGAACTTGGTTCACAAAGTGAATTCACTACTCTGAAGATTGCTGATCTTGGTGTTCCGGCTGAGCCGGGAATGCCTCTTCTGCCATTTGATGAGTGCAAGATCGCCGTTCCCCAGGGTGGTTCAATTCAGGTCGGCAGCATAACAAGAAAGGGTGAAAACATAAGACTGGAAAAGCGTCTGCAGCCCGTCCCATCCATAACTAAAAACAACGAAACTGATGCATATACTTACTTCATAGACGAAAATCTCTATGTTCAAACTGCATTAGAGCCTCTGACAATTCTGACTCAGCAGCGTTTCAGGAATTTGAGTTTTATCCCTGTTCGCATCAATCCTTTCATCTATGACGGCCAATATGATCTGCAGGTGATCAGCAGTCTGGAATTCATCGTCACGATTGATGGTAACCTCAATTATAGAAACAGCGATCCCGTTGATGAACTGACCCAACTTGTTGCCCGGCAAACGATCAATCCCGTTCAGGCATTGAATTGGCGCACCGTTGAAAGACGGCAGGTCAACTATGCTGATTTTACTTTGTCTGATTTCTGGGTCAGGATCGACGCTGACAAGGACGGCATGTTCAAGCTCACGCCTGCGCAGCTCAACATGCTGCCGGTCAATGACATTGACCCGCGTTCGTTCAGAATGTTCACCACCGGCGGAGAAGTCCACTCCACTTTGGTGAGTTACAACGGACCTGTCTTCAGAGAAGTTCCCATCTATGTTCATGGCGAGTCTGACGGCATCTTCAATGCTTCAGATTACATCCTCTTTTTCGGCAGGGACAGAGATGGTCACGAGATGAATCAAAGCATTGGCGGCAACCTTTTCATCAATCCCTATTCCAAGAACGTTTCCTACTGGCTGACCTTCGGAGGTTCCTTTGAAGGCAGTCCCAGACGCATTGTCACAGAACCGGCGGAAACAACCTGGGACGCAACAGCAGGCACAACTCCTGAAACCGTGCGCATCGAGACTGAGAACTATCAGAGAATCCCTGTCGGCTTTGAATGGTTCATGGGCAGGTTCTTTGGCAATTCAACTGCCGAATACAATAATCAGATTGATCTCGAAGACCTTGACACATCACAGCAGCAAACCCTTTCCCTGCTGCTCAAGCAGGAATACATCAGGTCCGGTTCAGACATCGAACACAGGATCAGGTTAAAAGTTAACGGCGTTCAGCTCTTGAACCAGAGCGGCACGGTGCAGGAATGGGCCTGGGTTGGCTTGTCTCCCATCACGATCACTCACACAGGGCAGTATTTCTCCGCAGGCAGCAACAACATCCTGATCAACGTGATCAGAAACAGGGCGGACAACCTCTTTCTGGATTACTATCAGGTGGCGTATCAGAAAAAGCTGGTCAAGCGCAGCAAGCAGTTCACAGTCTCGATCCCCAACACCTTTACCAATCAAAAGGTGCGTTATGATTTCACTGGGAGCAACACCGGCATCAGAATCTTCAAGACCTTGGCCGGAACTGATGCCTATGAAGTTTCAGAGCTATCTGCGTCTGTCGTTACCGGCGGTTTCAATTTCATCGGCAGAGGCACTCCATCAGTGAAGTATTACGTGGTGCAGGATGCTGATCTTTACACACCTGCAACGATCCAGAGCGTGCAGCCTGTCAATCTGGCACAGTCAAACTCGTCATATGACAACATCATCATCACCCCGTCCGAATTTCTGTCCCAGGCAAACAGCCTGGCGGCCTTCTACAGCCAGCATTTCAACAAACGCAGCAAAGTCGTTCTGCTGCAGGATATCTTCAATCAATTCAATGCCGGCATGCCGGATCCCAATGCTGTCAGACTGTTTATGAAGCACGCTGTTAGCAACTATCCGACCCCTGCAATCACATCCCTCACCTTGCTTGGCTCCGGCACCAATGACTGGCGCAACTTCTCAGGACAGTCTTCTGCCAAGAACAAGATGATCGTCTTCCAGAAAGGCACCACCACCACCGATGATTATTTCGGCATGCTCAACACAGTCCAGTATCCCGAGCTTGCCATCGGCAGATATCCTGCCAGAACACAGAACGAACTCAACATCATGCTTTCCAACCTCAACAGCTATGTCACTGAACCGACTCCAGGCATCTGGAGAAACAGTCTGGTCTTTCTTGCCGATGATGAATACAATGGCCCGACCACTGGCGAATACTCCCATTCAGAGCAGCTTCAGGACACTTCCAACATCATCAATAAAAGCATCCTGGTCGACAAGATCTTTGCGCTCGAATATGAGTTCGACGAGTTTCAGAACAAGCCTGCCGCCCGCGATGACATGATGGCTGCCATCAATGCCGGCAAGCTGATCTGGTATTACATCGGCCACGGCTCATTCGACACCCTGGGAGCGGAGGATTACTTCAAAGGCGCTCTGGATATGGGACGTTTCGATAATGCAGACAAACTCACCCTGTTTGTCGCCGCTTCCTGTGACATTGCCCAGTTTGACAGCTTTTCCTTTGATTGTTTATCTGAAAAAGTCGTTCTGGTCGATAACGCCGCCGCCATCGCTTCCATTGCTGCCACGCGCGAATGCAACGGTCCCAGCAATGTCGCTTTGCTCAAGCAGTATTACAACTATTCTTTAAACCTGCGCAACCCCATCGGCTACTCTCTGGTGATGGCAAAGGTCGTCTATACCGAATACAACACCAATGACGAGAAATACGTGATCCTGGGCGATCCGCTGCTCTTGATCACAACTCCGCAGAGAGACAGCACCATGACCATTTTGGGTGATGATCTGGAGAATATCTTCAGCGCCCGTGAACAGGTCGCCTTGCAGGGTCAGTTTCCTTCAGCCGGGATCAACAACACAGCAGCAGTGCAGGTCTATGACTGCCAGATCGAAAAGCGCATGGCGAATAATTCTCCTTACACACTCAGAGGCAGAAACCTGTTCAAAGGAGATGTCACGGTCACTGATTCGCAGTATAACACCACTTTTGTGGTGCCTGATGATGTCACCACCGGCAACACTGGACTGGTGGTCTCGTATGTCTGGGATCCGCTGCAGAAAAAGGATTACGTGAATTATCTGGCTCCGGTTTCCTACAGCGATCAGTCTGTCGGAACCCTGAATCCTGATGCGCCGCAGATCGAACTTTATCTTAATGATAAGGACTTTGCCAGTGGCGACACCGTGGGTCCCAATCCCTTGCTGCTGGCCTATCTGTCAGACCAGAACGGCATCAACATCACCAATTCCCCGGGACACAGCATCCTGCTCATCATCGACCAGACTGTGTCCATCATCAATGTCACCGACCGGTTCAGCTATGACAAGGATTCCTTTACCACAGGCAGCCTGTCCTATCAGCTCTCAGGATTGAGCGAAGGCAGTCACAAGATCCAGCTCATCGCCTTTGACAACTTTAACCGTCCTTCCGTCGCCTCGATCGATTTTGTGGTCAGGAAGAGCAAATCCTTTGCCATTGAGGATTTCCTGCCCTATCCCAATCCCATGCAGAAGGGCGGCTACTTCACCTTCAAGATTTCCGAAGCATCTGAAGTAAAGCTCTCCATCTACACAATCCGAGGCAGAAAGATCAAAACCATCGAGTGGACCGCAGCCAAAGGCTATAACCAGATCCCCTGGGATGGCAAAGACGCCGACGGTGACTACCTTGCCAATAACACCTATTTCATCAAGCTCACTGCCAAAGCCCTTGCGGGTTCAGGCAAAGCGGAGAAGACAGAAAAGCTCATGATCTTTAAGTAGACATATCTACCACGGAACACACGGAATACACAGAAAGAGCACAAAGGTCTGATTGTGTTTTGTTGCAGATCCGCATTCATGCTGTTTTCTTGATCGCCGTGGGGTCGGCCTAGTGTTGAACCTTGTTTAAGGGCTGGCACAAGACCAGCCCCTACTCCGTAATCCTGGTGACAGTCTCCAATAGGTGTCATCCTGAGCATAGTCGAAGGATAAGACACCTGGCCGCATGTCCTGTCTTCGACTGAGCTCAGACTGACACGCTGAGTTCAATGTGACACACTTAATACTTGGCGTAATTCTGCGTTTACGCAGGTATCTTTTCATGTATACATTTCTGCCCATTTTTAAGCCACCTGCCTGAAGGTAGAACTACAGCCCTGTGTTTTGGAGTTCAAACGCGGCGTAGTCTATCATGGAACAAAATATTCTCAGGCGTTTGGACTTCAAAAAAACCGGTGGCAGCGATTGAAGTCCAAAGCCATTAAACTCCATACCATTAACAGATTTCTTTGGCTTTGAACTCCAATCCCGGCACTTCAATCAATCTTGCATATGCCTGTGGCACGGACAATCTTGTCCGTGTTTTTTTTCTCGGGCAGGATTGCCCGAGCCACATTCGTTTCTTAAATTCCATGCTTCAGACCCGGTATCCTCTGCTTAGCCTCCTGCTGAGCACCTGCGCCCGGGCCTAAGAGGTCAGGCAGTGGAAAGCCATATGCAGTGCGGCTTGGATTAAGGAACAGCAAACCTTAGCCGCATGTCCGGTCTTCGACTGAGTTCAGACTGACACGCTGAGTTCAATGTGACACTCTGATCTGTCATTCCTGCGCAAGCAGGAATCTTATTCAAATGCACATCCAACCCTAACTTGACGTAGATACAAGCGTCCCCGCTTGTATAGTACAGGCGAGACGCCTGTACCTACTGTGTCAATCCGCCCATATATCATAAATCACTATTTAACAATATATTATTACGCAATAACCGCCTCCAGTCGCTTATACCCGGGTTATTCATAGGTTATACTCAGTTTATTGTCTAAGGAAGGTGGATGCAGGTAATAAAAACAGGGCAGCCAACTGACTGCCCTGTTATGATTTTGAGTGAATTGAATTTAGTTTACTTTGTATTTGACATCACCTTTTTCAAAGAAATCGATGATCTGTTTGGCAGCGGCGACGCCTGCATTGGTATTGGCTTCAGCGGTCTGAGCGCCCATTTTCTTGGGAGTGAAAAAGACCTTGTCGGCAAAGTTTTCCTTGAGTGCTGCGACATTGTCTGATTCCACGTCGGAGACATATTTGAAACCTTTCTTCTCGGTCAGGGCCTTGAGCAGGTCATCCTCATTGATGACTTCCTTGCGGGCCGTGTTGACCAGAGTCGCATTGTCCTTCATCAGGCTGAGCAGGTTCCAGTTGATGGATTTCTTGGTATCGGCATTGGCGGGGATATGCAAGGACACATAGTCGCCCTGGCTGAAGATGTCTTCGATCTTGTTAAGCCTTTCCACGCCTGAGTTGGCAAAGACGTCATCGGAAAGGTAAGGGTCATAGGCAGCAATCTCCATGCCGATGCCTTTGGCGATCTTGGCAACGTAACGGGCGACCCAGCCAAAGCCATACAGGGTGAGCTTTTTGCCTGCCAGTTCGGTACCGGATTTGCCGTTGAATTTCCCCCTCGCCATATAGATCATCATCCCGATGGCAAGCTCTGCCACGGCGTTGGAATTCTGGCCCGGAGTGTTCATAGCGACCACGTTGTGAGCTGTGGCGGCGGGCAGATTGATATTGTCATAACCGGCTCCGGCACGCACGACGATCTTGAGATTGACAGCGGAATCGAGCACCTTTTCATCCACAATGTCGCTGCGGATGATCAGTCCGTCCGCATCGGCAACGGCTTTGTAGAACTCATTGACATCTGTGTAGTTTTCCAGCCAGACATGCTGATAGCCGGCGGCGTCAAAAACGGCCTTGATCTTCTGCACTGCATCAGCGGCAAAGGCTTTCTCTGTGGCGATTAATACCTTGGGCATAGTATCTCTCCTTCATGATATTTTTAATAAAGCAATCCTGTAAATTTCCAGATTACTTGTCAACAGAATAATTGGTTTTTCATAGGCAGGGAAAAATCTCTTGCCAGATTAAGTTCAATCCGGATAAGTTGTTTTATCTTAGCACAGGATTGTCTGTCGCTGTTTTTTACAAGATTTAAGATGTGAGGCACTTATGAAAATTGCAGAAATCATTGCCCTGCTGAATAAAATTGCTCCGCAAGGGCTGGCCCTGCCATGGGATAACGTCGGCCTGCAGATCGGTCTGCCTGATTGGCAGGCTGACAGGATCCTGCTGACCCTGGATGTGACACCCTCCGTAGTGGCTTATGCGGTTAAGCATAAGTTCGATCTGGTCATCAGTCACCATCCTTTCATTTTTAGACCGATATCATCTGTGACCAGGCCTGACATAGTAACCCTGACCCAAAATCAGATCGCCGTAATTGCCATGCATACCAATCTGGACGTTGTGCCGGACGGGGTCAATCATGCTCTGGCAGAAGCTTTGAAGCTTCAGGTAAAAGGCATTCTGAGTGCGGAAACGGGCAGCAAATGGTATCACGGCTCGGTTATGGTGCCGCCCCTGTATCTGGAAAAACTGGCGGATGCCATTCACAAAGCGGGCGCAGGCAGGATCGGTAATTATGACAGTTGTTCCACCAGGCATATGATCACAGGCACTTTCCGCGCTCTGGAAGGCAGCAACCCCTTCCTCGGCAGCAAAGGTCAGTATGAAGTTGTGGACGAAGTGGAGCTGGAATTCATGGTGGATAGTTTCTATCTGTCTGCAGTTAAGCAAGCCATTGCCTCAACCCATCCTTATGAAACACCTGCTGTTTACTTTACGGAAACTGAGAACAGCAATCCGGCTTACGGACTGGGATTGGTCTGCGAACTTGCCAAACCGATGCCACTGAAAGCTTTTGCCGAACAGGTCAAGGCCAGACTGAAAGCGCCCTATGTTCAACTCTGGACAGCTGGGAAAAGCGCTTCCGAAATGATCAAAACCGTTGCTGTCTGCGGCGGTGCGGGAGGCAGTTTAATTCACATGGCAGAAGGTAGGGCAGATGTCTTTGTCACAGGCGACATCAACTATCACGCCTTGTTGGAAAGCAAGATACCGCTCATCAACGCCGGACATTTCTACACGGAATTTCCCATCCTGAACAAGCTGAATAAACTACTCAAGAAAGAGAATGTATCTGTTTCCGTCTATCCTCTGGACAAGCACGAGATCAACAACAATCTGCTAATCTGAGTTGTAGCTCAAGGCGATCACCCTGTAGAACTTATGTGGTTCTATACCTGTCTGCAGAAACGCGGTCTGGTCTGTGGTTCCTATTTCCATGAATCCGTTTAGCGGATCGTCTGAAGCTTCGATCCTATAGCTCAAGGCATGGGGTATGGCGTCCCAGGACAGGGCAATGCTATC
>Ga0209610_1001989_pt1 | contig 10401 bp, 9 predicted proteins | sample LakKivw275mmetaG_FD_184137 | JGI IMG/M metagenome (GOLD analysis project Ga0209610, IMG submission 184137) | Anoxic lake water microbial communities from Lake Kivu, Rwanda to study Microbial Dark Matter (Phase II) - Lake Kivu water 275m metaG... | ecosystem: Environmental > Aquatic > Freshwater >...
TCCCAGAGGACTGAGGGCCAGCGTCACTCCGGCGATGGTGAAGGGCGTGCTCAGGGGGGCGCGCCGCAGCAGAATCGCCTCTAAAGCCAGGACGATTATAGCCCCGATTACCGGCAGGGCTGGCCAGCGCCGTCTGGTCGCCACCTCGACGATGGCCACCACCAGTGCCCCGATGATCGGCAGGGCGATGAGGGCGAGCAGGCTCAATCGGCCACCTCACGCCAGACGCCCCGGCCGGCAGGGGCCAGGGAAGCACTGGCCAGGGCCACGAGGATGGTGAGCAGCCCCAGGAGGGCCAGGACGGGGATGCTTTCCCCTTCCGCCAGGACGACGTAGGCCACGTCCAGGCCGCTCAAGGCGGTGAGCAGGCCAGCGCCCGCCCGGCGCGGCTCGCTGTTGGCCAAAACCGCCAGGATGCCGGCGGCCACCAGCCAGTAGATCAGGAAAGACACGTCCTGGCTGGCCCAGGGGAAAGGGGTGCGTTGGGCCAGGGTCTGAGTCCCCAGCCCGGCACCGAGTAGGGCCAGGCCGAGCAGCACAAGCTCCAGCAGGCCCCAGACCAGGCGACGCGGGGTAATCGCCGATTGGCTACCTGTACCTCCTGGCCAGCCTGACGGCACCAGAATCGCACAGGCTGCGGCCCCGGCCATCACCTTGGCCGCGGCGAAGGGCGGCAAGAGCAACCCCTCGCCCAGGAAGGCCCCCAGCAGGGCATATTGGGCGAGGAGGGCCAAAAGGGCCGGGAACCAGCCCCGGGCCATGACGATGATGCCCGCCGTGATGAGCAGGCCGGCGAGGAGCCAAAAGGGCACCGGCTGTGCAGGAGACATGGTGCTCCGTGAAGGCGTTTTGCTAAAAACCCTTGCAAAGGTTCCGCAACCTTCGCAAGGGTCAATAGTATCAACTATGGTGGGCCCTACAGGATTCGAACCTGTAACCGACCGGTTATGAGCCGGGCGCTCTGACCGTTGAGCTAAGGGCCCACTCTGGAGCGGGAGACGGGACTCGAACCCGCGACAACCTACTTGGAAGGCAGGCACTCTACCAAGCTGAGTTACTCCCGCTCTTTGGTTTGGGACGCAGATGGACGCTGATTCACGCTGATCCTTGCTGTTTAATCTTTTGAAATCTGCGTTGATCTGCGTCCAATTGCTTTATCCTGACAGCGTCCAATTCCGCCTGCTGGTCGGGGCGAGAGGATTTGAACCTCTGACCTCGTGGTCCCAAACCACGCGCGCTAAGCCGGACTGCGCTACGCCCCGCACCCATAGTATAGCCGATTTGCTAGCGATAGTCAAGTGTTTGCTTGACAGTCCCAGGGCCCTGTCAAAGTCCGTTCGTCTGTCATGCTGAACGCAGTGAAGCATCTCTCTATGGCGGCATGGAGACCCTTCGCTGCCGCTCAGGGGGACAAATCCATGTTGCTGTGGGTATCCAGCGCGACTTTGACAGGGCCTTGTGACAGTCCCAGACAGCCTTGTTATAATTCAGGCAGCACTTTAGCTACGCGACTACCGTACACAGCCGTGCCAGAAGACGCATGCCTGCCCAGCGCAAACGGAAGCCCAAATCGCCCACACCCTGGTCTATTTCCCGGAGTACCAGGACTATCGGGTGGGGGCGGCGGGAAGCGGAGAGTTGACAGCGGATTCCGGGAGCAGATTGAGCAGATGGAGTGACTGACAGGCCGTCTGTCCGTTAAATCCGTTCTACCAATCCGTTGCCAGTAATCCGCTCTTAAGACGATAAAAGCCGCTGGACGAAAGTCCAGCGGCTTTTTTATGCACAAGAGTCGCTCTGGCCGATATTGCCATCGGCCATCGGCCATCTGCCGGCTATCCCCCGCGTGCTACGGCGGGCTGACTCCCCCGGCCGAACAGACGGCGGAGGAAGCGGCCGATCTCGCCGTTCTCCCAAACTACCAGCAGACAACTGGCATTGAAGATGGACGAGTAAGTACCCGTGGTGATGCCGATCAGCAGAGCCAGGACAAAGTTGCGGATGGTCACCCCGCCGAACAGAAAGAGGGCCGTGAGGGTGAAGAGCACCGTCAAGGTAGTGTTGATGGAGCGGTCCAGGGTCTGCAGGATGCTGTGATTCACCACTCGCTCGAAATTCTCGTTGGGGTAGCGCTTGATGTTTTCCCGGATGCGGTCGAAGACCACGATGGTGTCGTGCACGGAGAAGCCGATGGGGCCGGTGAGGAGAGCCGTCAGGAACAAAGCGTCCACCTCGATACCAAAGATCAGCCCGAAGATGGCGAAAAGGCCAACCACCACCAGGACATCGTGCAGGAGGGCGATGATGGCGCATGCCCCATAGCGGAAGGGTTTGGGCACCTGGCGGAAGGCCCAGGAGATGTAGAGCAGCACGCCCAAAGCGGCCAGACCAACGGCCCACTGCGCCCGCTGCGCCACCTCCGCGCCGATGGCCGGCCCTACCGATTCGAAGCGCAGTTCCGTGTAGCCACCGAAGCGCTCTTTCAGATCGGCCTCAATAGCCGTCTTGGCCTCGGAGTCGATGTGCTTGGCCCGGATCATCAAGCCCTGCTGCCCGGCCTTCTCTGAGGTCTGCAGGGCGGCATCACCAAAGCCGTTCTTGGTCAGGATCTCTCGCACTGCGCCCAAGTCCAGCGGATTCTGAAAGTTGCTCAACTCCCAGAGAGTGCCGCCGGTGAAATCAATCGCCGGCTTGAGGGGCCCACCTGTCTGCACGGTGGAGATAATCATGGCCGCCAGGCCCGGAATGATGATCAGCCCAGAAAGAGCAAACCACCAATAGCGCCGCTTCACGATGTTGCTAACCAGGTCCTTAAAGAAGTTGCCGATGGATTCTAGCACACTAACCTCCTAAGTGAGGGATGAGGTACGAGGGATGAGGTATGAGGTATGAGGGATGAGGAAAGGCCTCGTACCTCGTACCTCATAGCTCGTACCTCATACCCTATCCCTCTTCTACCTTTTCCGGTGGTAGCCCAAAGGCCCAGCGGCTCTTGGCGTACTCCGTGTTCATGATGGCCCGCAAGAACGTGCGGGTCACCGTGATGGCCGTGAACAGGCTCACCGCCACACCGACGAAGAGGGTCAAGGCAAAGCCCCGGATGATGCTGGCCCCAAAGTTCATGCCGAACCAGAAGAGGATCAGGCAAGTGATCATCGTGGAGATGTTGGAGTCGCGGATGCTCGTCCAGGCGCGGGCAAAGCCAGCCTCAACGGCCGCCCCCAGCGTCTTGCCCCAGCGCAACTCCTCCTTCATGCGCTCGAAGATGAGGATGTTGGCATCTACCGCCATGCCGATAGACAGGATGAATCCGGCGATGCCTGGCAGGGTCAGCGTCACGGGGATCAGCTTGAACAGGGCGAAGACCACCGCCGCATAGAGCAGCAGCGCCACGTCGGCCAGGAAACCCGGCAGGCGGTAGTAGATGAGCATGAAGGCAATGACGATGAGCAGGCCAATCGCCCCGGCGACGAGACTCTTGCGCACCGAGTCCTGGCCCAGGGTCGGCCCGACGGTGCGGTTCTCCACCACCTCCAGTGGCACAGGCAGGGCACCGTACTTCAGGACGATGACCATGTTCTTGGCCTCTTGGAGCGAGAACTGGCCCGTGATGCGGCCACTGCCATCGGTAATGGCCGATTGAATTGAGGGGCAGGAGATGACCCGCTTATCCAGGACGATAGCCAGGTACTTGCCCACGTTCTGCGAGGTGTAGTTAGCGAAGAGTGTGGGCCCGTCATCTTGTGGCTGATCGCCTACCTTCTGCAAGGAGAAGTTGATCTGCGGCTTGCCTGTCTCGTCAAAGCCCACCTCGGCGGTTTTGAGCAGGCGCCCGGTGATGACCGTGGGATAGATCGTGGGCGGGGGCACCGTAGGCGTGACCGTGGCCGTCGTAGTGGCCGCGGCGGTGGTGGTGAGTTCCGTGGTGGTCGTCACAGCCAGCGTGGGCGTAGGCGCGCTGGTCGGGGCCAGGGTGGGAGCGACCGTCGGCGTGAGTGGCGTGGTCGTAGTCAGGGGAGTCGTCGCTCCCTCAGCCGCGACCGAACTGGGCCCGCCCAGCGTGGTCGTGACGATCGTCCCTGAGGCCAGGAAAGTGCTGCCGGCGTCAATGAACTCCAGCAACCCGGTGCGGCCGAAGGTCTGGATCGCCTGCGCCGGGTCTTTGATCCCCGGCAGCTCCACGATGATGCGGTTGGTGCCCTGAAGCTGGATCAGGGGCTCGCTCACGCCCAGAGCATTGACGCGGTTCTCCACGATGCCTTTGGCCGCGGCCATGGTCTCGGCGTTGGCCGGCGTAGCCTCCGACTCTTTGGCCTGCAGGATGACCTGCAAGCCACCCTGCAGATCCAGGCCCTCGTGCACCTTGATGTCCCGGTCAATCTTGATCCCGGCAAAATTAATGTGGATGCCCTGATTGGTGGGCAGGTCCACCCAGATGGCCACAATGGCCAGAACGAGAATGAAGATCAAGAGATAGGTGTTACGCTGCATCCAAGCCTCCAAAAGGATTTCTTTTTGTGGTTACGTGGTCAGCAGGTCAACGGCGGGCATTATACAGCAACGAGCGTCAAAAGTCAAACGTCAAACGTGATGACTAGCCTTGACGTTTGACGCTTGACGTTTGACACTTGACTTGCTTATCAACGAACCGCCGCACCCTCCTCAGCACCTTCCCGATATTAAGATCGTCGGTCTTCAGGTACAGGTGGCAGTGCTGGCGAGCGTCGGCCAGGCGCTCCTGCTGCGCGGCCAGCTCCGCAGCCGGGAAATCGTCCCCGCGGCGCCTGCGAATGGTGGCCAGCGTGGCGTCCAAGTACACTAGCAGGTCCGGCTGGTCCATCTGCCACATAGTCGGCACGTAGGAGTGTTCCTGGGCGCAGGCCAGGACCTCGTAGCCCAGCCTGGTCAGCCCCTCCACCAACACACTCTTGCCCGAGGCACACGGCCCCACAACCACCACCCGCATGTAGCCCTCACTGCTCAGAGGGCACGACAGAGTCGGCCCCTACTACATCACCGGGTCTCCCGGGCCCGCTGCACGGCTGCCCGGTGCGCCTGCCACTCCAGGGTATCGTCCAGGGGCGGCAACTGCCCCGTACCGTAACGGTGCGCCAGGGCTTTAGCCAGCAGGAAATCGGCCAGGTGGGGGTTCTTAGGCAGGAGCGAGCCGTGCAGGTAGCAGCCGATGGCGTTACGGTACACCGCCCCCTCAGTGCGATCCTCGCCGTTGTTTCCGTAGCCCACCACCACTCGACCCAGGGGCTGGCAGCCCGGCCCCAGGTAGGTCTTGCCACTGTGATTTTCAAAACCCACCACCGTGCGCGGCTGGCCATCCTGGGCGATGGGGCTCGCCGCTGCCAGCTCAATGACGATATTGCCGATCATGCGCTGGTGCGAGGCCACCGTCCAGGCATCGAACAGGCCGATACCGGGCAGGCGATCAGCATCGAAAGGCTGGTAGTAGCGCGCCAGGAGCTGGAAGCCGCCGCACACGGACAGGAGAGCGGCGCCACCCTCGATGGCCTCCCGCAGGGCTTCGGCCTTGCTCGCCACCAGGTCGGCGGCCACCGGAATCTGCTCGCGGTCCTGCCCCCCGCCGAAGAAATACAAATCGTGGGCGGCGGGGTCCAGCCTCTGCCCGATGGACACCTCGCTCACCGCCACGTCCAGGCCACGCCGGCGGGCGCGGCTGACCAGGGCCAGGACGTTGCCCCGGTCGCCGTAGATGTTCATCAGGTCGGGATAGAGATGGGCCAGACGGAGTTGCATGGGTAAAGTGAAACGTGATGCGTGAGGCGTGAAATGCCAAACGTCAAGCGTCAAACGTCAAGTACAAACATGGAACGTGAAACGTGGAACTTGGAACGTGCTACTCCTCCCAATACTCTTCTTTGACTCCCCAGCGGGCCAGGATGCCTTGCAGGGCGAGCATGGCCGTGTAGGTGGGCAGGCAGAAGAGCGTCTCGCCGGGCGGGAGTTGGGCCAGTGCCCCGGCCAGGGCCTGTTCCAGGTCGCTCTCGATGGTCATGGCTACCTCATCTATGCCGGCGTATTTGAGGCGCAGGGCCATGTCGTTGGCCCGAATACCGGAGACCGTGGCCTGGGCCAGGCGACCGGCCAGCACCTCAAAGTCCACGTCCCACAGCCAGGAAACGTCTCGCCCGTCGGCGATGAGGTCGTTGATGGCGATGCAGAGGTGCAGCGGGCGCTCGGTCGCCGCCAGCAGGGTGCGCAGCACCTCGTTAAAGCCGGTGGGATTTTTCACCAGCAGGAGGTACAGATCGCGATCCCGCACGCGCAGCCGCTCGAAGCGCCCGAAGGCCGGGCGGAAAGCCGCCAGGGCCTGCTGGATGGTGGCCGGGGCGATGCCCAGGGCCAGCCCGGCCGTCACTGCAGCCAGGGCGTTGTAGACGTTGTACAGCCCGGACAGGTTCAGGCGCAGGGGTATGACCTCACCCCTCACCCCTACCCTGCTAGGGGATGGGCTGGGGGAGAGGTTAGGCGTGCGCACCTGGCAGGTGGTGACGCCCAGACCCTCGGGGCGCACCGCAATCGCCGCCACCTGGGGCGTGGGGCGGGCAAAGCCGCAGCGCGTACAGAAATAATCGCCCAGGTGGGACAGGAAATTGGCCCGGTAGGTCAGCGGCCCATCGCAGACCAGGCAGGTGCGTACGTCCATGGCGTGCACCCGCCCGGCCAGGCGCACCGCCGGATCGTCCAGGCCGAAGTACCAGACCGGGCCGGCGAACCCCTGGCCCAGGTGGGCCACCGCCGGGTCATCGGCGTTCAGGACGAGGATGGAGGACGCCGGTAGAGCGGCGATGGTCTGCTGCCAGATGCGGCGAATCTTCTCCACCTCGCCGTAGCGATCAAGCTGATCGCGGAACAGGTTGGTGACCACGGACAGGCGGGGGCGCACCGCCGCAGCGATGGGCAGGAAGGCCGCCTCGTCCGTCTCCCACAGGCCGACGTCGTAGGCCAGCCGCCCCCGCCCATCGGCGGCGACCAGGGCGGTGGAGGCCAGGCCGCGCAGCAGGTTTGAGCCCTGGCGGTTGCTCAGGGGGCGCTGTCCCGCCGCCTGCAGGATGCCGCCCAACATGCGGGTGGTGGTGGTCTTGCCGTTGGTGCCTGTTACGGTGAGCGAGCCAGCGGGCAGTGCCCCCACAGCCTGGGTCACGAAATCGGGGGCGATGGCCAGGGCCACCAGCCCGGGAGCGGCGGTGCCGCCACCACGACCCGCCAGGTGGATCAGCCTGTAGGTCGCCTTGCCCAGCCATAGCGCTGGCCAGAAGCGCCAGAATCGCCTGCTTACCATCACCTTTGATTCTCTGCGTGTTGCGTGTTGCGTGCTGCTTATCTACCCAACGGAACACGCAACACGCAACACGTGGTTACTCCACCGGAAACGTCACGGTCAGCCGCCGCACACGGTTCGCCTCCTCGCCCGGAACGACGGCCACCACCAAGACGCTCATATCATCCTGTGGCCGCCCACGATCGGCGGCGACGGCGGCGGCCAGCAGGCCATCGGCCAGGGCCTGGGCGGAGAGACTATCCACTGTCAGAAGACTCGCCACTGTGGCGGGGACGTCCAGCGGCTGGCCGTAACGCTCGCCGGCCTCCAGGATGCCATCGGTGAACACGACGACGCTGGTGCCGGCGACCAGGGGCAGCTCGCTGATGATGGGTTTGGTGCCCGGATAGATGCCGATGGGCTGTGCTGGCTCGGTGAGGAGGCGCGTCCCCGCTGGCTCCAGTACGATCACGGGGCAGTGGCTGTTGGTGGAGAGCACCAGCGTGCGCGTGCGCAAATCCACAGAGACGATGTTCAGGGTGGCGGAGACCTTCCCCTGCTGGTAGGCGTACAGGAAATCGTGGGTAGCCCGCGCCGCCGCGCCGTCGCGCACGCCATCGGCCAGCAGGGTCACGGCCTTCTTGGCCACCAGGTTGGAGACTTCCTTGGCGCCGCGGCCGTGCCCCTGGCCATCAGCCAGGACGAAAGAGAGGCCGCCGCCGGGACGCTCGATCATTTCCAGGGTATCGCCGCTCTCCCGCACGGCGTACTTGCTCACCTTGGCCACTGCGACCTGGATCTCCATAACCTCACCTGCGTAGACTTGTCCAGTATACCACAAATGAGGCAAATTCGCCAGACCTTGCACCGCAGGGCCAGGGGTGATATAATACGGGCAAGATTCAATGCTCACAGGAGGAAAGCATGGCCCTGCAAGTTTACAACACCCTGACTCGTCAGAAAGAGGACTTCGTGCCCCTGGGGGAGACGGTGAAGATGTACGTCTGCGGCCCAAACCTCTACGGCCCCTGCCACGTGGGCCACGCCCTATCGTACATCGTTTTTGACACCATCCGGCGTTACCTGGAACACAGCGGCTACGCCGTCCGGCACGTCCAGAACTTCACCGACATTGAAGATCGGATCATCATGGCCGCCCAGACGCAGAACACCACGGTGACTGAGCTGGCCGAGTTCCACATCGCCCGCTTCCTCCAGGAGATGGATGCTCTGAACATCCTGCGTGCCCACGTTTATCCGCGGGCCACCCGCGTCATCCCCAAGATGCAGGAGGTCATCCAGGGACTTGTCGCTAAAGGCCACGCCTACGTCCTGGAGAATGGCGACATCTACTTTCGTGTGACCAGCCACCCCACCTACGGTGCTCTCTCTGGACAATTGCTGGGCGATATGCAGGCTGGGGCGCGCATCGAGCCAGACCCGCGCAAGGAGCACCCCATGGACTTCGCCCTGTGGAAGGCGGCCAAGCCTGGCGAGCCCAATTGGCCCAGCCCCTGGGGGCCCGGCCGGCCCGGCTGGCACATCGAATGCTCGGCCATGTCCATGCAGTACCTGGGCGAGCAGTTGGACATCCACGGCGGCGGCCACGACGTCATCTTCCCCCACCACGAGAACGAGATCGCCCAGAGCGAGTCGTTCACGGGCAAGGTGCCCTTCGTCAAGTACTGGCTGCACAACGCCCTGCTGGGCCTGGGCGGCGAGGAGAAGATGACCCGCCATCTGGGCAACATCGTCAGCGTGCGGGAGGCTCTGGGGCGATATAACCCTGATGCTATTCGCCTCTTCGTTCTCTCCTCGCACTATCGCAGTCCCGTGGCCTGGAGCGATGAGGGGGTGCAAGCCGCCGAGAAAGGTGTGGAGCGCCTGCGCGCCGCCGTGCGGGAAAGCGAGGTGGCGGGCAAGAGCGCCAGCCCGGTGCTGCAGCAGGCGGTGGAAGGGGCTCGCCTGGCCTTCGCCGAAGCCATGGACGATGACTTCAACACCCCCCAGGCCATCGCCGTACTCTTCGATCTGGCGCGGGAGACGAACCGCGCCCGCGACGAGGGCTTCGCCGTCTCCGAGGGCCTGGCGGCCCTGCGCGAGCTGGCCGGTGTGTTGGGCCTGACGTTGCAGGAGAGGCTGGCGCAACTGGAGGCTAAGCCCTTCGTGGACCTGCTGGTGGCCGTGCGCGACGACCTGCGGGCGGCCAAGCAGTGGCCCCTCGCCGACCGCATCCGCAGCGGCCTGGGGGAGTTGGGCGTGACGCTGGAGGATACGCCGCAGGGGACAGTGTGGAAAGCATGAGGTGACAAAATGCAGAAAGCCGGTGTAGCAGAATTATCCCCAGAAGGAACCCTGGTACTACCAGCGGAGGTCAAGGCACAGCTAGCGGATACGCACAAGTTCCTGGTGATTTGGCTAGAGGGCAGCGTTTTGCTAGTCCCGACCAGTGTCCCAAGCGTCGGACGGACCAAAATAGCTGCTGACTTGCCTGCCCGCCTAAGGCGAGCGCGTTTTGCTCTCCGCCGCTTGTCGGCCTTTCAAGAAGCAATACAGTGCGCTGGTGGGTCTCAAAAGACACCTGAAGAGATAATGGAGAACCTGCGGACGATTCGTCGGCGACTCTGGGAAGAGGAATACGTACACAAATATGCCCATATCTCCCACTCCACCATCCCTCCTGCTGAATAGCAACGAGTTCATCCTGGGTCTTAGCCTGGCCGATAGCGCCTCGGCGGCCCTCCTGTGTAGGCTCGTAGAGAGGATTGCCCTGCGTGGCGACATCCTTGTGATCGTGCCGCACATGGTGGAGCAGGAGGTCGGGCGCAACCTCCAGGCTTTGGACACCAGACTACCCAGGCGGTTCTATCGTCTGCTCCAAGACCTGACAGCACAGGTAGAATATGCCGAGCCACCTGGCGACTTGGTGCAAAAGTATCGCCACCTTGGCCTGGCTACAGAGGATGCCTATATCGCCGCTGCTGCTGAACACACCGGGGTGCGCTACTTTATCTCCGAGAATAGGCATTTCCTGCAACGTTTGCGAACTGATTCCTTCGCAGTGCTGGATGCAGCCACCTGCCTAGAGATGATGGATAGAGACAAGC
>Ga0209610_1001991_pt1 | contig 10396 bp, 9 predicted proteins | sample LakKivw275mmetaG_FD_184137 | JGI IMG/M metagenome (GOLD analysis project Ga0209610, IMG submission 184137) | Anoxic lake water microbial communities from Lake Kivu, Rwanda to study Microbial Dark Matter (Phase II) - Lake Kivu water 275m metaG... | ecosystem: Environmental > Aquatic > Freshwater >...
GAACCGACGGATTATGAGTCCGGTGCTCTAACCGTTGAGCTAGGGGCCCTGTCAGAAAGCGGGGTAAAGTTATCCCGTTTTGAAATTTATTCCAAAGAAAAAGCTGGTTTTATTTCCCTCTGCATATCCAGTCCGTCAATGTCATAAATTCTGCCAAAGTCAGCGACTCAGCCCGGCGGGATAAATCAATCGGACATTTGTCAAATCTTTCCCGGATAATATTAGCCAGCGAATTACGTAAAATCTTGCGTCGTTTGCCGAAAGCGGTTTTGACTACGGTATGAAAATCAGCCTGGAAACTGGTATCCTGAGAATGAGGCGCGATTATCAATTTTATCAGAGATGAGTAGACTTCCGGGATCGGTCTAAAGACCTTAGGCGATACCTGAAAGGCGATTGACGGTTTTCCATAAAACTGAGTGATTACCGACAGAATCCCATAACTCTTGGTATTTGGTTTAGCGCCAATCCGCTGGGCGATCTCGCGCTGAACCAGAAAATGAACATCCTGGATAATATTATTATTTTCGAATATTTTGAAGAGCAGGGGGGAGCTGATATTATAGGGAATATTCCCGACAATCCGGATTTTCCGACCTTTTGAAAAATGTGCCTGATAATCGAATTGCAAGGCATCTTGCTGGTAGAGGGTAAAATTATCAAGGCCAGCCAGATCTTGGGCTAATTCGGAAGTCAGGTCTTGGTCAATCTCAATCGCATGGATTTGAGCACCGGTAGCAATTAGTTGCCTGGTTAGGGCTCCTTTCCCCGGTCCAATTTCAACCAGAACATCGCCGGGTTGGGGATTGATTTCCTTAACGATTTTACGAATGATATTTGGATCAATGAGAAAATTTTGACCGAAGCGTTTCTTGGCGTATGCTACCATCATCAAATATTAAAGAATTTTCGGGCTGTTTGAGTAGTGCCTTTTTCGATTTCCTTAAGGGGCAAGTTTTTGATTTCGGCGATTTTGGCAGCGATTAACGGAATATATTTCGGTTCGTTGGTGCTTTTTTTAAAGGGTTCCGGTGTGATGTAAGGCGCGTCGGTTTCTAACATGAGACGATTGATCGGTACGATGCTCAATGCCTGCTGTAATCTTTTTGAGCCATAGGTGACACTTCCGGTGAAAGAGATATGCAGTCCAAATTCTAACATCTCTTTGGCAAAATATTCATCACTGGAATAACAGTGTAAGACTCCCTGATAATAGCCGTGCTCGATTAAAATAGATTTAATATCACTATCAGCGCGGCGATTGTGCAGAATTATCGGGAGTTTGACCTTTTTGGCAATCTCGATTTGTGCGTGCAGAAATTGCTGCTGTTCTGCGGGATTGGTCGTCTGCCTGTAATAATCCAGACCGATTTCGCCGATGGCTTTCACTTTCGGATATTTGGTTAACTCGATCAGCTGCTTTTGCCATCCTTTCGGGCAGTGATTAATCTCAGTCGGATGAATACCTACAGCCGCAAAAACTGCCGGAAATTCAGTGGCAATTTCAATTGCAGTTCGTGAAGATTGTAAATCCGTTCCGATCGTTATAATTTGTTCAACGCCGGCAGCTTGAGCCTGTTCAATGATTTCACGACGTCTTGTGTATAATGGAGTGCAATCTAAATGGCAGTGGGTGTCAATAAACATTCAATTTAAAATTAAGAAATATCTGCACCTGGCTCGAATTCATCCATTACGGTGAGCAGGGTTAATTTTTGATCTTTAATTGCCGCCAATAGCATGCCGTTGCTTTGAACTCCACGAATGGTTGCCGGTTGTAAATTCTTGACCACGACGATAGTTTTCCCGACAATTCGATCGGGAGTGTAATACTCGGCAATACCGGCTACGATCTGGCGCTGCTCGGTACCAAGATCAATTTGTAATTTCAACAATTTGGATGTTCCCGGAACCGCTTCGGCAGTCAGAACCTTGGCGGTCGTCAATTTTACTTTGGAAAAATCTTCAATCGTAATCATATCTTGCATTTTATCCTCGTTGGCAATTGTGGTTTTTTCTGATTCATTTATAAGTGATTCCGGTTTTTCACTTTGGATGCGGGGGAAGAGAATCGGCAATGGTTTGAGTAACACTCCACTTTGCAGTTTTCCCCAGGTTAGTTTTTGCGCAGGGGCAGAGAGGGCTTTGAGCAATTCGGCAATTTTCCCCGGCATGATCGGTTCCAGTAATTTGGCGGCAATTCTCAATCCTTCGGCTGCGGTGTAAAGCACGGTTCCACCATTGGTTTTATCAGTTTTGACCAGTTTCCAGGGAGCCTTTAGCTCCAAGAAGCGGTTGAGTGACCTGACAAAAGTGATGACGGTTTCGATGGCTTCATTCAGCCGCAATTCATTAATTAATTGATGCACTTCGGTTGAAAGTTGAGTGGCATTGTGGCGGATTTCCAGCTCCGCTGTTCCGGGATTAATTTCTGGCGGAATACAATTATCGAAATTTTTTCTGATCAGAGTAGTAATGCGGTTGACGAGATTGCCAAAATCGTTGGCTAAGTCGGAATTATAGCGTCGGATGAACATCTCTTCACTGAAATTGGCATCCTGCCCGAGAACCATGTCGCGGATTAGAAAATAGCGTACCGGATCAACTCCGTATTTATCCAACAGATCGAGGGGTTTGACAATATTTTGCAGCGATTTGGACATCTTGGTCTCGTCCACCATCCACCAGCCGTGGGCGAATATAGTTTGCGGTAACGGGATACCCGCCGCTTTCAGGATTGTCGGCCAATAAACGCAGTGAGTGGTGACAATATCCTTGCCAATTAAGTGATAATTTGCCGGCCACCATTTTTTAAATCTTTGAAGGTCGTTTGGATAGCCGATGGCGGTTACATAATTCAACAGGGCATCGAACCAAACATAGGTTACATAATCGCTATCGAAGGGCAACTCGATTCCCCAGCTGAGGCGGGCTTTAGGGCGCGAGATGCACAGATCTTCTAACTGGTTTTTCAAAAAGCCTAAAACTTCGTTTTTACGACTTTCGGGCTGGATAAACTTGGGATTTACCTTAATGTAATCAATCAACCACTGCTGGTACTTACTCATTTTGAAGAAATAGTTTTTCTCCTTAATGAATTCTGGTGGTTTCAGGTGCTGTGGGCATTTTCCGGCAACCAATTCTTTGGGTGTATAAAAGCGCTCACAGCCGACACAGTAATAACCGCCGTATTCATGTTCGTAGATTTCACCTTTATCCCAAAGTTCCTGCAGGACATGCCGGACACTCTGCTCGTGGAATGCAGCCGTCGTCCGGATGAAAAAATCGTTGGTAATTTCCAATTTTTCCCAGGCGTGCTGGAAATGGATTACCATCCGATCGCAGTGTTCTTGGGGAGTAATTCCAGTCGCGGCAGCGGCTTGCTGCACCTTTTGACCATGCTCGTCAACCCCGGTCAGAAAAAAAACCGCAGCGCCCTGAGAACGATGGAAGCGGGCTAATACATCAGCCAGGATCGTCGTGTAGGCATGTCCGATATGTGGTTTATCATTAACATAATAAATTGGGGTGGTGATATAGAAAGTCTGCTTGGGATCGTTCATTAAATATTTGTCGGAATAGTTTATCTAAATAATGACTTTGTAATGACCATCGAAGGCCGTTAAAGGGAATTCTTCAAACTCATCATTTTCGAATTTCAGAGTAACGGTCTTTTGATAAATATCTATTTTTTCGATGCTGCCGGTTTTGTCGCCAAATACCACCTTGCTGCCATAAGGTGGATAATTTTTAAGAAATTCTTCATAAAGAGGATGTTCGAAGCGGAAGCAGCATTTTAATTTTCCACAGACACCGGAAATCTTGGTGGGATTCATGGGCAGATTCTGTTCTTTGACTAATTGGGTATTGACTGGATCAAAATCGTCTATAAATTGATAACAGCAAACCGGTTTTCCACACGCTCCGATGCTGCCCAACCGGCGGGTCTCTTCGCGGGTACTGATCTGCCGCATTTCAATTCGCGTTTTGAATTCTGCCGCTAAGATTTTGACTAATTCCCGGAAATCTATTCGATCGTCGGCAGTGAAAAAGAAGATAACCTTTTTCCGGTCAAGCCGATATTCGACGTCAATCAATTTCATGGGCAAGTTTAAGTTCTTAATCTGCAGCTCGCAGAACTGAAATGCGTCTTGTTGGCGAATGCGATTATCGCGATCTCGTAAAATGTCCTCGGGAGTTGCTTTACGAATGATAACTGCTTTTTCCTGGTCTTCGGGCGCAGCTGCCTTATCAGTCGGATAGGGAAGCGTAACGCCAATATCTTCGCCTTTTTCGACATCTATGATTACCTGTTCATTTGATTGAACCGGAAAATCCATACTATTGCGAAATATTTCCCGGCGCTGTCCCTGGAATTTGATTTTGACTAATTTATTGTGAATTATTTCATCCATAACAATTATTATCCGGCATTGATTGCTTGGTTTAAGTTGAAGAATAGATTTAATAAAGCGAGTTTAATATAGACATTGCGGCTTATGAAATCAATACAATTCTCGACGGAGGAGGCGGCTAAATAAGCGTCAAAATTGGGAAATGCGGTGGTGAATTTACAGATCTCTGGCGTGAATTCTTTGAGGATTAATTCCGATTCATTTAGTTGTTCTCTTTGGATTAGTGCGTCTCTAAACCAAAAACACAACGAGAGAATAATCTGCTGAACCTGAGATTGATCTTCCTGATATAAAGCCGCCAGGTCTTCGACATAATGGTAGAGCTTTTCGATATTTAGAGTTGCAAGGGAGCGGAGTAAATCCAGGATTTTTTCTTTGAGAGGGATGAAGTCGGTTTCTGCCAGTCGTAGGGCTGAATTAATCTCACCGCCGGATAACCGTATAATCAAGTCAATCTGTTGCTCCGGGATGTTGTGGGATAGTAGATGCTGTTTGAGGACGGAAGATGCCAGTGCAGGGAAATAAATTGGCTGACATCGGGAGATAATCGTCGGCAATAATATGTTTGAATTGGAGGTAGTCAGGATGAAAGTGGATTTTTCCGGTGGCTCCTCAAGGATTTTGAGGAAGGCATTAGCGGCAGGCTCGGTCATCAGGTGAGCATCAAAAATAACGATGACTTTCCATCCCGGTTCCGCCGCTTTAAGATAGGTTTTTTGTTTGACCACTCGAATAAAATTAATGGGAATATGTTTGGCATTCGGGATATTGATCTTTTCATAAGGATTCTGGGCTTTAACCCGGATAATCTCCTGGATTTCGGTCATTTCTGCCTGACTAAAACCTTTAAAAGGATCAGCCTCGGCCGACGAATCCTTTCGAATAGGAATCGGGAAAACCAATTCCAAATTAGCATGCTCTAACAGACGAATTTTATGGCAGGAATTACAAATACCGCAGGGAAGATTACCGCTGCCTTGACAATTGAGCATGGCAGCGAATTCTAAGGCAAAGCCCTCGTTGCCGCTGCCTTCCGGACCATAGAAAAGGTAGGCATTCCCGACCCGTTGATTGTGGATGATGTTTTGCAGCAGCTCCAGGTTTTTTTGCTGGTTCAAAAGCGGAAACAGGGTCATGATCGTTTAGTCAGCCACTCTTCGGGGTTTAATTTTGTGCGGTTGCTCCAGATTTCGAAATGGAGCAAGGCGCCACTCAGCGAGCCGGAATCTCCAACCTCGGCAATCACCGTTTTTTTTGTTACATACTCTTTTTCATAGACATTTACGTTTTCAACGTGCGAATAGACCGTGTAAAATCCGGAGCCGTGGTCAATAATTATCGTATTTCCAAAACCGCGAATATAGGTTATGGTAGTAACTACACCGTCGAGTACCGAGCGCACTGGGGTTCCCTTTCTGACTTCAATGTCAATTCCAGAGTTTTCGGTCAGGGTATTAAGCGTTGGATGTTTATGTAAGCCGAATTTCCCGACGACCTGACCGTAGACCGGCCATTCCAGTCTGCCTTGACTATCCAGAAAAGGATTTTTCTCGCGAATGCCTGCCAGTTGGCGTTGACGCTCGAGTTCCTGTCGGCGAGTTTCCCGTTCTTTTTCCAAATTAGCAATTAAATCCGAAAGTTGTTTAGCGGCTTTTTCTTTTTCTCTGATTTGCGCAATCAGGTTGTTTTTATCTTTTTTTGCCAGATTTAATTGTGAATCTCTTTGACGCTTTTGAACTGCCAAGTTCTGCTGATATCTCTTTTTCTCGGCAATAATTTGATTCTGGTCGGCAAGCTCTTCGGTCAGCTGATTTTTTTTATTGTTTATCGAGACAATGTTGAAATGAATGTGATCGGCAGTTTTTTTGTCAATATCGGAAAGTATGCGCAAATATTTATAACGGTAAAAAGCCTGATTAATTGATTGGGAAGTTAGAATTAATTCCCAATCGCTATACTTACCTTGTTTATACAGATAGACCAGACGTTTGGCAAAATCGGATTTTAATTTATCCAAATTCTGGGAGAGTCTACCAATGGCTTGTTTAGTTTGTTCAATCTGATAGGTTTTCAATTGCTGTTCACGATTAAGCTGTTGTACCAACTTTGCCGTTAGGCTCATCTCTTTTTCAGTTTGCTCTAATTGAGAAAGGAGTGACTTTTCTCGGGATTGGACTTGCATTAAGTCAGATTTATGGGCTTTAATTTCATCGCGAATTTTTTGAAGTTCTTCTGATTTGTAATCAATTTTTTTATCAAGGTCTTCCTGTGACCGGAGACTGATAGTCATCATCAAGCAGATTAACAATCGGGGGAAATAGTACTGAAAGTGGCTCAATTTCATTTCACCCTTCAAAATAATCAAAGCGCGGTGCAAATTCAAGTTTATAAATATATAGAAAATGAATTTTATTCATTTCCAGAAAGAAAAAAGTATATTAATTTATCAGTGAGAAAAATTAAAAATGGTGAGAGAAAATTATGAGTAATCCAATCTGGGAAGTGATTGAAATCAGGAAGGGAAAAGATCGGGATGATATTTTTAAGGTTATGAAGAATGTCCCAATCTTTTCTGAGCTTAATGAAAAGGAGATGGAAGAGCTGGAGAAAATCATTCATCGGCGGGGTTATAAAAAGGGCGAACCGATTTTCAGGATGGGTGATCCCGGTTTAGGAATGTACATCATTATTAAGGGTTCAGTCAATATTGCCGAAGAAAAAGTTGATGGGGAAATGACGACTATCGCTGTATTGGAGAAGGGTGCCTTTTTTGGAGATTTAGCGCTGTTAGATGAGGCTCCTCGTTCGGCTTCGGCAATTGCCAATGAAGATTCTGATATCTTAGGCTTTTTTCGGCCGGATTTGCTGGATTTTTTATATCGTAAACCGAAAATGGGAATCAAAATTCTGTTCGGATTGGCGCGCACGATTGGTGAGCGTTTGAGACGCACAAATCTCCAATTATCTGAGCTGCAAGAGAAATAAGGATTTCTATATATGGATAATTACTCATATCAACTCTACTCTCATATTTTGCGTTTATTCTGGCGTATATTTTTAATCATTCTTGGAATAGTAGCCATAATTATAGTTTTTCCCTTCGTGCGAAGTGTGATTATCATGTTTGTAATTTCCATTCTGCTGACGGTGTTATTAACTCCAATCGTAGATTTTATGGAAAGTCGGGGAATAAATCGGGGATTGGCAATCTTGATCACGATGTTAATAATTATTGGGGCGATTGTGTTCCTATTTAGTTTGGTAATTCCTGCAATTATCCAGGCGGCCGAGTCGTTAAGTTCGAAGCTACAATCGGATTTTATCCACGATCTGACGAAAAAAGCTGAGGTCTTTTTTGCGGCTAAATTCAATAATCCTACTTTAGCCCGCAACGTTATTACAAAAATCAATGAAATCGGAACAAATTTGCTCAAAAATATGACGAATTTTTTTAAGAGTGTTGGATCATTTCTGGCATCGATTGCCATCATACCTTTCGTGACCTTCTTTTTAGTTAAGGACATTCGTCGTTTTAAAAGAGCAATCGTCGCAAAAATTCCGAATAAATATTTTGAATTATCATTGAACATTTTCCAAAAAGTAGGTAACCAGGTTAGTAAGTATATCCAGGGACAGGCAATCGATGCTTTGATTGTGGGGATCCTCTCAGTCGTCGGTCTTTTTATCATCAATTTGGTATTTCATAATCCGATACCTTATTTTGTTTTTATTGGGATGTTAGCCGGAATTGCTAATTTAATACCCTATCTCGGTCCGATTGTCGGAGCAGTACCTGCTATATTTATAGTGATCCTCAGCAATCCGCCAAATATTGGATTAATTCTGATTTGGATTATTATCACATTTGTCCTGGTGCAGGCAATAGATAATTCGTTGGTATCACCAATGGTCGTCTCCAAAAGTGTCAATATGCATCCGCTAACTGTTGTCATTGTAGTGATCATTGGGGGTAATATCGCGGGTGCGGTTGGGATGCTTTTCGCGGTTCCGGTTACCGGTATTATCAAAGTAATGATTACTGAGATAACCTGGGGACTAAAGAATTATAAATTAAAATAATTGAGCTCGTTTGCCGGTACTACAAATATCCAATAAGTAAGTATTATACAGAGGAAATAAGCGATATTTTGTATATGGTTACAGGCACGAAGGTAGTCAGGATTTTGCGTTGAATACCAGACGAAATTTAATTGATCATATTATCGTCATCGTCTTATTTTTAAGCATTCTATCCTTGTTTCTTGAGTATGGAATTCCCCAGACAAAGATCATCAGTCTAGTCATCGGGGTGCTTGACTATTTTATTATTATCCTTTTTGTTACGGAAACCATAATCCGGATCATCCGTGTCGAGAAGAAACTTTTATACATCAAAAATACCCTTTTTGACCACCTTTTACTTTTGGTGATTTTGGTTTTATTCATCTATACTCGCTATCATCGCTATATTTCTGGCAGCGCCGATATTCATCGCCTATCAACCAATATAATTTTAATCCGGAATATTTTTTCAGTACTGAAAATTCTCGGTCGCATGAAGCGTTTAAATGCCTATATCAAATCTGTTTCCCGCCACCCAGCCCAGACTATCGCAATTAGTTTTATTATCATTATTTTAATCGGAACGATTTTTCTGATGCTCTCAATTTCCACAGCTGATAAATCGCATTTAGGATTCATCAATGCCCTCTTTACGGCAACCTCGGCTGTCTGTGTAACTGGTTTAATTGTCGTGGACACGGCAACTAAGTTTTCACTTTTTGGCAAGATTATTATCATGATCCTGATTCAGATTGGAGGATTAGGGATTATGATTTTATCTTATTTTGGTGCCTTTGTCATCGGGAGAAGAATTTCACTCGAAGATAAAATTGCACTTTCTTTTTTACTCAATGAGCAAGATATCCAGAAAATTTCATCTACGATAACCAAGATTATTCTGTTCACTTCTGGGATCGAATTGGTGGGCGCGATGATCCTTTTTGGAGATTTCAATGATCTCTTTGGTGATAATTATACGGCTGCCTTTTTTTCGATATTTCATGCCATTTCAGCTTTCTGTAATGCGGGTTTTGCTTTGTTTACCGATAATTTGGTGTATTTTAAATCCAACATTTCACTGAATTTTGTAATTACTGGTCTGATAATTCTCGGCGGAATTAGTTTTTCGGTTATTTTTAACCTGATTGAAAATTTTAAGACAAATTTAGAAACCAATATCTTTAGTCGCCGAATCCGTAAGTCGAAATTAACCCTTAACACCAAGGTAGTGGTGATTGCACTTAGCATTTTAATTATCACCGGCATGCTACTGATTTACGGGATTGAACATCGGCATAACCTGATTCAGTATGATTTAAAAACCCAGTATCTTGCGGCTTTCTTTCAATCGGTGACACTCCGAACAGCCGGTTTCAATACGGTTGACATAGCAAAATTTCGTTTACCGACATTATTGATTATGATTCTATTTATGTTTATCGGCGGTGCCTCAGGTTCGACCGCCGGTGGCGTTAAAGTCAACACCGTATCGGTTATTTTTGCCTATCTGAGGTCAACCCTTAAAAACCGCAAAGAAACGACACTGATGAATAACTTCTTGTCGAAAAGTTTGATTAATAAGGCATTTCTGATTATCATCCTTGCACTGGGAGCAATCTTTTGCGGTACGCTCGTTCTGGGCCTAATCGAACCTTATCCATTTGAGAAGATTCTGTTTGAAGTAGTCTCGGCTTTTGGGACGGTGGGATTGTCTACAGGTATTACGGGCAATCTCTCAAATATCAGTAAATTCACGATTATTATTTTAATGTTTATTGGTCGAATTGGACCAATGACACTGGTAATTGCGCTTTCACAAAGGCGGGATATTATTCGGATTAAATATCCCGAGGGAGACATTTTAATTGGTTAAAAAAGGGGAACAATAGATGGCTAAGGAAAAAATATTTGGAGTATTC
>Ga0209610_1001995_pt1 | contig 10384 bp, 7 predicted proteins | sample LakKivw275mmetaG_FD_184137 | JGI IMG/M metagenome (GOLD analysis project Ga0209610, IMG submission 184137) | Anoxic lake water microbial communities from Lake Kivu, Rwanda to study Microbial Dark Matter (Phase II) - Lake Kivu water 275m metaG... | ecosystem: Environmental > Aquatic > Freshwater >...
GTTAGTATATTTTTTTAAAAAATGGAGGTAGTAATACTGGAAGATGTTTACTTTAATGTTAGCAAGTTTAGAAGTTAATAGAAAGATAAAAACTATTTCCTTTTTTAAATGTTTTAACATTGCAGTATCAAATGAACCTACAATTGTTTGTGTAAAAGAATTCTAAAATTGAAATCGGCAATATAATAGATTAATTGAATTAGAAAAATCTGATTGTAATTATTTATAAAACTATATTGTTTGTAAAGAAGTAGATGGAATTTATATATTTCAGCGAAAGGAGGGTTAATTATGAGCGATTTAAAGTACGTTGGTACTTACGTAGAAAGACCCGATGCTGTTAATAAAGTGACAGGAAAGGCAATTTTTCTCGATGATATTCAACTTCCAAATATGTTATATGCTGAAATTCTAACACCACCTATAGCACACGCAAAAATAAAATCAATTGATACATCTGAAGCTGAACGTTCAGAAGGTGTTATTAAGATTGTTACCGGCGCTAACTGTAATATAACTTATGGTGATTGCGTCAGAGACAGATACCCTATGGCTAAAGATAAAGTTAGATATATAGGAGATCCTGTCGCCGCAGTTATTGCAACCTCGAGGTATTATGCAAGTCAGGCAGCAAAAAAGATAAAAGTTGAATATGAAAGACTACCCGTATATCTCGATGCTCTAGATTCTATGAAAGTCGATGCTGTTTTGATTCATGAGAAGAATGGTGAATACTGGCACTTACCTTCTTATCAACCTGTTCCTAAAACAAATATAGCAATGCGCTATTTTTTAAAAAAAGGAGCAGGGGAAGATGCTTTTAAAGACGCCGATGTAATTGCTGAAGGAGAATTTGTTTATCCCTTTGGTTCATCTGCTGCAATTGAACCTCATGGTACTATCGCATGGTTTCATGAAGACGGAACAATTGAAATTTGGTCTTCCTCAATTTGCCCTTTTATTATTCAAGAGGACCTTGCAAAGACTTATGGCAAGCCGGTATCAGATGTAAGAGTTCATATTCCTGAGATTGGCGGGTGCTTTGGTTATAAATCTGATGTTACTATTGAGGAAACAGTTGCTTACATTGCAAGTTTTGTTCCCGGAAGGCCTGTAAAATGGGTTGCAACAAGAGAAGAAGATTTTACAAGCACACTTATTGCACATGGTGCAAGGATAAGGATGAAGATTGGAGCAAAGAAAGATGGCAAGTTTACCGCTATAAAATCTACAGTTTTCCACTCTGTCGGTGCGTATGCTGATACCGGAGTTAACGTTACTCAGGCTGCCACTCACACTGTGGGTCCTTATGAATTTCCAAATGCTTACTTAGAAGGATTATCAGTTTATACTAATACTCCACCAGTCGGCGCTTATAGAGGATATGGTTATCAATATCCTCATTTTGCTCTGGAAAGATTGATAAATATTCTTGCAAGAAAACTTAATATGAGTGAATTAGAATTGCGTGAAAAGAATTACTTGTCTGAAGGTAAAGTAACTGCACTTGGAGAGAAAATATGGATATCGCATGGAGATGTGAAAAAATGTGCGGATAATGTAAAAAACGCAATATTTTCTCATGACAAACCCAAAGAAGACGAAGAGTTTTACTATGGACGAGGTTTTGCTGCAATAGTAAAAGGTCCTAAAGGTACTCCAAATTCAGCGAAAGGCTGTTACATGAAGTTAAATATTGATGGAAGTGTTAGCGTTAATATGGGAGGCGCAGAGGTTGGGCAAGGATTACGAAGTGTTGTTCGACAGGTGGCAGCAGAAGCTTTAAAAATTTCACCTGAAAAAGTTAGAGTTTATACAGAAATAGACACTCAATTTTCTCCATGGGAATGGCAGACAATAGGGTCAATGTTTACTGTTCAGGGGGGTAGAGCGATTGTAAGAGCTTCAGAGCAGTTAATCATGCAATTGAAAAAGAATGCATCTTATGCACTTAAGTGCGATGTCGAAATGCTTGAGTATGAAGGAGAATATATATACCTTAGAGCAGATCCAGGTATCAGGGTTTCTGTGAAGGAACTTGCACGAGGTTACATGACAGAAAGCGGCGTAACTGTTGGAGATGTAGTTCAAACTACGAGTGCTGAACGGTTACCAAGATATTCAAATCCTGATCTCAAAACGGGTCAGGGCAATATGGGAGTTAACTATACGTTTGGTGCCCAGGGTTGTGAAATAAGAATTAGTAAAAAAACAGGTGAAATTTTTATAGATCACTTTGCTTCAAGTTTTGACATTGGCCAGGTAATAAATCCTGTCCAATTAAGAGGGCAGATTGTCGGCGGAGTTGTTATGGGAATTGGGTCTACTTTTTTCGAACAACTGAAATTTAATGAAGTTGGAAAAATTACAAACCCTCATTTCTCTACCTATCGTTTCCCAACTATAAGGGATATTCCTCAAAAGCAAACAGTTGATTTTGTAGAAACTCCCGATGCTGTTGGTCCATTTGGTGCAAGAGGAATTGGAGAGCATCCTGTTCTTGGAGTTGCATCAAGTATTCTTAATGCAATATATGATGCTATTGGTGTGGACTTCTTTGAGTTACCTGTTACTTCTGAGAAAATTAAAGAAGCTCTTGACAGAAGGAAAACTAAGGAGGCAAACAATGCTTGAAAGAATAAACTTTAAAATAAATGGAAAACAAGTTACTGTGGAGGTAGAGAGTTGGGAGAAGCTACTTGATATATTAAGAGACAAGTTAAAATTAACAGGTGCAAAAAGAGGTTGTGATGATGGAAGTTGTGGAGCATGCATTGTTTTAGTTAATGGAAATGCTGTAAAAAGTTGCCTTTTTCCTGCCAGTAAGCTTGAGGGTGCCGAAATACTGACTATTGAGGGTCTGTCAAAAGATTTTATCATTAACCCTATTCAAAAAGCCTTAATTGATTCAGGTGCAGTTCAATGTGGTTTTTGTACGCCAGGTATAATTATGGAATTAAAAGCACTTTTTGATAAGAATAAAGATGCAAAAGAAGAAGAATTATATAGCTCTTTAGAAAAACATCTTTGCCGATGCACAGGTTATGAGACAATCATCGAAGGAGCGAAATTGGCACAAAAATACTTAAAGGAAAATAAAGAAAAGGGGGGTTAAGATGTATGATATTGTTGTAAGAAATGCTAATACAAGAAAATTTAATCATCCTGTTGATATTGGAATTAGCGATGGTCTGATAAAGGAAATTAGCAGAGATATCCCTTCTAAAGGAAATACTGAAATTGACGCTACAGACAAACTTGTAACAGAATCTTTTGTTAATCCCCACCTTCATCTTTGCAAAGTGTATACCCTAATGATGATGGATGAGAATGCTCTTAAAGATTATCATGGAGCTAATATGGGAAAAGCAATGACTGCTATTGAACTTGCTGCAAAAATAAAAGAGAAGTATAACGAGAGCTGGATAATAGAAAATGTTAGAAGGGCTTTAAAACTTGCTGCTTTAAATGGTGTAACACATATTAGAGCTTTTGCAGATGTAGATAACAAGGCAAAACTTGAAGGCATTAAGGCCCTTATTAAAGCACGCGAAGAATTTAAAGATATCGTCGAGGTCCAAGTAGTTGCCTTCCCTCAAGATGGTGTTGTCCGGGAAAAGGGTGCCTATGAACTGGTTAAACAGGCAATGGAACTTGGTGCAGATGTTGTTGGCGGAATTCCCTGGATAGAATTTACAGAATTAGATGAGCAAGCACATATTGATGCGATGTTTGAAATAGCAAAAACCTATAATAAGGATGTATCAATGCTGGTAGATGATGCTGGAGACCCCGGGCTTCGTACGCTTGAAATGCTTGCAGTAAAGACAATAAAAGAAGGCTGGCAGGGAAGAGCACTTGCTCATCATGCGAGAGCTATGGCACTTTATGCAGAACCGTATTTCCAAAAAGTCGTGGCATTGCTTAAAAAGGCAGAGATGGGAGTGGTAAGCGATCCTCATACCGGTCCACTTCATGCACGAGTAAGAGATCTTATTAATGAAAATGTGCTTGTTGTCCTTGGGCAGGATGATATTTCTGATGCTTATTATCCTTATGGTAGAAACAACATGCTTGAGGTTTTATTTTTGTCTTCTCATATCCTTTGGATGACAACAAGGGAGAACATGGAAAAACTTTATGATATGATTACTGTAGATGCGGCAAGAGCAATTGGGTTAAAGAATTTTAAACTCGAAACAGGAGTAATTGCAAATCTTGTAATTTTGAATGAAGGCAATATAATTGAAGTAATAAGGAATCATGGTAAACCATTACATGTGATAAGCCATGGGAAATTAGTTAACTCGGGAGATTTTTTAATTTAGAGTTCAGTGTAAACTTGAAAAAATTTTAATAAGGAGGTAAAGGTATGAAAAAACTACTAACTTTAGCACTGGTAGTTTTGTTAACGATCACACTTTTTGCAGGTTGTGCAAAACCAGTAGAGAAGCCGCCTGTGGAAGAGAAAATCAAAGTGATTGGGATCTATGCAACTCCTATTGAGGAGCCGTGGGATGGAGCAATTCACCAGGCCTTGCTTAAAGCAAAAGATGAGCTTGGCGTTGATTATCAGTGGGTGGAAAGTGTTGGTTATTCAGATTTTGAAAGAGTCCTGAGAGAATATGCTGATAAAGGTCCTGATATTATAATGGGAGATGCATTTGGAAACGAAGAATCTGCAAGAAGAGTCGCAAAGGATTACCCAAAAATTGCTTTTGCATTCGGCTCAGGTGGAGGACCTGCTGACCCAAACTTTGCTGTATTCGATGACTGGATTCATGAACCTGCATATCTTTGTGGTGTCATTGCTGGTAAAATTACTAAATCAAACATTATAGGTGTTGTTGGTGGTTACCCAGTTCCTGAAGTAAATAGAATTGTTAATGCTTTCGTTTCAGGAGTAAAGGAAGTCAATGCAAAAGCAAAAATAAAGGTTACATTTATTGGTAGTTGGTTTGACCCCCCAAAGGCAAAAGAGGCAGCAATTGCACAGATAGAATCAGGTGCTGATGTTATGTTTGGTGAGAGATATGGAGTCATCGATGCTTGTAAAGAAAAAGGAGTCCCTGTATTTGGTAATGTACTTGATCAAAGTGAACTTGCACCAGATTCTGTAATTACAGGACCTGTATGGAATATGTGGCCTACAGTTCAATATGTAGTTGAATCAGTTAAAAATAAATCATTTACAGCGGTGGATCTAAAAGATTGGTCAATGATGACCAAAGGTGGGGCATATCTTGCACCTTATCACAATTGGGATACGAAACTTGCACAGGATGTAAAAGATCTTGTAGAAAAGAAGAAAAACGAAATTATAGAAGGATTGTTAAGAGTTGTTGTTGATGAAAACACTCCAAAATCTGATTAGTACTAAAAAAGTATTTTATAAGGGGGCGAAAGTCCCCTTTTGTTTTTATTTTGGAGGCAATTAGAAAAAACAATGGAAAAAGTAATAGTAATGGAAAAAATAACAAAAACTTTTCCAGGAGTAATTGCAAATGAAGATATAGATTTTTATGCTTATCGTGGAGAAATTGTTTCTTTACTCGGAGAAAATGGCGCCGGAAAAACTACTCTTATGAAAATTCTTTATGGGCTTTACTCCAAAACATCTGGAAATATCTATATTAAAGGGAAAAAAGTTGAGATAAGATCGCCTAAAGAGGCAATAGACCTCGGTATAGGCATGGTACATCAACATTTCACATTAGTCAATCCATTTACAGTTGTGGAGAATATAGTTTTAGGAATGGAAGAAAATGGTTTTATCCTCGAGTTAGATAAAGCAAGGGAAAAAGTAATAAGTTATATGGATAGATATAGTTTGCATGTTGATCAAGACTGCAGAATTGATCAACTTTCTGTAGGAGAAAAACAGCGAGTTGAGATTTTAAAAGTACTTTTTCGGAATGCAGATATTCTAATACTCGATGAAGCAACAGCAGTGTTAACTCCACAGGAGATAAAAGATCTTTTTAAAACGCTTAAGATTTTAAAGAGCGAGAACAAGACTATAATATTTATTTCACATAAGTTAAATGAAGTATTGGAAATTAGTGACAGAATCGTTGTACTTCGAGACGGTAAAGTTGTAGGTGAAACTACACCTTTTTCGTCTGATAAAAAATCATTGGCGAAAATGATGGTTGGGAAAGATGTCATTGATGTAATTTCTCAAAAAAGTAAAAATATCGGAGAGGCCATACTGGAAGTAAAAAACCTTTCAGTCTTAAGTGAGAGAGGACACCTTGCTTTGAAAGGAATTTCTTTTCATGTGAAAAGTAATGAAATTCTTGGTATTGCAGGAGTTTCAGGTAATGGACAGAAAGAATTGGAAGACGTGCTTGCTGGTATAAGGAAACCAATAAGTGGAGAAATCTATTTTAATGGTAAAAATATAACGGGTAAAAGCCCTAAATCAATTATAGATCTGGGGATAGGAAGAATTCCTGAAGATAGAATGGAAAATGGAATAGTAGGGGATTTAACTATTTATGAAAATCTTTTGATAGAACGTTTTGACTGCAAACCTTATTGTACTAGCCTGTTTCTGAATTATAAAGAAATTCGAAAATATGCAAAAGAACTTGTCAAAGAGTTTGACGTTAGAACACCATCAATTAATATACTTACGAGTAAGCTCTCGGGTGGCAATATTCAGAAAGTAATTCTTGCAAGAATTTTCTCACGTTCTCCTAAATTTCTCCTTGCTTCTCAGGCCACAAGAGGTTTAGATGTAGGTGCAACTGAATATATTCATGGAAAATTAATAGAAGCAAGAGAGCGAGGTTGTGGCATTCTTTTAATTTCAGAAGACCTGGATGAAATTATAAATTTGTCTGATAGAATTCTTGTCCTCTATGGCGGCGAAATAATGGGTTTTGCCATGAGAGATGAATTGACCAGAGAAGACATTGGTTTAATGATGACAGGTACCCGAAAGGAGGCTCTGAGTGAAATTTCCTAAATTTGTTTTAGAAAAAAGGTCACAGTCTCCAGCCTGGCTAAGAGTCGCCCTACCTTTTGGCGCTATATTGCTTTCTTTTTTATTTGCTGCTGTAATAATACTTTTTGCTAAGAAAAATCCCTTATATGCCTTTTATAATATTTTTTATGGTGCCCTTGGCACAAGACTTGGTCTAATGGAAACCATAGTTAAAGCTACTCCACTTATGCTTACTGGAATTGCAGTAACTCTGGCATTCACCGGAAAATTTTGGAATATAGGAGCAGAGGGGCAGCTATACGCAGGTGCTCTTGCAGCTACTTGGATAGGTATTCAGAATTTATCTTTGCCTGTTCCTGTTTATATTTTATTGGAAATTCTTATAGGTTTTGCAGCAGGGGCTATTTGGGGGATAATCCCAGGAATATTAAAAGCTAAATATAAAGTAGACGATGTAGTAACAACTCTCTTAATGAATACAATAATGATTTATTTAGTTGGAGCAATTCTTGAAGGTCCCTGGAGAGATCCAGCAACATCCTGGCCACAATCTATTATGATAGCAAGAAACGCTGAATTCCCTAAACTTTTAGTTAGGTCGAGAGTGCATTTTGGACTTATTCTTGGTATAGTGGTTATATTTTTGGTTTACATTCTCCTTAAAAATACTAAACTTGGTTTTATGATCAGAACCACTGGAGCAAACAAGGAAGCTGCTTATTATCTTGGAATCAACGTAACTAAAACCATTATATTAACAGCTTTTATTAGTGGTGGAATAGCAGCACTTGCTGGAGTAGGTGAAATAGCCGGGTTACATTATCATTTAACTGAAAATATTTCTCCAGGTTATGGTTATACAGGTATTATAATTGCGATGTTAGCTGGATTGAGTCCTATTGCTGTTATATTCTCTTCTCTCTTTTTTGGAATCATCATAACTGGTGCTGAGTATATGAGCAGGGTTACTGGAATAACCTCTTTTATTGCTAATGTTGTTCAAGGTATTATTCTTCTTGTTATGCTTGCCATGTTACTTTTGCAAGAATACAGAATCAGGAGGGTGGAATGAAAGAAATCTTTTCCATTGGTTTTTTGGTTGGTTTTTTTTCTGCAACTTTGAGAATGGCTACCCCTCTAATAATTGCAACTTTAGGAGAGACTTTTTCTGAGAGATCTGGAATATTGAATCTTGGAATTGAAGGTACGATGTTATTTGGTTCGCTTTCCGCTTTTTTAGTAGCATATAAAACAAATAGTCTCTGGCTCGGAGTGATTGCAGCAGTAATAAGTGGCATACTCCTGAGTATAATTATGGCTTATATGACAGTTACTCTTGGAGTTTCTCAACATGTTAGCGGGCTTGGAGTAACTTTATTCGCTTCTGGACTTTCTCTTTTTGTTTACAGACAGGTTATTGGCTCTCCTTCAATACCACCCACAATACAAACCTTCAGCACAATTCCAATAATAGGACTCTCAAAAATTCCTTTTATTGGTCAGGTATTATTTAATCAGTACTTTTTAACATATTTAGCTATAATTCTTGTGCCTGTTTGTGGCTTTATACTTTTTAAGACAAATTTCGGGCTTTCACTTAGATCTGTTGGTGAAAATCCTGAATCTGCAGATGCACTTGGCATTAATGTATATAAAACCCGTTATATCGCTTTAATTATTGCGGGAGGTCTGATGGGCCTTGCGGGAAGCTTTTTTACTCTTGCGTACTTTAATATGTTTCTTTATGGTATTGTTGGTGGGCGAGGCTGGGTTTCTATAGCCTTAGTTATATTTGCAAACTGGACCCCCTCCAGAGTACTTTTGGGAGCACTGTTGTTTGGCGGTGTAGATGCATTTCAACTTAGACTGCAAGCAATAGGTTTTCGAATTCCCTATCAATTTTTACTTATGATGCCATATCTATTGACAATTATAGTTCTTGTACTTGTTGCAAGAAGGGCATCTTACCCTGCTTCACTTTTAAAGCCATACAGAAGAGAGTAAAAATATTCAAGAAGTATGCAGGATTTTAAATTATTTTCAGTTTGAGGTTTCTCTAACTTTTAGTATTTAAATGCGCTTTTACCGACAAATTCCCTTAATATCGATGTTGGGGGTACTTCCTCTGTCATTAACGGGAGTATATGTGATAAGAAATTTAAAAGTCTTAATGCTTCCCCGTACTCTTTGTCTTTATAATCAATAGCCCGTAAAGGTACTTCTGCGTAATTTCTCAAAACTGAAAGTTCATAGACAAGTGTTGAGTTAAACATAACATTTGCGTTTTCTTGATATGGAAAAATATATTCTTCCTCAGCTTTGATAACAGTAGGCCATATTTTAATTGTATCTGATGCTGTGATTCCTCTAAAATGGTTATCTCTTACAATTCTTCTTATGAGTCTTGTGTCTCTTGTGGGTATTCTGTTTATATTATCAATATTTATCTGAGTTAGTGCACTTACATAGATTTCAAACTTCTTTTCTTTACTGATGTTATCGGTTAGAGCAGGATTTAAAGAGTGTATACCTTCAACAATCAGTATTCCATTACTATCAAGTTTTAAATGCCTCCAACGTTCCCCTTTACCAGTAATAAAATTATATTTAGGGAGTTCAATCTCTTCTCCCTTTAGAAGTTTTTCGAGGTGCGATTTTAAAAGAGCATGATTAATTGCACTGAAACAATCATAATCAAGAGTCCCGTCTTCTAATTTAGGAGTCTTGTCTCTATCAACAAAATAATTATCAGTAGAAATTATAAATGGTTTTAAACCATTTACTCTTAACTGTATCTCAAGTTTTTTTGCAAAAGTTGTCTTCCCAGAAGAACTTGGACCCGCAATTGAAATAATTTTAGTATTTCTTTTAGATATCGTGTCAGCAATATCGCTAATCTTCTTTTCGTGTAGAGCTTCCTGAATTTTTATAATATTTGATATTTTTCCATTTATTATGCTTTTATTTATTTCTCCTACATTTCTGATTTCTAATTTTTTAAGCCAGCTTTCAGATTCGTCAATAGCTTCAAAAAGTCTGCCAATTTTAGGAATTTCGCTTAATTCATAGACATTTTCTTTTTTAGGTAACACAATCAAAAAACCTTTTGAATAAGGTAATATGTCGAAAACTTTAACCATTCCTGTTTTCGGGAGCAAAGGACCTGCAAAGTAGACAAAGCTGTTATCTAAATGATATAAAGTAATCGTATCCTTAGATAAATATTTCAAGACATCTATATCATCTATTCTACTTTCTCTTTCAAGTCTTTGCATTGCTGTTTCTTTTGTAAGTTCGATTTTGGAAATCTCTTTATTTTCTTTTATCAAATTTAGAATGTTTTCTTTTATTTTATTGAGCACCTCCTTATCGTACGAACCAATGATTTCTCCATATAGAGTGTCTCCAAGAGAATGTTTAATATTAATTTTT
>Ga0209610_1001996_pt1 | contig 10380 bp, 8 predicted proteins | sample LakKivw275mmetaG_FD_184137 | JGI IMG/M metagenome (GOLD analysis project Ga0209610, IMG submission 184137) | Anoxic lake water microbial communities from Lake Kivu, Rwanda to study Microbial Dark Matter (Phase II) - Lake Kivu water 275m metaG... | ecosystem: Environmental > Aquatic > Freshwater >...
GCGCTAAGTTAAGGTCATTTACGGCTTCATAATCGTAATCTTAATCTTAATCATTCCGGGACAATGGATTACGATTAAGCCCGCCGCCAGCTTGAGTGGGACAAAACGAATTGGTAACTTCGGGGCAGGATCGGTTCACGAGAGCGGGCGACGAGAGCGGATGACGATTGAGCAGGGAAACTGTCCGGCGATCTGCTTCGCCGGTTTCCCGCCGCTTATGCAGGGGCGGTTCAAGAGCATACCGATCGAGAATGGCGCCTGGGCCTATGAACTGAGTCTCTATGTGCATCTGAATCCGGTCATGCGCAAGGCGCATGGTCTTGGACAACATGAAAAGGCAGCCGAGGCGTTCCGGGAGCGCATCCGGCAGGCAGGCAAGGGCGGTCGGGAGATCGCCGGATCCGGCAGGCTCTGCCAAAGGGTATCATTTGAGGCGCTTGTTGTGATCGTCGAGCGTCTTCGGGATGAAGACTTCAAAACGTTCATGGCTCGGCGTGGTGACTGGGCGAAACCGTTGCTTCTGTGGGCGTTGCGCCGCTATAGTGGAATGACGCCCCAACCAAGGAAGCCGGGATCGCCCCAATAGGGTACAGTTTGACCGCGATGACCGTTGTCTTTTTCTTTCTTGGCGCTGTCATGGCTGTACCTGCCCTTTCTCGCCACCACCCAAACTGTTGATTCTTGTCTCCAACCGCTCCAACTCGCGGACGATGTCGTCCCAATCGGGTGCCTCGCCAAAGATCATGGATTCCATGTCCTGATAGTCCCGACGCAACGCCTCCATCCGGGCCGCCGTTGGCAACAAACGCAACGTGCCGGGCCGGGCGGTTTCATAGTGCGCCCAAGACTGGGCGAAAAAGAAACTCTTGTGCGCGATGACGCGCTCCAGGAGAGCGTGTTGTCCCAGCGCCAGTTCCGCAATCGGCTGCCGGGCCAGCCGGTACAGGTCGTAGTAATGCCGCGACAGCCGTTCTCGGGATGGTTTGTCCGGCGGGCGGTGGCACTCGGCATGAAGCAGGGTCGCCTTCTCCCAGAACGTCCGCCCGGCCGCCAGCGTGCGAACCCGGCAGGAACGAATGATGAAAAGATCGGGGAATGCCTCCGCCGCATAGGATGTGATCATGGCATCCGCCGCCGGCCAATCGTCGGAGCGCGCACCCATCTCCAACTTGATGGCCGGGCGGACGTAGGGCGTGACGCCCGACACCTCTGTGGACGGGTACGAAAAGATCACGGTTTGCGGATCGGAAGGATCCAGCTCCACCGACCAGCCGGCTTCTCCTAGAACAGTGGCAAAATCCCGGCGCAACTCCGGCACCAACTTCTCGCGCACGACCGTCTGGCATTCCGCCACCAGCGCGTCAAGTCTCCGTCGGGCTTCCTTCTTGCTGATCCCCTCCTGTTCGGGATCACGGTCGTCAGCAAATCCGAGATCACGGCGGCTCAGTGAAAGGTCCACGTCCTCCGAAAATCGCTCGATGGCCCGGTACACCTTCGACAGCGACGTGCCACCTTTGAAGATCAGATGCGGCCGGAATTGCAGCACTTCAAAGATGCGTCTCAGCGACCAGCACACCCAGAAATCCTTCTCCACGATGGCGGCATGACAACTGGGCACCATGGCAGCTTCGGTCCGACGAAATAGCGCGGTACGATCCGAGGCGTTCGATCTTGCGATCTTATCCATTAGTTCGCCTCCTCTTGGCAGATTGCCTGAAGCACGGGCTTCATCCAAGCTGGCGCCAGTTTCAGGCTGCGCCGGATATCCAACCGGACGCGGGGCCGGATAATGCGCCGTAAACGGACAACCACATCCGGCGTTACCCCATCCCTCCCGAGGTGTCGAAGGGCTTGAAAAATATGGGCGGCCATCTCGCCTTTGATATCCATGGTCTTGGGGCCGCGGTTGAGAAACTGCACGTCCGTCCCACCGAGTCGCACCCGCTGGGTTCGGCCGTTGGTGTAATACACGTATTTGGCTGGCACCTGCGTCGACAGACCCAGTAGGTTGGCCGCATAGGCGCCAAAGGGGACAATCCTCAATTGGTTACTGCGAGCCCATGCCTTCGCCAGTGCATCCACCGATGGGGGGACGGTCTCCTGAAACAAAGGGCTGAAGCGCGGCCAGGCATAGAGTCCGCGCCCCACCCGTTGGATCGTCCCATGCCTGGCCAATCGCGACAAAGCCTGTTTGATAGCGGGCCGGGAGCCGAGATCCAGTAGGTCGGAGACGGACACGGGCGTTCCGCCTCGCTCCTTTATCGTTGTAACAAGCTTGTTTGCAATTGGATATGATACGTTCATGTCATTTCAATGTCACTCATGACGACCGTTTGTGGTGACAATAGAACACAAACCGTCCAGTGAATCAAGTTCAATCAATGACCGTCTATTGTCAGAAAACATGACTATCTTTCCCGACCCGCCAGCCCCGTATAACCATCAAGCATTTTCCCTCTGGAGTAGTTATGCGACTGTACCATGTTACCAGTCGGGGGAATGGGCGTGGGCGGATATTCTTTGACGACAGTGACCGGGGACGGCCAAGCTGGCGGCAATTGAGTTGGCCAGCCGATTGAGCGGGCTGACGCAACGGGAGATCGGCGAGTACTATGGAGGAGTCAGCTCACAGGCCGTAAGCGCGGCGCGAAAACGAGCGAAGGAGCTGGTGGCGCCTGAGACCTTTGCGCTGAACTTCAATAACGGCGCTCAGAATCGCCGCGACAGTTGTTCGGTGCATGACAACTACCTTACCCTTTCCGGTGCGCCCGAGAAGATCGCCGCCGAAGCCGGGCTAGAGCCAGCGTACAGGAATCTGCTGGCTCCTGATGCGTCCGCACCCAAAAGTCGAATCAAATGACCGCCAGTGTCCCCGAGAAGAGCCGCTGATCGTTTCGTGGGTGCCACGACGAGCGCGAAGACCTGGAGCGCCTGGCCCAGTACATCATCCGCAACCCGTTCTCCGTCGAGAAGATGCAGGTCAATCAGGCAGGCGACTCGATCATCTACCGCTCCGGCATGAATGAGAAGATCCATCGCAACTTCGAGGTCTTTACCCCCTGCGACTTCATAGCGGCGATAACCCAGCATATCCCGGACAAGAGCTTCCAGCTTGTCCGCTACTACGGTTGGTATTCGAACAAGATGCGCGGCCAGCGTGACATGCGTGCCGCCGAAGAGGCCAAAGCCGCAGGCCAGGCCGTCCAGATCATCGATGTTGCGGACCACAAACCCCGCCGGATCCCGTCAGCGAAATGGCGCGAACTCATCAAGAAGGTGTGGGAGGCCGACCCGCTCCTCTGCCCCAAGTGCCAGAAAGAGATGAGGATCGTTTCGTTATGTGAAGCGTTCGATTATGTGAAGTGGCGGCCCGCGACCTCGCGTTTTGCTAGAGTATTGGCCTATTACGTCGGAGATCACTTCACATAATTCCGGCGCCTTCTGAGGGGTCGTCGAGCCATTTGAGGATGCCGGGCTTGAGCCACCGCGGACGGCCTTTTCCAACGCTTTTTACGACCGGTGCCTGACAGGCATCGAGGGCGCGCTGCTTCATCTTCATGTCGATGGCGGCGTATTCGTGCGTGGTGTTCATGTCGGCGTGACCCAGCCAGTCCTTGATCACGCTGAGGTCGTTTCCGGACTGCAACAGGTGCATGGCGGTCGTGTGACGCAGGGTGTGCGGCCCCACGTTCTTGCCCTTCAAGGACGGGCACCGTTGCGCCGCTTCGACCGCGTACCGTCGGACGAGGTAGCGGATGCCGAACCGCGTGAACGGTTGACCGTTGGCGTTCAGAAATACTTGACGACACGCTTCCTGCGAAGGGCTGCGGCAGTCGAGGTAGCAACGCAGAGTCTGTACGGTCTCTGCCCACAGCGGACAAGCGCGGCTCTTGCCGCCCTTGCCGAACAACCTGGCCTGGGACGGCGTCTCGAGGCGTAGATCGTCGAGTTTCAGATCGACGACTTCCTGGACGCGCGCGCCGGTGTTGTACATGAAAAGCACCAGCGCATGATCGCGCTGACCATGCCGGGAGTCGCGGTCTATGATGCTGAGCATCGCACCCATTTCGGCATCTTCCAGGTATTGCATGGACTGGTGGGCCGCTTTCTTGGTTGGCACGGCACAGATCTGTTGGCAACGCGCCATGCTTTCGGGAACCTGTCCGGCAATGTAGCGGAACAAGCCATGAATGGGAGCCAGGCGCATGTTGCGCGAACGTGTCGCGTTGCCGCGCCCTCTTTGCAGGTGATCGAGAAAATCCGCCACTGCCCGGTCATCGAAGTCCTCGATGGCGAGTTGATCCACGGGGGTGTGCTGTTGCTCGGCCGTGAAGTTCAGGAACAGCCTGATGCCGTCCCGGTAGGCCGTTAGCGTGTTCGAACTCAAGCCCCGGCGGGCGACGAGGTACTCCAGGAAGAATGACTGGATCAGTGCGGCGATGTTATGACGTGTGCTCATTGCGAATCTCCTTGTCTCAATACGTTGTTGCGGAAGTTATGATGAAAGCGCTCGTTGGCCGCCTGCATCAACTCAGGCGTGGCATGCAGATAGGTCTGGGTGTAGCTGATGCAGGCGTGTCCCATGTAGGTCGCCAGAGCCGGCAGGAGCGCGTTGACATCCCGGCCCTGGCGATACCACTCCAACAGTCGCTGACAGGCAAAGGCGTGGCGCAAGTCGTGAATGCGCGGCCCCGGCGAGCCTTTGCCACCGCGCAGCCCGCTGCATCGGAGCGCCTGCCGAAAATCGCTGTAGACGGTCTGACGGAAGAACCGGCCGCCGCGCAGATGCACGAACACCGGATCCTTGGGAGTGGCCGGAAACAGCGTGGTCCGGCGTTCGATGTAACGCCCCAGGGCTGTGGTTGTAGACGGCGACATCGGCACCCACCGGCTCTTCTGGAACTTGCTCTTATGGATAAAGAGTTTACGTTCCGTGAGATGGACGTCGGCCAGATCCAGACCGATGGCCTCGCTGATCCGCAGGCCACAAGCGTACACCAGGTCGAACAGTGTATGGGCGGAGATGGGGCGCAACGAGTTCGGCGGGGGCAACTGCAACGCCGCCTGCAGCAACGCCTTAACCTGGCTCTCCGTGAAGACGTACAGGTCCGCACGGACTTCGTTCTTCCTGGGACAACCCGGATCGGGCACGTAGGCATCGAGATCGAACTGCCGCAGGTAAGAGCAGAAGCGGCGCAGCAGGCACACCATGCCGTACCGGGTGCCCCCCGCGAGACGCGACAGGGATCGGGCATACGGCTCCACAATGTCTTGGGTCAGACAAGGGCGAGGCCAATCCTCCTGAAAAAGGAATCGGTCGAAACGGCCTAGGATCCGTGCCGGACCTCGATAGTCGGCGCCTGCGGCCCGTTGCAGTGCGACATAACTTTCGAACCGGGATGCCAGGACGCTGCGAAAGCGGGGATCGCTCATGACGCACCTCCCGGCCAGTCCAGCGGCACTTGATCGAGTGTTCGAAAGTCCACCTTGGTGTAGATGAAGGTCGAGTTGATATCGCGGTGTCCCAGCATGTCGGCGATGGTCTTTATGGAGAGACCGTTGCCCAACAGTCTGGAGGCGAAGGCGTGCCGCAAACCGTGAGGCCCGCGCGGTCCATCGCCGAGCCCCAGACTCTTTAACCGCGAGCAGACTCGTATATAGAGATGATCGGCCTGCATCGGATGAATGGGTGCGCGCGCGGTGAGGAAGACCTCCGGGCACCGGGCAGGTTGCGTGCGGCCGACTGTTGCGCAGGTAATCCAGGAGCGCTTCACCCACCGCGTCGGTGATCGGATCAATGACCTGACGACCCCCTTTACAGGCAGGGAAGCGGATCGTGCTCTGTCGCCACAGGAGGTCGCTCAAGCGCAAGGCGCGGACCTGTCCGCCGCGCACTCCGTAGGTGTAGAGCAGAAGGACGATCGCATAGTCCCGTCGGCCCACTGCTGTGCTCCGGTCCATGCTGTCGAGCAGCCTGTGTGCGTCCGGCTCGGAAATCTGGCGCGGCACATCCGTCAGACGGTAGCTGTAGACGTGGGGCACCGCCTCGGCCAGATGCCCGCCGCCGCAGCCCTCCCTTGCGCAGAAGGCGAAGAAGTGTCGAAGGCCGAGGCGGATATGTCCCCGCGTCGTTGTGGCTTTGCCTCGGGCGCACTTGCAGAAAAAGTCCTGTACGGCTTGCGGCGTGAGATCGGCGATCGCACCGCGCACGTCGCGCAGATCGAGCGCTTCAACAAACGAGCGCAGGTAGAAGCGGTAGCTCCTGGCGGTACTTGCCGCCAAACCGCGATCGTTCTCCAAGTAGTGCGCATATCGATCGAGCAGCTCTTCGTAGGGCGCTGGAGCTTGGGAGCAAGGCTTCAGCACGCCTCGGGTGGTGAGGAAGCGGCTCAGCAGCCGAAGGGCACGCCGTGTATCAACCAACCAACTCGCCTGCTCGGTGCGGCGACGGCGAGAGAAGAACTGGTCCGCATGTTCTTCCTCGATCTGAGAGGCAGTCGTAACGCCTCGCCGACGCAGGAACAGGTTGAACTGTGAACCCCGCGAGGCGCATAGCCGCAGAGATGAATGCGAGTAGCCCTGTTCGTCCAGCCAGTTGCAGAAGCCGTCCAGCTCTGGCCCCAGGGGTGGAAGCCTGTATCGGGCCAACTTGCAGGGACGACGCAGCAGATCTCCCAAAACCATAACACCCTCCTTACTGCCCACCATGGGCAGCCAAGAGGGTACATGACAGGGCCGGAATTATGTGAAGTGATCTCCGACGTAATAGGCCAATACTCTAGCAAAACGCGAGGTCGCGGGCCGCCACTTCACATAATCGAACGCTTCACATAAAGCAATTTATGTGGAGCTTCACATAAGTCTCGTTGATCGACGAAGGCGAGGTGATCGAGCGTATCCTCCGCCACCTCGGCCTGTGGCAACAGGGCGTGCGCGTCACCTCCACGAGGGCCCCGCCCGAGCTTGCCGCCTCTACCCCAGCTTTGCTACCGTTCTACCCATGAAAGCGCTCCTTCAGGCCGGTCTCAGCGGGCAGGTGCCCGCGCCGCCCGAAAAGCGATTTCTTATCATTCATTCCCGACCTGATCGAGATCGGCTTGGACGTGCTCGAAAGCGTGCAGCCCGAGGCGGCCAACATGAACCCGTACGCGCTGAAGCGGAATTGGGGCGACAAGATCACTTTTTGGGGATGCCTGGGGAGCCAAAGCACGATTCCTTTCGGAACGCCGGACGCCATCCGCGACGAAATCGCGAAACTCCGGCGTGAGATGAGCAAAGGCGGCGGCTACATCCTGGCGCCATCCAAGCCGCTTCAGCCCGAAACGCCAACGGAAAACGCGGCGGCGCTCGTCGAAGCGCTGACGGGAGGGCTGCGGTGAACACACGCGGGATTATTGGGAACTTTCCTTGGAGACCGAATGAAATACCTGCTTGATATGGTCCATCACAATCCCGGCGAGCCCCCGTTTCAAACGGCATTTCTCGATCCGGCCAATCTGGTTGCACATGGATACACCGGCCAGGTCTTCAAGCACATCAACTGCATCGCCACCTTTCGGACGCTGGGTGAGGATTTCTTTCCTGAAGGCTCGGAGGAACGCGCCTGGCTGGAACCGTTCACGGCCGGGATCGAGGCGGAGATTCACGCCGCAAAGGCTGCTGGCCTTCAGGTGTTCTTCCACATCGATCTGTTCGTGCTGCCGAAGCGGTTGCTTGAACGGTTCCACGACCGACTGTGCGACAAGAATGGGCGTATCTCGTTGGATCAGGAGTTCACGTTGGAGGTTCACCGGGTGCTGTTCGACGAACTGTTCGCGCGCTACCCCATGCTGGACGGGTTCATCATCCGGCATGGTGAAACCTATCTGTACGACACCCCCTTCCACGTCGGCAATGGTCCGATTCCGCTGCACGGGCCGTATGTCGAGCCTGAGCGCGAGCATGATCGTTTTGTCAAGTTGATAAGGTTCCTGCGCGAGGCGGTCTGTGTGCGGCATAACAAGACCGTGATCTTCAGGACCTGGGATTGGCATCCCGATAAGTTCCATGCGAATGCCGACTATTATCTGGCGGTGACTGATCGAGTGGAGCCACATCCAAATCTGGTCTTCAGCCTCAAACATACGGCCATGGATTTCTTTCGTCACATCAAGGCCAATGAGGCTCTGGGGCGGGGTCGCCACCCGCAGATCGTCGAGGTTCAATGCCAGCGCGAGTTCGAGGGGAAGGGCGCCTATCCGAACTATGTGATGGAGGGCGTGATCAACGGGTTCGAGGAATTTCCCCAACGCATCGGATTGAGGGATGTCGTGAGCAGTCCACGCATCCAGGGTGTCTATACCTGGTCGCGCGGGGGAGGCTGGTATGGGCCGTATCTGCAGGATGAATTCTGGCCCGCCCTCAATGCGTTCGTGATCTCCCGGTGGGCACGTCATCCCGATAAGACAGAAGCGCAAGTCCTGCAGGAGGTCTGTCATGAGCGACTCGGGTTGACAGGTGCGGATGCGGCGGCATTCCGGCGGCTGTGTCTGCTTTCGGCCCGCGCCGTGCTCAAGGGGCGCTATTGCGAGGTATGGGATCGTACGCTGAACGGGATTCGGACGCCCGTTGGGTTGTGGATGCGCGACGACCGGCTGGGCGGGCGGGATCAATTGGCGGAAGTATTCGCCTATCTTTACGAGCACGACTTGTTTGAGACGGCTCTGCGGGAGAAGGCCGAGGCGGTGGCGCTATGGGAGGAAATCGCCAGCCTGATGGCCTCGATCCACTTCCCCGACCGGGAGTTGGGGGAACGGCTCGCTACGTCGGTGCAGTACGGATTACGCCTTTTCCGAGTTGTCCAGGCGGGCTGGCACGTCATGGCGCTTGGCTATGGAGCCGACCGGGCTGGCATATACTCAACTGCGAATATGAGAGCCGCTATTGAGTCATACGATCGGGCGTGGAAATCGTACCGGGAGGTTGCGGGTATGCCGGGAGCGGCATCGCTTTATCATGGTCATTATTTCAGCCTTCCCGGGGAACCGGAAGTGTCGGGGTTGGATGCGGCAGTGGAGCGACATCGATGAATATGACTACGTCTACTTGTAACGTCTATGGATATTTTGACGATGCGAAACGGGAATATGTCATCCAACGTCCTGACACGCCGCTGCCGTGGCCGAATTACCTCGGGCAGGACGATTTTTTCGGGCTGTGCACCAACACGGCCGGCGGCTACACCTTCTGGAAGGATGCCAAACTGCGGCGGCTGACCCGCTACCGCTACAACAACGTGCCCTACGACCTCGGCGGCCGGTACCTCTACGTCAACGACGGCGGGACGGTCTGGAATCCCGGCTGGAAGCCGGTCAAGGCGGCGCTCGACCGCTACGAGTGCCGGCACGGCCTGGGCTACACGCGGATTACCGGCGCCCGGAACGGGCTGGAGGTGGAGTGCCTGTTCTTCGTGCCGAGCCGCGAGAACTGCGAGTTATGGAACGTGGTCGTGCGCAACCGTTCGCGCCAGGCGAAGAGGGTCAAACTCTATTCCTACCAGGAGTTCTGCTTCTTCGAGGCGCTCAACGACATGACCAACTACCAGCGCACCTACTCGATCGGCGAGGTCGAGGTCGAGGGCGGCGCCATCTACCACAAGACCGAATACCGCGAGCGGCGCAGCCACTACACGCTGTTCGCCTGCACCCGCGCCATCACCGGCTACGACACCAGCCGCGACGCGTTTGTCGGCATCCACGAGGGGCTGCACGAGGCGCGGGTGCCGTTCGCCGGCCGGGCCGCCAATAGCCGCGCCTTCGGCTGGAATCCGATCGGGGCGCACGAGGTCACGCTGGAGCTGGCGCCGGGGCAGGCGGAGACGTTCAGCTTCGTCCTGGCGTACATCGAGCAGGGCGAGCAACCGAAGTTCGACGCGCCGTTTGTGATCAACAAGCGCGCGGGGCAGGCGCTCCTCGCGAAATACAGCCGGCCCGGCGCCGTGGCGGCGGCCTTCGACGACCTGCGCCGCGGCTGGGAACGCCTGCTCGGCAAGTTCCATGCCGACTGCCCCGACCCCCACGCCACCCGCATGCTCAACACCTGGAACCAGTACCAGTGCATGGCCACCTTTAACCTCTCGCGCTCGGCCTCGATGTACGAGACCGGCATCGGCCGCGGCATGGGCTTCCGCGACAGCAACCAGGACCTGCTCGGATTCGTCCACCTGATCCCCGAGCGCGCCCGTGAACGCATCCTCGATATCGCGGCGACGCAGCTCGCCGACGGCACCTGCTATCACCAGTACCAGCCGCTGACGAAGAAAGGCAACAGCGACGTCGGCGGCGATTTCTACGACGACCATCTGTGGCTGATCCTCTCCACCTGCGCCTACATCCGGGAGAC
>Ga0209610_1001997_pt1 | contig 10377 bp, 9 predicted proteins | sample LakKivw275mmetaG_FD_184137 | JGI IMG/M metagenome (GOLD analysis project Ga0209610, IMG submission 184137) | Anoxic lake water microbial communities from Lake Kivu, Rwanda to study Microbial Dark Matter (Phase II) - Lake Kivu water 275m metaG... | ecosystem: Environmental > Aquatic > Freshwater >...
CTGCTGAAGTCCAAGCAGATTTTCACCGGCAAGCGGCGAGATCTGCAGCCAGTCCGGTAGTTGCGCAGTGATTTCCCAATCCAAAGCCTCTGAACCTAAATTACGTACTTCAAAAACTTTCGCGGACTCTCCCCTCCAGAAAAAGAGCGTATCCGGTAGAACCGATAATTCCGGCGGTGTAACAATGCTTTTATGAAATATGCCACCGATTAGCCAATCACCGGTCAGGATTTCATCATCAACCTGAAAATCGTGCAAATCTTGAAATTTATCACCCATTTTAAGATATGCCCGCCCGTTTCCTTGAGCCGTATGGGCGTAACCCAGCGCCTGTTTTTCAGCATGACTCTCAACTGCAACATAGATCGCGGAACCAGTCAGCGAGGTCAGCGGTTCCGGAAATAGGTAATTTGTCCACTCCAGTTGATTAGGAATAAATTCATAGCTGGCGACTGGTGATTGATTTAGTTGTTGCAATATTTGTACAATTACGGGTGAATCGTTACTGACATTTACCAAAACCCCGGCTAAGCGGTATTGATTATCCGGCGGGATGAACTTTGCCGCCGCCACATTTTGATCCAGTCGAATATACTCAGCCGGTGTTTCGGCGTAGGTAATCTTGATTTCCTCAACTCCACCGGCTCCTGTGGCAGAATAGCTAATCGAGCGTGAAATTGGCGTCGCCGAAATTCTCGTCCAATACGGAATCAAGGTCAGCTTCGAATAGGTCAACCCAAAGTCGGGATCCTCTAACCGAAAAGGCGAACTGGTCATTTCATCAAAAGTAATAACCGGTGGATCATAATTTTTAACCACTATTAGTTTAAACTGGGGATCCACATTAAAGGACATTTCATAACTGAGATTCTTACCCGCATAAAAGCAAATATACTGGGCAGCCGAATTACTGACCGTAGCATTGATTATCTGTTCTTGGGTAAAATTACTATGAAAATAATCTGAGTAAATTGCCGGGATGTCAAATCCCTGATAGCTGAACTTACCGCCAGCAATAGTCGGCTCATTGATTAAATTAGCAAGGAACCAATCCCGCATTACCTCTTCAATTGCCACTGAGTAATCGGAATCATTCAGCACTTTTTTATAACTATCCAGCGAATTAGTTTTATCGCGGACGACAGCCCGGATAAAATCAATACCGAAGCGCCGATAACAGTAGAAGGTCCATAAGCCTACTTTAGAATAGTCCATCAGGCTATTGTCGAAAGAATTCAAGGGTCGGTTGGTATCCCTCAGAAAAAGATTATAGGAAGTGGAACTAAAACCCAGGATCGCCATGGCAAATTCGGACATACCCTCATTTAACCAGGTCTGTTCATCCGAATCGGCGCCATAATGAATCAAATGCTGCAATTCGTGAGCGATTACTCCCTGTGTTTCCGAATCCTCTACTTTTGCCGGATTGGTGTCTATATAAATAATATCTCCATAATTACCTTTGCCAGCTTGTTTAATTTGATCCAGAGGATCAAAATAACCGGAAACATAGGTATCTGAAATTTCCGGATCATAACCATCACGGACATCAATTAAAAGCACAAACAATTTCCCGTTTTGATCCACATCGGGAACCGGACCAAAAATCTCGGTCTCATTGGCATAGATCCCTTTATTCGGATTAATCGAACCAGACGGAGTCTCATCCAGTAAAGCCGTTAACAGCTGATCAACATCTATTGCCGTCACTCTGCCAGCCTCATATTCAGCCAACTCAGCATAAACGACAATATCCTTCTCTGCTTTAACTCTTTTAAAAGCTACCTCAATCAACTTGACACTACTGGCATACAGGTCGTCCCGGATATAAAAAGTCGTATCACCGGCGGTCGGTTTCGCCAAACTCTGAATAATGACGGTTTCGGGAATCTTACCCCAGGTGTAGGGTGTACCACAGATTGGCTGGGGCGCCGCCCGCTCGAGTTCCCGCGCAAATATTAAAAGGGGTAGATTAATCAGGATTAATATGCTTCGAATTCGCATTATGCTTTCGGAACGGAATGCCACTCATCAACCGGTTCTCTCCCCATCAGATCGTGCAGTGCCTTCTTAGGCGATTTTCCCTCAAAAAGGACTTGATATATTTCACTACTAATTGGCATGAGTACCCGATATTTCCGGCTCATCTGGTGGACGGTAACGCAGGTACGCACACCTTCGGCAACCATGGACATTCCGGAAAGGATATCCTTCAATTTACGACCCTTGCCAATTTCCTCACCAACATAGCGATTACGACTATATTTGCTGCCGCAGGTAACGATTAGATCGCCTACCCCACTTAATCCGGCAAACGTTTCTTCCCGACCGCCAAACCTGACTCCCAAACGAATTATCTCCATCAATCCTCGGGTAATTAAAGCGGCTTTGGTATTATCGCCCAATCCCAAACCATCGCAGATACCCGAGGCGATGGCGATGATATTTTTAACCGCACCTCCAATTTCAACCCCAACTATGTCAGTACTGGTGTAAACCCGGAAATATGACGAACTGAAACTCTGCTGCACAAACCGGGCAGCCTCAATCTCGGTCGAAGCGGCGACAACAGCAGTAGGTACCTGGCGTGCGACCTCCTCGGCATGGCTGGGACCGGAAAGCGTCACAATTTTTTCCGGTGAGACGGCAAGTTCGTCCTGAATGACCTGACTCATCCGCATCATCGAATTTTCTTCGATTCCTTTTGCCACGTTAATGAAAATCGGGCGATTGCTGATTAGTCCTTTTAATCCTTCAAGTAAGGTTCTCACGGATTGAGACGGCACCGCAACCACAATTGCCGAAACGTCTTCAATCGCGGCATGCAAATCGTTTACAATGGGAATCTCCGGTGGAATGGGAATTCCTTCCAAAAGCGCATTACGGCGAGTCTTATTCATATATGTAACATTTTCGGGAAAATACTCCCAGAGTGTTACCCAATGATGCAGGTGATGCAAGTGGATCGCAATAGTTGTTCCCCAGCTACCGGCACCCAGCACCGCAAATCGTATCCGTTTTTTCATCTTTTCCTTAAAAAAAAGTTAGTGGCTGATTTGACCAATGATGATTGGCTCTTCACCACTAGCTCTTAAATCGGTTAGCAAGCGCTGCACTGCATTGGAGTTGACGATTAAGATTAAACCAATTCCTAAATTGAATACATGGCGCATCTCTTCGACATCCACCTCACCCTGGCGCTGAATATAATTGAAAAGCGAAGGCCATTCCCAGGCATCCCAATCAATCTGGAGTTTTAGCCCCGCCGGAATAACTCGAATTGTGTTGCCCACAATCCCGCCACCGGTGATGTGACTGATGGCATGTAAATCAGCATCCTCAAGCAATGGTAAGACCACGTTCAGATAAGAACGATGAATCCTTAAAAGGACATCACCTAATACACCCCCAATTTCACTAATATAATCGGTCGCCTGATGGTCCTTGAAAAGGACTTTTCGAGCCAGGGAATAACCATTCGTATGCAGTCCGTTGGAGGGTAAACCAATCAGGATATCGCCAGCCTGAACCTTGCGCGGCAACATCTGCTCGCGTTCGACGATGCCAATAATCGTCCCTACCAGATCGTAGTCCTTTTTACGATAAATATCGGGCATTTCGGCCATTTCGCCGCCTATCAGAGAACAATAATTCTCTTTACAGGCAGTTACCAATCCCTGAATAATCTCGACGACAATATCAGGTTTTAAGATACCAAGTCCAATATAATCCAGGAAAAAAAGTGGTCGGGCACCAACTGTCAAAATATCATTCACACAGTGATTCACCAGGCACTGACCGACAGTATCGTGATGCTTCATTAGTCTGGCAACGATCAATTTTGTCCCCACCCCATCCATGCTGGAGACAAGCACCGGCTGCTTATATGGTAAAGTTGGAAATTCAAAACAGCCGCCAAAGGAACCGATATCCGTCACCACGTTTGGTGAAAAAGTCTCCTTTACCAGACCCTTGATTCGTCTGACGGCTTCGTCTCCGGCTTCAATGTTGACACCGGAACTTAAATAAGTGGTCTTCAATTTTCATCAACCTCGGTATACATTCTATTAATTAACTGAGTGTAGCGCGATTCGACGATGTTCCGCCGAATTTTAAGTGAAGGTGTCAGTTCATCATCCTCAATCGTAAATTCCTTAGCCAGGAGAGTGTATTTTTTGACCTTTTCAAATTGGGCGAAACCTTCCATTGATTCTTCAATCACCCGATCGTATAATCGTTTTACTTCAGGTAACTTGATCAATTCTTCACGCGAATCCCATTGCAATCCCTTCTCATTGGCATAAGTCTCCAGATTCGGGAACGAAGGTACGATTAAGGCTGAGATAAATTTCTGCCTGTCACCAATAACCAGGATTTGCTCAATCCACTTGGAAGTCACCAGAACATTTTCCAGTGGTTGAGGTGCAACATTCTTGCCGCCGGAAGTGACGATGATATTCTTTTTCCGATCGGTTATCTTGAGATAATTCTCTTCATCCAGAAGTCCAATATCACCCGTATAAAACCAGCCATCATCGTCCATTACCTCTTTGGTTGCCTCTTCATTTTTAAAGTAGCCTTTCATGACATGTGGTCCACGGGTTAAAATTTCGCCATCATTAGCAATTTTTACCTCGACACCCGGAAGCACCGGTCCAACCGTACCAATTTTAGGTCTCTCAAGCGGATTGACCGAAATCACCGGAGAAGTTTCGGATAAACCGTACCCCTCTAAAATAGTAATCCCGGCTGCCGCAAAAAATTCGGCAATCTCAGGCGACAGCGGGGCACCGCCTGAAACAAAGAAACGTAAGTGTCCGCCAATCCTCTCATGTAATTTTGAGAAGACCAATTTTTTGGCGATTGCCAATTTTGCATTTAACATTGAACCCAGCGGTTCATTTTTTAATTTCAGATTGACCGCCTTACGTCCATTATTAATTGCCCACCAGAAAAGCTTCTGCTTCACTGCCGAACCAGCCGAGATACTATCAATCACCTTAGCGTAAACTTTCTCATAAAAACGAGGCACTGCGGTCATCAGGGTTGGGTGTACTTCACGCATATTATCAGCCACGGTATTAATATTCTCGGCGTAATAGATTGTCGCTCCGACCGAGGTCGCCAGAAAATGACCTGCCATCCTTTCGAAACTATGACTCAAAGGTAAAAACGAAAGAAAGATATCATTTTCATCGGCAATTAGCACTTTCAAACCGGCTGAAATATTGGAAGTGAGGTTGCCATGAGTCAGCATGACTCCCTTAGGTTCGCCTGTTGTACCAGAAGTATAAATCAGGGTCAGGATATCATCTTTAGCGATATTCATGGCATGTTTTTCAAATTCATGCGGATGCTTTTGGCGATATTCTTCACCTAATTCCAGCAGCGAGGTCAAGGCCATAATTTTTTCATGGGCAAACGGCGTATTATCCAGGATGATGACTTTTTCGACCTTCTTCAACTCAGGTAATAGTGAAAGAACCTTTTCGCCCTGCTCCCGATCACCCGCAAAGATAAAGCGACATTCGGCATGCTGGGCAATCCACCAGACCTGCTTAGCCGTCAGAGTCGGATAAATTGTGGCAACCACACCACGAGCACAGATTGTTCCATAGTCAGCCATTGCCCAGAGCTGGTTATTGGGGGAGATGATGCCTACCCGATCGCCCGATTTTAGTCCCAGTGATTTCAAGCCGGAAGAGATTTGCTCTACCGTATCCCGGACTTGTGCAAAAGTGATCGTCTTCCATTCATCCCTGACCTTAAAGCCAAAGGCTGCCTTATCGGCAAACTTTTTAGTAACGGTAATAAACATTTCCGAAATCGTTTGATAGTTAACTTCCGCCATTGTTCCTCTCCCCCTTATAAATATTTTTTGTTTTTCACCCGACAAGCCTTAATTTTAGCCTGCTTTTTGCCGAGGTGGTGAAATTGGTAGACGCAGCGGACTCAAAATCCGCCGGACCTTGGTCCATGGGGGTTCGATTCCCCCCCTCGGCACGTATCAATTCTTAGACTCTGCTTGTATCCCACCCTCAGTAATTGTCTGAAATTAACAATCTGAATTAAATGTTAATCTGATTGGATCTTCGATAGAACCATCTCAGCTCGATTAACTTCCTCGGGAAATTTGGAATAATTCTGCGCCACTTTCTTCAATTCTTCAACGGCTCGTTCTTTATTCCCCATCCTCAAATAACAATATCCCAAGCGGAGCTGAGCATAAGCCTCTTTATTGCGATTACCCAGCCCAAAAACCTGTTGATATACCTGCAGGGCTTCCTGATAACGACCTTGGTAGTACAACGCTTCACCAATCCAAAATTGGGCATTATCCGCCAGCGAATGTCTTTTATCAATCTGGAGAATTTCATCAAAGATGTCAATTGACTCATTATACCGCTTTTGCTCGAAAAGCGCTATTGCTTTATCATATAATTTCTGCTGAATACTTAGTGATGCTGAGGAGGTATCGGCAGCAGGCTTCACCTTGGGAGCCGCAGTGGATATTGTTTTAGTATCCATATACTGTGAGTAAGGATTGTTGCGCAGTTCTCCATAGAATAGTTCGAAAGAGACCCGTTGGTTCAACATGCGTCGTGCATTAATGGGTGATTCAACCAATAACTCCGCCGAACCCACCGGATTTATCTCAATCCGCTCGGCAATTTCCTCTCGCTGATCATGAGAAAATAGCTCAATTAACAATTTCCCAAAAGTAAGCGCTCTTTTCTGGGCAATTTGATACTCTGATTGAGTATCACCCTTATTATCAGTGTAGGCCGAAATCCTGATTTTGATTTCCGGATCGGCTTTCAGGGCTTTGACTAATTTGCCAAGTGTGACGTAGAAGTTAGAATTAAAACTCGAACTGGGCATAGCCCACTCATCGGAGTTAAAATAGATATCGTCAAAAGCTAAATTCTGAAGGACAAGTTCTTTTGCAGGTCCCAATTCCGGAGAAGTTTGAACCGGAACCTCCCGGGGTTTCGCTGGCGCCGGAGTGATCTGGGGTGTACTGACAACCACTTCGGGCTGACTAACAACCGTTGCTGGCGGCGCTTTGACTGCCACAGTATCAATAGCTTTCGATGTATCAGCCACTAATTTGGTAGTGTCTGCCAAGGGAACCTTGACCTCGGCTTTGACCTGAGTCGGGGCAACCGGAACGGGTTTGGGTATCGCAGCAGCTACTGCGGTCGGTTTGGCAGCGGTAACAATTTTCTGAGGCGGAATCTTAGTCGGTAAAGATTCCGGATTAATGACCGGTCTTTCGCCTTCCTGCTGAACCAGACGACGTGCAATATCATCCTCAGTAACCCCGCCAACCTGAACAGTCTCTTTTACTCCTCCACAATTAAGCCAGAGAAAACTACATGAAATTATCAAAATTAACTGTTTCATCAACTCATCCCTCACACAGTATAGACACCCCTAATTTTGCTCCCTGCAGCTTTAAGCTTACGACAATCAAACGCTTACTTTTTCTTTTCTTGTGGAGGAGTTTCGAGTGTTTTCACCCGCTTTTCCAGTTCATCTTTCTCGCGATTCACTCGACTAAGGGCAGTTTGGATGTCGGTAAGTGTCCGATTAGTCTGTCGCTGAAACTGGGTCAAGCGCTCGGAAGTTTCATCCTGATCCCGTTTCAAAATCGCCAGTTGATTATCAGTATTACTTTGTAATTCTCGGATTAATAAGCCCAGTGAATCTACCTTAACATCGAAGCGTCTTGCATTCTGTTCCAGGTCTTGCCTGATAAGACTTAAATCCCTTTGAAATTGTTGAATATGTTTGCCACGACCGATAAACTGGAGCTCTAAATCATTCAAATTGTGGTCAAATTTAGTGATTCTAACCACATGCGTAGAATCCTGTGCATTGAGATAATCCATGCGCAGATTCAGTTTATTGACAACCAAGGCAAAATACACTGCAACGACGATAAGTGCCACTAAAACAATCGTTCTAATAATCTCTTTCATGCACAACTCCCAAATTTATTTATCAATTTTCCTTTCCCAAATGGTAATTCAAATCAGGTCTGTGGTGGATTACTGACTTCGGAGCTGCTAACTTGCCGATTCTTATTTGCAGCTTCGCGTGAATCCGAAAAGAAAGCAGCATCGGATTGGTTCTTACCCGCCGTCTTACTTATCTTTATTTGATTAATTAGCTCCTGGACATCTTGATGAAACTGGACAACCGTTTTTTCCAAACGACGAATCAACTCTTCCATCAGCTCTTTCCCATAAATATTATTGATCCCTTGCAGCAGATCGTCAAATTTTGACAGAAGATAGGCTCGGCGGTTTTCCGCATTGCCAAAATCAGTTAAAATTTCAGCTGGCATAATTTGAATTCCTCTTCTTAATCAGCATTTTGGAATTTACGAAACTGATTGTAATTATCAATGTTTTTTGAAATAAAACTACCATCTCTCACTCTTGAAGGTTTCCCATTTATCTATATCTTTGAGGATCAGACGACAAATACTGCGTACGGCAGAAGTCAATTTGATTTCGACACTGGGTTTGTCAGAGACCAACTTTTGCAGCACACTTTTAAATTCGAGTAATTCACTCCGGTCTACCTCAATACTTAATCTTGTTAACATTTCTCACTCCTCAACCCTCTTAAAAAATTAGTCGTAATTTGATAATTTCGGACTCACTGTACAATAGCTATTTTTACTCCACAAGAGCATCTATTTCCCTTAAGATTATTCCGTAGCACCCTAAATCCATCCCGTTCAATCAATAACTTTCCACAATTATAACAGTAGGTCGCATCTTCTCGGTCGGAGAGCACATTACCTTCATAAACATAGTGCAAACCCTGGTTGCGGGCAATCATCCGAGCTCGGTCCAGAGTTGCCTTGGGGGTTCGGTTGAGATGTCGCAGGTGGTAGTCAGGGTGGAAGGCTGAAAAATGGAGTGGCGTATCCAAGCCTAAATGATCGGCAATCCAGCGGGTCAGTTGCTCAACTTCTGAGTCACTATCATTTAAGTCGGGAATGAGCAAGGTAGTAACCTCCAGCAAGGTACCGATGGACTTGATCCTTTCGATTGCCTCCAGTACCGGTTGTAACTGACCATGGCAATAGCGCCGATAAAAATTTTCGGAGAAAGACTTCAGATCAATATTAGCCGCATCAATCAAAGGATAAATATCGTCAATCGCCTGAGCAGTGATATAACCATTGCTGACCATTACCGTTTTAAGTCCAGACTGATGCGCCAGTGTGGCAATATCTAACACATACTCCCCAAAAATAGTGGGCTCATTATAAGTAAAGGCGACCCCGATACTGCCCGCTTGTTGCGCAATTTTAATCACCGCTTCGGGAGTGATTTCCCGACGGGCAGCTTGATCCGGTTTCGCCCGCGAAATATCCCAGTTCTGACAGAACTCACAGGCTAAATTGCAGCCAATAGTCCCGATTGACAATATCTGCGAACCCGGATAAAAATGATACAGCGGTTTTTTTTCGATCGGATCAAGATTCACAGCTATCGGGTGGTTATAAGCCAGGGTCAGCAGGGTCATGGATTCGTTCTTCCGTACATTACAAAAGCCATAATGTCCCTCGGCAATGAGACAGCGTCGCGGGCAAAGAAAACATTCAATGCCTTTCGGCTGTTTTTGCCACCAGCGTGCCACCTGCATAATGATCATCCCTTTACCATTTTCCGGTCTAAACTAATCAATCAATTGCCCTTTGTCAATATACTATTCATCAATCGGTTTACCATTACAATAATCCGAGTCCATGCACCTTATTCGATAGATTGGAACTTTTTTATCTTTTTATGTATTAGTTTGATTAGTTAAATTGGTCGTGGTCAAGTTAGGAGATGAAGAACAATGGCTAAAGTAAAAAAGGAAACTTCGAAAAAGACCCCTTTTATCGAATATCTGACTTTTAAAAATATTAACTACCTGATTTTTGGTGTGGCAATTGTGGTAATTATTATTGGCTACCTGATCATGGCAAAAGGCGAGACTTATTCATTCCAATCATTGACCCTCGCCCCGATAATTCTACTAATTGGTTATTTGGTAATTGTCCCGATTGCTATTCTTTATCGAAAAAAGGATAAGTCTGCTCAAAATTCGACAAAATAATCCCCCGTATGTCCTAAGCTGACAGGGCATTCAAATACTCGTTTTAAAAATATATTTAGTGCCAATAACTAAGTTTATTCCGACTTATTGGAAGCGGATTTACTCGGCTTGGAGGTAGTCTCAACTTTGGATTTATCTGCCGCACTGACTGCTGCCGGTTCGACTTTTTCCTTTGGTAAATTTTTAGATTTCCTGGAATAATCCGTAATATAGAAGCCGGAACCCTTGAAAATCAGTCCGCTCCCACCG
>Ga0209610_1001998_pt1 | contig 10376 bp, 10 predicted proteins | sample LakKivw275mmetaG_FD_184137 | JGI IMG/M metagenome (GOLD analysis project Ga0209610, IMG submission 184137) | Anoxic lake water microbial communities from Lake Kivu, Rwanda to study Microbial Dark Matter (Phase II) - Lake Kivu water 275m metaG... | ecosystem: Environmental > Aquatic > Freshwater...
TGCGCGGCGCGGTCAAAGGAGGTTAGGAGCGCACCGGGCGGGTGGGAAGCAAGGAAGGGAGGCCCGGTCCGTCCGCGTCACTTGAAGTGTCCCTGAGCAACGACCGAGACTCGTCCGCCCACGGCGACCCTGCCCGCCTGCCCGTCGCGTCTGGCCCGTGCGAAGAGCAGCGAGGGACGGCGAATCTCATAGCCCTGCTCGATGCGCAGGTCGAGGCCGGCCGCTTCTGGTCGAAGGTAGCGAAGGCCGTAGACGCCGAGGCAGCCGGCTGCGGCCCCCGTCGCCGCATCCTCGGAGATGCCGTAGTAGTGGGCGAACATGCGCACGTTGAAGTCGTTGTCCGGGTTGTAGCACTCGGACGAGAAGACGTAGAGGGCTCGGGCGGACGTCGCCCTCAGCAGTCGTGCGTATTCGTCGGGGACCACGTGGCAACGGCGGACAGCGGAGAGGGAGCGGAGGGGGACAACGATGAAGGGCAGTCCCGTGGATACCTCCTGCACCGGCCAGCGCTCATCGACATCCGACGGAGACAGACTGAGCACCCGTGCGGCAGTGTCCGGTGGAAGAGTAGCCCCGAATTCGGCCGCCCTCTGGTTCACCCAGACGGTATCGACGTTGCCGTAGTGGTAGGTGAAGCTGATCTCAAGGGGGGCCCCACCGATGGTGACGCTCATGCTCGTCACCGGCTCGTCGATGAGTTCATGCCGGAGCACGTACGCCGCCCCGAGCACGGCATGGCCCGAAAAGGGTATCTCCTCAGTTGGAGTGAACACGCGGATGTCGTAGCCTCCGTCGCGTGGCTCATCCGAGAGGATGAAGGCTGTCTCGGAGAAGTGCACCTCACCGGCTAGCCGGTGCATGTCCTCGTCGCGTAGCTGCGCCGCGTTCCTGAAGACCGCGAGCTGGTTACCGGTGTACGGTCCCTCGGCGAACACATCCAGCAGATAGAAACTGTGCTCCATCGTGCGGGCATGCGCCCGGGGCAGTCGGTCTGGTGGCAACATAATAGACGACCCTGTTTCGATTGTAGCAGAAGCTCCGCCGGTTCGCGCACCGCCGGTCAGGTATTACGTCCGAATACGGCGTAGTGCATTTGAGGCCTTTGCCGCCTCGCGCCCGTATTGCGCAAGGCATGGTATATACTACGAGCGGGTACACGCCCATGGAGAGTCCCGCCGGCTTTCAGCAGAGGATCGAGTCCCTTCGCAAGGAGATTCTCCACCACAACCATCGGTACTACGTTCTCGACAGCCCTGAGATCAGCGATGAGGCCTATGATCGCCTCTTTGCCGAGCTCAGGGAACTCGAGCAGCAGCACCCCGAATTGGTGACGCCTGATTCCCCGACTCAGCGGGTGGGAGCCGGTCCCGTCGAGTCCTTCGGGGTCATCGAGCACCGCGTACCGCTGCTCAGCCTCGCCAATGCCTTCACGCAGGACGACCTGGCCGCCTGGTGGCGGCGCACCTCCACGCTGGTTGGTCGGGCGGAGTTCGACACGGTGTGTGAGCCGAAGATAGACGGCCTCGCCGTGGCTCTGACCTACGTCGACGGGCTTCTGTCGGTCGGCGCAACGAGAGGGGATGGCTTTCGCGGGGAAGACATCACCCGGAACCTGCGAACGGTGAAGAGTATCCCTCTCTCCGTTCCTCGCGACATCGCCCCGCCCCGCTTCGAGGTAAGGGGTGAGGTGTACCTGCCCAAGGAAGGCTTCAAACGACTGAATGAGCGGCGCACGGCTGAGGGACTTCCACTGTTCGCCAACCCCAGGAACGCGGCGGCAGGCTCAGTGCGTCAGCTTGACCCTTCAGTCACGGCGACACGCCCCCTCGAGATCTATGTGTACGGGCTGGGATGGACGGAGGGAAGAGCCGGTCCCCCGACCCACAGCGAGACGCTGGAGTGGCTGCGTGCAATGGGATTCAGGACAAGCCGGCTGGTGACGCCGGCGCGAACGCTTGATGAGGCGCAGCTCATCCGCGAGAGGTGGGCGCAAGAGCGGCCCACATGGCCGTTCGAGGCCGACGGCATGGTCGTGAAGGTCAACTCCCTGCAGTTGCAGCAAGAGCTGGGAACGGTAGGCCGGGAACCCCGCTGGGCCATCGCCTACAAGTTCGCGGCGATGCAGGGCACCACGCGCCTGAAAGAGATACGGGTGAACGTCGGCCGGACCGGAAGCCTCAACCCGTACGCGGTACTGGAACCCGTGCGAATCGGCGGCGTCGTCATCAGCCAGGCAGCCCTGCACAATGAGGAAGACATCCACCGGAAGGACATCCGCGAAGGCGACATCGTGATCGTCCAGCGGGCGGGCGACGTCATCCCCGAGGTAGTGGGACCCGTGGTGAGCCTGCGCACGGGAAGCGAGCAGGTCTTCCACATGCCGGGCACCTGCCCCGTCTGCGGTTCGGAGGTCACGAAACCGGAGGACGAGGCCATGCACCGCTGCACCAACGCCGCGTGCCCGGCGCAGGCCCTCGAGCGCATCAAGCACTTCGTCAGCCGCGATGCGATGGACATAGAGGGGGCGGGGGAGAAGCTGTGCGAGGCACTCTTCTCCCGGAACATGGTCAAAGATGCGGGCGACCTCTACTCCCTCACGAAGGAAGACCTGCTGAAGCTGGAGCGCATGGGAGAGAAGAGCGCCGCAAACGTCCTCGCCTCAATCGAGGGGAGCAAGAGCCGTCCGCTCGGCCGGGTCATCTTCGCCCTCGGCATACCGCACGTCGGCCAGGAGTACGCAGAGCTGCTGGCAGGGCGGTACCGCAGCGTGGACGAGCTGGAGGCAGCGGGCGTCGACGAGCTGTCGCAACTGTCGTCCGTGGGTCCTACGATTGCCGGCAGCATCGCGGCGTTCTTCAGGCAGGACAGGAACCGGCAGATAGTCGAGAAGCTGCGCGCCGCAGGCGTCGCGCTCTCAAGAGGAGAAACGCAGCCGGCGAGCGGCCAGCCGCTGGCAGGGCTGACCTTCGTGTTCACCGGTCGACTGAGCCGTCTCAGCCGTCCTGAAGCCGAGGCGATGGTTGTCCGGCTTGGAGGGAGAGCGGGGCAGGACGTCAGCCGGAACACGTCCTACGTTGTCATCGGCGAGGATCCCGGCTCGAAGGCAACCAGAGCCCGCACGCTGGGCGTGAAGTCGATCAGCGAAGCAGAGTTCCTCCAGTTGACGGGCGGGAGCTAGCGGCGGTTGCGGACCTCGTCGACGACGTCGCGCAACGACCGAGCGAGGTAGGCAGGCAGGTCCGCCGCCTCACAGTAGCGGACATCGTCCACCTCGGTGCCGGCAGCCGGCTCGCCTGCGGTCACGTTCACCAGATAGCTCACCGCAAGCATGTCGCCATAGAGCTCCTCATCCTGGAGCCTGACGACGCGCACGAGGCGTTCAATCGCACCCGTCACACCGGCCTCTTCACGAAGCTCGCGAAGGCAAGCCTCCTCGGGGGTTTCACCGGACTCGACAAACCCCGAAGGACAGCCCCACAGGCCCTTCTTGGGAGGAATCCCGCGCTTGATGAGCAGGAACCGTCCGTCTTTCACCGCAACGGCGACGACCACGGGCAGGGGATTCTCATAGCGCACGAAACCACAGGTGGTGCAGTGCTTGCGGACTCTGCCGTCCACCATCCCTTCGACCAGCGGCGAAGAGCACTCAGGACAGAACCGGTACGGCTTCGGCGGCACGTTTCGCTCCGGGCACTGCCTGAGGCGCCAGGCGCCTCGGGCAAGGCTGTCCGGCAATGATATATCGACCGGACTCGAGCCGCAATCGCCGGCGCGGCTCAGCCTCTCGTGACCTGGCGCCGGGCATGGTATCCTTGCGGTACCGAAAGGCGCCCGCTGAGGTGCTCCAGCTCTACCCTCCCCCCGCTGGTGCACCGGCCACACCCGTTCGAGAACGCGCCATGGATGCCTATCTCGACATCGAGACAACCGGACTCAGTCCTTTCGCCGACGCCATCACCGTCGTCGGCATCTATCGCGATACCCCTGAGGGGTTCGTGCTGCGACAGCTCGTGGGAGGGGACGTAACCGCCGGGAACCTGATGGCCGCGCTTGACGGAGTGCGTCACCTGTACACCTACAACGGGGCCCGGTTCGACCTCGTCTTCATCGAGTGCAAGCTCGGAGTCGAGCTGAAGTCACGCCTCACGCACACCGACCTGATGCACTCCTGCTGGAGCAAGGGGCTCTACGGCGGTTTCAAGGCGGTCGAGCGGCAGCTCGGCATCCAGAGAGTGCTGCAGGGGGTCTCAGGGCTCGATGCCGTGGACCTCTGGTGGCGGTACGTGCGCCGAGGCGATCAGCACGCCCTGCGCAAGCTGCTGGACTACAATCGTGAGGACGTGGTGAACCTGAAGGTCCTCCGAGAGCTACTCTCCGTCAATCAGGTCGCGCAGTGAGGAACAGGTGACCGTCATCGACTTTCACACACACATCGCCCCGCCGTGGGTCCGGGACTGCAGGGCGCAGCTCGCCCGCGACGACGCCTGCTTCGGTGCTCTCTACGCTGATCCGCGGGCGCGGCTCGCCACTGCGGACGAGTTGCTTGCGAGCATGGATGAAGCCGGAGTATCGGCATCCGTGGCGCTCAACCTCGGCTGGACGAGCGGAAGCATGTGTGCGCGCACAAACGACTACCTGCTCGAGAGCGGCGCCCGGTGGCCGGGCCGCATCATCCCCTTCGTGGCTGTGCAGCCGGCGGACCCTGACACCGCTGCGAAGGAACTGGAACGCTGCATTGCGGCAAGCGCGCGCGGAATCGGAGAGCTACGGCCGGACATCCAGGGCTTCGCGCTGGCGGATGCGGACCGGCTCCGCCCGGTGGTCGACATGGCAACGGCCCACGGCCTGCCGATCCTGACACACGTCTCGGAGCCGGTGGGACATGTCTATCCCGGCAAGGGCGCCGTCACGCCGGAACAGCCCTACGATTTCGCACGGGCCTTCCCGGAGGCGGTCCTGGTGTGCGCACACTGGGGAGGCGGACTGCCTTTCTACAGCCTCATGCCGGAAGTGAGGCAGGCTCTTGCCCGGGTGTTCTTCGACAGTGCCGCGTCGCACTACCTGTACAGCCGCGATGTCTTCCGGGTCACCGCCGGACTCGTGGGCGCGGACCACATACTGCTTGGCTCCGACTTCCCGCTCATTCGCCAACAGCGGGCCATCGAGGAGGTCCGACGAGCCGGGCTCCCGGAGCCGGACGCCATCGCCATCCTGGGAGGGAATGCCGGCCGGTTGCTGGCGCAGGGAGGTGGTAACGATGCCCGGGAGTGAGTCGCTTCGCCTCTTCGTGGCTATCGAGTTGCCTCCCGAGGTGAAGGCGGAGCTGGACCGGTCGGCGAAGCGGCTGCGGATGCGATGCGGCGTCAGCCAGTTGAAGTGGGTAGCAGTGGAGAGCATCCACCTCACTCTGAAGTTCCTCGGGGAGACGGCTGCCGAACGGCTGGACGCCGTAAAGAGCGCCCTGGCCACGTCCACCGACGGCGTCGGCGCCCTCACCCTTGCACTGGGCACCGTGGGGGCGTTCCCGGCATTGTCCCGACCCCGGGTCATCTGGGTCGGACTTGAAGGCGACACCCAGGGATTGATTGCCCTCGCAGGGCGGCTCGACCAGTCCCTGCAGACAGCCGGGTTTGAACCGGAGGCAAGACCCTTCTCGCCCCACCTGACGCTCGCGCGGCTGCGACCCGAGGCCCCATCGCAGGCGCAGGCGGAGATAGGGTCCGCTCTCTCCCGCGCGCAGCCGCCCGAACACCTTCAATTCACGGCGTCGCACGTGAGTCTCATCCGGAGCCAGCTCAGGCCCGAGGGGCCGCTCTACACCTGCCTGGCCCGCTGGCCTCTGGGCCGCCCGGCATAGAGCCAGCCTGTTCGTGTGCGGATTGCGACCGAATCTGGCGTGAGGTATAATACTCGGATACTCGGTCCGGGAGGTGGATTCCGTTGGAGAATGCTCCTTTCCCTAAGTGCTTGAAGTGCGGCAAGGGTGACCTCGTTCCCCTGTCGGACTTCGGAAGCCAGGGTGCGACGATCCGGTACAAGGCCTGGGTATGCACGAATCCTGATTGCGGCTACAACATCAAGATCCGGAACGGCGAAGTTTACCTCAACGAGCCCATCCTGAGCGGCGAACTGCGCGCCCGCAGCCACTAGTCCAGGCGACACCTGGTCTCAGGCCATAGTGCAACTACTTGGCAGGGCGACACGTGTGGCGCTTGACTGCCTCTTTCCGCGGCTCTGCGTGGGTTGCGGCAGGATTGGAGCCTATGTGTGTGACCAGTGCGAGAGGACTCGCCCTGTTCTCTTCGGACCGCTGTGCCCCAGGTGCGGGCAACCTCAGTCGAGCGGCATGCTGTGCCCCTCCTGCGCACGCCACCCCTCTGACATCACGTCGATACGCTCGGTCTACCGCTTCGAGGGGGTCATTCGCAGAGCCATCATCGAACTCAAGTACCACAACCTGAGGGCGATAGCGCCCCTGTTGTCCGCCAGCATGGCGGAACGACTGAGAAACGAGTCCTTCATTCCCGATCTGATTGTGCCGGTGCCGCTGCACCCGTCGCGGCTTCGCCGCAGAGGCTATAACCAGGCCGCTCTGCTTGCCCGGGAGCTTGGCCTGCTGCAGAAGGTGGAAGTCTCCGAGGGCTCACTGAGACGCATCCGCGAGGGGGACAGCCAGGTGCGCACGCACAACGCTGAGGCCCGGAGGCAGAATGTGGCCGGTGCCTTCGCTTGCACGGACTCCTCCGTTTCTGGTAAACGAATCCTGGTTGTCGACGACGTCTGCACGACGGGAGCAACGCTTGAGGCATGTGCTTCGGCACTCCGCGATGCAGGCGCGGCGGAGGTGTGGGGACTCACGCTCGCCAGAGAAGTGTAGGAAGGGAGGTTCGTATGCAGCTTCAGATTCTCTCGAAGAACGACTTGCCCATCTCTCCCGCTGTCGAACAGTACGTCACCCGGCGCATCGGCAAGATGGACCGCTACCTTCCAAGCATCGACCAGGGAAAGGTTGAGATCTCCCGGGAGGAGACGAAGCAGCCGGACCAGCGCTTCGTCGTCCAGGTCACGCTGGACAGCAACGGCGTGCTCATACGCGCCCAGGAGCGTGCGGACGATGTTCGCACCGCCGTCGACCGGGTCGTCGATGCGCTGGCAAACCGCATAGCCCGGTACAAGGGCAGGCGCTTCGCAAAGGGAAAGGACTCGGTGCGCACCATGGAGTCAGCGCCGCAGGCAGAAGAAGCCGCGCCGAGCGAACCGCGCCGCGTGGTGAAGACAAAGCAATTCACGCTCAAGCCCATGGCGCTGGACGAGGCAACCGAGCAGATGGAGTTGCTGGGTCATGATTTCTTCCTGTTCGTCGACTCCGACACTGGCAAGGCCAATCTGCTGTACCGCAGGAAGGACGGGGACTACGGTCTGATAGAGCCGAGCGTGTAACGGAAGCACTGTATGGAATTCGCGCTCTTCGTCACCGCTCTGGGCTGGATGGCGACGGGCCGCACGGAGGCCGGCATCTCCAGGGTTGTCCTGCCCAGGAAGAGCAGAGACGCGGCCTTCGAGGCCCTGGTCGAAGGCCGCGGCCGGATCAGGACGCCGCTGGTTGAGAGGGATGCCACAGCTTTCGACTCGCTGGCATCCCGTCTGCAGCGTTTCATGGAAGGGCACAAAGTGGAGTTCCCTGACCGGCTGGACACCACGGGTTGGACGCCCTTCAGCAGACGCGTGTGGGAAACGACCAGGCAGATCCCCTACGGGCAGACCTGGAGCTACGGCCGGGTGGCCGCGGCGATGGGGCAGCCGCGCGCGTGCCGCGCAGTGGGACAGGCTCTGCATCGTAACCCTGTCCCCGTAATCATCCCATGTCACCGGGTCATCGGAGCAGACTCCGGCCTCACCGGTTTCGGAAGCGGTCTGGAGTTGAAGCAGACTCTGCTTCGGCTCGAATCGTCCGCCGGAGCTACGAGTCTACCCTGAAGCCGGCGGCGCCAACCAGCCCGCCAAGGTCCTGCTCAAGCTCGGGAGTCACCTCAACACGGATGGAAGGCATTTCGACTACGGTCCGCCTGCCATCCGGCGAGTGGACGACTACCGTGACGCGATCCTCTCCTGAGTGTCCCCGCAGGAGCTGGAGCACCTGCGCCAGCCGGGAGAGGTCGGCCGCGGAGTCCTGCGTCTCCTCGAGGTAGATGCTGAGCACGCGGGGCTTGCGCTGACGCCGGTGGTTACCGTTGGTGGGCGCGTACCGTTGCGCCTGCTGGCAACTCACCTGCAACTGGCCGTCGCGACTTCGTAGCTGTCCCTTGACGACGATGAGCGCCCCTTCCACCCAGAGACCCCGGGTAGTCTCGTGAACGCGCGGCCAGACCGTCACCTCCACCCTGCCGGACGTGTCCTCAAGCTCGGCGACGACAAACGGCTTCCCTTCTCGGGTGGCCGTCTGGCGGACCGATGCCACCATGCCGGCAATCACGACCTCCTGCCCGACGCGGTCGTATCCGAGCATGGCGCACGGCGCCGTCACGATACCGTCAAGCTCCTCGCGAATAGCCTCGGCGGGATGCGGCGAGAAGTAGACGCCTGTCAGCTCCTTCTCCCAGGCTATCCTCTCACGCAACTGGACCTCCGGAACGCCGGCCTCAAGTTGCAGCTCGGCGCCGTCCGGGGATGCCGGCAGCGAGTCGAACATGGAGGTCTGCCCGGAGTCCCGTGCGCGCTGCTCCGACTGCGCCACAGAGACGATCCGATCGAGAGACGCGAGCAGGCTTGAACGTGTCCCCAGACGGTCGAGGGCACCCGCTCGAATGAGGCTTTCGACCGCCTTCTTGTTGATGCCTTTCGTGCCGACCCTGCGGCAGAAATCCATGACCGAGGCGAACGGCCCGCTGTCCTTCCGGCCCTCTACGATCGCCTCCACCGGACCGAGACCTACGTTCTTGATGGAAGCCAGGCCGAAGCGTATGGCGGGACCGGACGCAATCTCCTCGATGGTGAATCCGACATCGCTTGAGCAGACGTCCGGCGGCAGAATCGGGATGCCCATCCTGCGGCATTCTTCAGCGGCGAGACAGACCTTCTCCGCGTTGTCCCAGTACGTGTTCATGAACGCAGCGATGTACTCCACCGCGTAGTTGGCCTTGAGATAGGCCCCGCGATAGGCCACCAGCGCGTAGCTGACGCTGTGGGCCTTGTTGAACGCGTAGCCGGCGAAAGGCTCGATGAGTGCGAATATCTCGCGCGCCAGCCGTTCCTCGATGCCGTTCTTGACGGCCCCGGCAACGAACGTCTCCTGCTGCTCCTTCATGACTTCCGGGATCTTCTTTCCCATCGCCTTCCGGAAGATGTCCGCCTGGCCCATCGAGTAGCCTGCCAGGATGCGGGCGATGAACATCACCTGCTCCTGGTAGACGATGATCCCGTACGTCTCTTGAAGTATCTGCTCCAGGGCCGGATGAGGATAGCTGACCGGCTCGATTCCCTGCTTGGCGCGGATGAACTTGTCTATCTGCTCCATCGGGCCGGGCCGGTACAGGGCGACCATGGCCGAGATGTCGGCAAACACGGACGGCCGCAGCTCCTGCAGGTAGCGGCGCATGCCTTTGCTCTCCAGTTGGAAGATGTCGCGCGTTTCGCCTGATGCGAGCAGCTCGAATGTCTTCTGATCATCGAGGGCCAAGTGCGGGAAATCGAGGAGCACGCCATGGCGCCGGTGGATTATGTCGCGTGCCTTCGACAGAATCGTCAAATTGGAGAGCCCCAGGAAGTCCATCTTCAGAAGGCCCAGCTTGGCGATATTCCACATGTGATACTGGGTCATGAGGCCCTGTCCCTGCTGACCGGCCTTGCCGACCGGCTGCAACGGAGCGTATGCGACCAGAGGGTCACGCGAGATGACGACACCGGCTGCGTGGGTGCTCGCGTGCCGGACCAGGCCCTCGATGCTGCGCGCCGCGTCGAGCAGACGCTTCACTTCAGCATCGCCCTCGTACATCTGCCTGAGCTCGACGCTGTCCGAGAGCGACTTGTCGAGCGTGATGGTCAGCTCCTGCGGAATGAGCCGCACGACCGTGTCAACCTGGCTGTAGGGCATACCGAGCGCGCGGCCCGCATCGCGAAGGGCGGCACGCGCGCCCAGTGTCCCGAACGTAATAATCTGGGCGACGTGGTCCGTACCGTAGCGCTGATTCACATACGCCAGCATCTCGTCGCGCCGGTCGTCCTGGAAATCGAGGTCGATATCGGGCATCTCACGCCGCTCCACGTTCAGGAAGCGCTCGAACACCAGCCCGTACTCGATGGGGTCGATATCGGTGATGGAGAGACAGTAGAGGACGAGGCTCGCCGCGGCGCTGCCGCGCACCCCGTAGTAGAGACCC
>Ga0209610_1002002_pt1 | contig 10358 bp, 9 predicted proteins | sample LakKivw275mmetaG_FD_184137 | JGI IMG/M metagenome (GOLD analysis project Ga0209610, IMG submission 184137) | Anoxic lake water microbial communities from Lake Kivu, Rwanda to study Microbial Dark Matter (Phase II) - Lake Kivu water 275m metaG... | ecosystem: Environmental > Aquatic > Freshwater >...
TATCCAAACCATAATTTTTGAAATTAAAATATTCTTTTAAGCATAAAAGATAACTTTTTATAGTTTTAGGACTATAATTTCTTAATTTTAATTCTTGCTCGGTTTTTTCCAGATATTCTTGCATCTTTTTAGGAAGATGATAACATAAATTATGTTAGTATGATTATATATCAAGTTCGTATAATACACAAGAGGTTGTAGATATTACGTATATTATTCGCATAATAACGAGTTATATGAAATAACACATACACAAATATGGAAAATTTTGAAAAAAGAGAAAAGGCAACAGACATGGAATTAGCATTATTTCTCATTCAACATATTAACAACCCTTGTGAAGATCTACAGGGGAATAATATAAGAGATTTTTATATTAGAGAGGCACAAAAAGCTTTAGATAAATTTCAAGACCCACAAGCAGAACAGTTGCTCAGGGATACTATTCAAAGATATTCAAAATAAATTGTGTATGTGTTACATCATATAACATCGTGTATGAGGTTCAAGAAAAAGTGCGTAAATAAATTTTCAAAGGTTGCACGTTTTCTTTCACCCAAATTTCGCCTCCTTTATGATAAAATAAATAAGGAAGTCGGCGAAACTTCTCATACACGCAAACGTTAGGCGAAATTGCCAACCCTCCTTTCAAAAATAGAAATATTTATAAATTTAATCTATAATATAAATATATGATGAAAAACAAAAATTTGATTTACGGGATAATTTTTGGTCTTGTTTTAGTCGTTTCAGCCATTTTCATTTGGAACAACTATCAAATTCAAGTTCAAGAAAGGCCCGACAAACCGATAAAATTGCCGCCACAAATTTCAGGGAAATGTGGAATAGAAAGTTGTCATGGTTTAGATATCACATGCGGTCCAAATGTGCCGGAGGCTTGTACTATGATTTATATGGCTGGTGATAATTGTCGTCAATTTGTAAGTTGTCAAACTATTGAGGGCCAATGCAAGATAGACAAATCTCCAAAATTTGATAGTTGTAAAGTTTGTGTAGAAAAATGTGAACGAAATTATCAGGACGATCAAATCAAATTTTTTGAATGTGAAAGTAAATGTGCTGAGTAAAAGATTAAATGTTGCGGGTTGGCAACTCAAGGGGAGGTTGCACTTTCGCTCCCTTTGGTCGCTCACCCTCGCCTAACAGCGGATATGAGGTTCGGCTCTTGCAGAGCCTCAACCCAAATTGCTAACGCAACTTCTCATATCCGAAAACGTTGTGTGAAATTGCCGTGTGAATTTTTTTCATCAAATCTCGACATCGATGCAGTTATCAGACTCGTTCTTAGCGTCGCGGACTTGTTTTTATCCATATTTTTTAAATAAATATAATATAAATATAAACAAAACAAAAAAATGATTTCTTATTTTTTATTCATCATCGGTTTTGTTCTCCTTATTAAGGGTGCGGATTGGCTAGTTGACGGTGCTTCTTCTTTGGCCAAAAAAGCGGGAATTTCGGCTATTGTAATTGGCTTGACCGTCGTCGCTTTCGGCACTTCAATGCCGGAATTCGTCGTTAATGTTTTAGCCGGCATCAAGGGGACGGCCAATATCGCCTTGGGTAATATTTTGGGGAGCAATATCGTTAATATTTTGTTGATTCTCGGCTTATCAATGATTATTCGTCCTTTAATCGTGAAAAATAACACGATTTGGAAGGAAATTCCCTTAGCGGTTTTGGCCGTGGTGGTTTTATGGATTATGGCCAGCGATATTTTTATTGATAACGCTTCAGCATCTTTTTTAAGTCGGGCGGACGGTTTGATAATGATTTTGTTTTTTTTGATTTTTTTGTATTATATCTTGAGTATCAGACATTCGGATGTTGAGATTGGCGATAAAATAAAAAAAATTTCTTATTCAACTTCTTTTTTAATGATTGTCGGCGGTTTGGTTTGTTTAATTCTCGGGGGAAAATGGATTGTTGATGGCGCGATTTTAATCGCCGAATCATTGGGTGTGAGTGAAGCATTGATTGGTTTGACTATTGTCGCCATTGGCACCTCGTTGCCAGAATTGGCCACTTCGATCGCGGCGGTGGTTAAAAAAAACAGCGACATTGCGGTCGGCAACATTATTGGCTCCAATATTTTTAATATTTTTTGGGTTTTGGGAGCCACTTCTTTAATTAAACCCTTGCCTATTTCCACCGAAATCAATATAGACATTTTAGTTACGCTTTTTGCCACCTTACTTCTTTTTGTTTTCACCTTGATAGGAGAAAGGGCCAAATTGACCCGAGGACAAGGAGTCGTTTTTGTCGGCTTGTATATTATTTACGTTATTTATTTGATTATCAGAGGATAATAAAGTCACTTATTCGATTTTTTAAATATTTGATAGACGTCGAATATTTACAAAATGGCAATTATTCATCGGCAGAAAATTTGGAAAAATGGTTTAAAAATTTTTTACGTTTATTTTTAATTTTTTATAAGAAAATGACTCCAGGATTTGTTTACCGCGGAGCTGGTTTATCGGATTGCCAGAAAGAAAAAAGTTGGTAAGAAAATAGACCTAATCAGCGGAGTATAATAAAAAATCGTCCCCAAAGGATGATTTTTATTATGGTTTTTATTAGTTTTATTTTATATTATAAACTCAAATTCGGATTGACTTTGGTCTTTTGCCAGTTATTTTTTAATTTTATTTTTTGTTTTGAAGTTAGATAATTATATTTTAAAATCCCGGCGGCGGCAATCATCGCCGCATTGTCGGTGCATAAATTTTTTGGCGGGGTTAAAAAATTCAGATTTGAAAATTTAGATTTGAGATTTAGGTCAAATTGGTTGCGTAATTCTTGGTTGGCTGCCACGCCGCCGCTTAAAAAAACGGTTTTTGCCCGGTATTTTTTCACCGCTTTAATGGTTTTAAAGATTAGAACGTCGATTATCGCTTGTTGCGTTTCGGCGCAGACATTTTGAATAAAAATTCGGTTTTTTATTTTATCCTTATTTTTTTTTACCAAATAAAGAACCGCAGTTTTAAGTCCGGAAAAACTAAAATCAAAATTATCGGAGTTTATCATTGGTCTGGGTAGACGAATTTGTAGTTTGTGATTTGAAATTTGGGATTTCCATTGCTGAGATTTTTCGGCAATGGCTGGTCCGCCTGGATAACCCAAATTAAGAAGTTTGGCGATTTTATCAAAGCATTCGCCAGCCGCGTCGTCTCTGGTTTGGCCGATTTTTTTATATCTCCCCATTTTTTTTATTAAGCCGAGTTCCGTATGTCCGCCGGAGACAATCAAACTTACGGCCGGAAATGATTTGGAATTTGGAATTTGACCCTGTTTGCCGGCAGGCAGGAATTTGAAATTTTCGCCAATTGGCAAAAGCCAATTGGCGGCAAGGTGTCCTTTTAAATGATTAATGCCAATCAGTGGTTTTTGCCAGACATAGGAAAGAGTTTTAGCGGTTTCTAATCCCACTAAAAGTGAAGTAACCAATCCTGGGCCGTAAGTGACGGCAATTAAATCAATTCGTTTCGCCAGCGGGCAAGCCGTTTCGTTTTTAAGAGATTTTAAAGCCCTTTTGATAACCGGTAAAATATTTTCAATATGGGCTCTGGCTGCTATTTCCGGAATAATGCCTCCGTATCGGCGGTGAATATTGACTTGCGAAGAAACGATATTGGAAATTATTTTAAAATGGCTATTTTTGTATTCTAAAACCGCCGCCGCCGTTTCGTCACAGGAGGTCTCAATGCCCAGAATAATAAGTGGTCGTTTGTTTTTCATATTCAAAGAGTATTCATTTTATCATATTTACGGATTTCAAGGTAGGTTGACACAATTGAAAAATGGGTTTATTATAGTGTTGTTCTTTAAATTTTTTAAAAGGAGATTTTTATGACAAAGAAAGGATTAGGAGAGGATTCTTTTCTTTATCAAGCCAGGATGAACGGCATTAATCTTGACTTTCTTGAGGAATTACAAAAAATTCTTGAATTTGCGGTTGATAATTCCTTCGGCCGGCTTAAAATAGTCGAAGATGAAAATCCGTTTTTGGAAGATCAGATAGGTCATTTTTTAATTCTCGACGAAAAGCGATTTTGCGAGACGGATATTGAAACTTATGCCGCGGCGATTGCGGGAGCAGACCCGACTTTAATAGAGGCCTTATTCGAGTTCGCCCGCGAAGTCATTAAGCCGATGAAGGATCGATTGTTTCAGGGTTATAAGAAATCGCGCGAGGCGCTGTTTGAATTCGGACTTCGAATTTCCGAGGGTCAACGGGAATGGCAATGGTATTGGCAAGAGGCGTTTCGTTCCGGCGTTTGTTAACAAGAAAGGGCGTTTATTCGCCCTTTTAATTATCTAAAAGTTATCCACATTGACAAATTTTGAGAACTTATTTATCATGAAACCACATTAAAATAAAATTTAATGATCAAACAAATTAAAAGACAAAAATTTTGTAACCCAAGCGGGTGATTTCTATCCGTGTTTTTAGGCACACAGGAGACCGTTGGGCAGCGGTCTTTTAATTTGCTCTGGCAGATAGGTTTTTGTCGAAATTTCAGAATCGGCAGCGTGTCGTTCATTGACAATTGAATAGATATAATGAAATAGAGAGCATCTTTTTTATCTTGTTAGTTTAATAATGCGTAAATTCGCGTTTCTAACAAGATAAGTACGCCGAAAACTTGCGTTTAAGCGCAAGAAAATTGTGAGTTGAATGGTGAATTAGAAAAAATCGGGCATATGGTGGATGCCTTGGCACCAAAAGGCGAAGAAGGACGTAGCAGCCTGCGATAAGCCTCGGGGAAGTGGCAAGCGACTTGTGATCCGGGGATTTCCGAATGGGGAAACCTAACGCAGTTTATACTGCGTTGCGCGCCGCTTGCGGCGCGAGCGAACCTGGGGAAGTGAAACATCTCAGTACCCAGAGGAAAAGAAAATAACGCCGATGCTTTGCATCGGCATATTCCCTGAATAGTGGCGAGCGAAAAGGGATTATTTATCGACTTAAAGCTTTGCTGGTAGTCGGTAATTTGTCTAAACCTTGTAGAACCTAAATTGGATAAAGGGTCTACCGCAAGGCAGAATCTTTTATTCGACAAAAGACGACAGAGTTAAAATGTTTTATAAGGAGTTGAGGGGTAATTAGAATTTATTGTCTGTCAAATAAAATTGAAATTCGAATTCTTAGCCGAACGGTTTGGAATAGCCGACCATAGAGGGTAAAGGTCCTGTAGGCGAAAATTTTTCGAATCTCAGTGATAATTATACCCGAGTAATGCCGGACCCGTGAAATCTGGCATGAATCAGGGCGGACTATCGCCTAAGACTAAATACTTTTGGTGACCGATAGTGAACTAGTACCGCGAGGGAAAGGTGAAAAGCAGCCCGGTGAGGGCGGTGAAAAGTACCTGAAACCATATGCTAACAAGGAGTCAGAGCGTTCGCGCCTCACTTTCGTTCAGCACGAACTAAATTTAAAAATTAAATTTCAAAATGCAAAATTAAAGAAATTTTCTGATGAAAATTTTTATTGGATTGCCGAAGGTAATTACTCAAATTTTGATTTTTGCATTTTAAATTTTGAATTTAAGCGAGTGCCGAGCGAGAGCGAGGTGCGAGCGTCATGGCGTTCCTATTGAAGAATGAACCAACGACTTTTTCTCGCTAGTTAGGTTAAGCCTAAATATAGGCGGAGCCACAGTGAAAGCGAGCGTTAAAAGCGCGTTTTGATTTTATCAAAAGATTGGCGGGAAAAGACCCGAAACCGGGTGAGCTACCCATGGTCAGGGTGAACTTTGACGAAAGTCAGAGGAAGGCCCGAACCCGTTGGCCGTGCAACACCATGGGATGAACTGTGGGTAGGGGCAAAAAACCAATCGAACTCGGTGATAGCTGGTTCTCCCCGAAATAGCTTTAGAGCTAGCCTGTCTCGTAAACTTTGGGGGTAGAGCACTAAATGAGCAAAGGTGGAGCAATCCTACTTTGTTCAAATAAACTCCGAATACCAAAGCTAAATGAGGCGGAGTCAGACGATGGGGGCTAAGCTTCGTCTGTCAAAAGGGAAACAGCCCAGACCTCTATCTAAGGTCCCTAAATCCTCTCGCTAAGCGAGATTCCGATTTCGGTCGGAAGAATTAAGTGTAAAAGGTAGTGAAATGACTTGGACAACCAGGAGGTTGGCTTAGAAGCAGCCACCCTTTAAAGAAAGCGTAACAGCTCACTGGTCAAGTTGTTTTGCGCCGAAAACATATCGGGGCTGAAATTCGGTACCGAAGATGAGGACATCGTGCATAGCACGGAAATTTCAAATTCAAAAGGTTTGATGTTTCCGCGCTGTGCGCGGTGTGGTAGGGGAGCATTCTCTGCGCAGTGAAGTCGAACTGTAAGGTTCGGTGGAGCGCAGAGAAGAGAGAATGTTGGTATGAGTAATAAAAATCCTGATGAGAATTCAGGACACCGCAAACCCAAGGTTTCCTGGGCACTGATTATCAGCCCAGGGTTAGGCGGTCCTAAGTCTTTGACCGAAAGGTTAAGATGATGGACAGACGGTTAATATTCCGTCTCTTCAGTATTTTTTTTGATGGGGTGACGTTTTTTCTTATCCAAAGCGTAATCTGGCTATTTGCGTCTAAGCAATGAATTGGTCCTCTAGGCAAATCCGGAGGATATAATGTTTGTTGCGAATGAAATCTTCGCAAGGAGAAATTTTGGAGTCGAAAGAATCGAGAAAAACCTCTAAAATCCGCCGTTGGCGGAAGAAAATGTTGAATCCGTACCGTAAACCGACACAGGTGGGTGAGGAGAGTATCCTCAGGTGGACGAGAGAACCCTCGTTTAGGAACTCGGCAAAAAAGCGTCCGTAACTTAGGAATAAGGACTCCCCCCACTATTTTGACTGGAACTTATTCTTGTCAAAATAGTGGGGGGCGCAGTGAAAATTGCCAAGCGACTGTTTAACAAAAACACAGGTCCCTGCTTAAACCGTAAGGTGATGTATAGGGACTGATGCCTGGCCAGTGTCAGAACGTTAAGAGGAGAGGTGACATCGTTGTTTTGCAACGATTGAGCTTTGAATCTAAGCGCTGATGAACGCCGGCGGTAACTATAACCGTCATAAAGTAGCGAAATCCCTTGTCGTGTAAGTTACGACCTGCACGAATGGCATAACGACTTGGCAACTGTCTCAACGAGGGACTCGATGAAATTGCAATGAGCGTGAAGATGCGCTCTATCTACGGCTAGACGAAAAGACCCCGTGAAGCTTTACTACAACTTGATATTGGGTTAGGAATATATATGTTCAGCGTAGGCAGGAGTTCTGACGGCGCAAGCTTGTCAGGACGCCAATGAGACACTGCCCTTATGTGTTTTTAATCCTTATCCACCGAAGAGGTGGAGACAGTATCTGGTGGGTAGTTTATCTGGGGCGGATGCCTCCCAAAAGGTAACGGAGGCGTTTATAAGGTCGGCTTAGCGCGGATGGAAATCGCGCTGGACGTGTAAAGGCACAAGCCGGCTTGACGGCAAGACCTACAAGTCGCGCCGAGAGGAAACTCGAACTTAGTGAACCGATGCGTCCTCATGGTAGGCGCAAAGATCAACGGACAAAAGTTACTCCGGGGATACATAGTTCTGTGTCCCGTTTCGGTAGTAATATCGAAACATGTAAACGGCTAATAACGGTGAAACCCTAAACCATCACTTCGTGATAGAATTCCTAATTCCTAATTCCTAATTTTTAAACAAATTCAAAATTCCAATTTTCCCAATTCAAAACGTTTAGATTTTTGGATTTTGAATATTAGATATTGTTTAAGATTTAAAGTTTCGAGATTAGGATTTCCGTTGCGAATCAGTGGTTGGGCAATACCGTGGGAAGTTATTTGGTTTAACATCAAAAATATGATGTCTAAAAGACAGTATGATATTATTCTTGGCACAGTTATGGGTGATGCGTATATCCAATTAACCGGTAAAAAAAATGCACGATTAAGACTTGAACATTCAGAAAAACAAAAAGATTATCTTTTCTGGAAGTGGCGAGAACTTAAAAATTGGATGCAAGATAAGCCAAAAAAAATCATTCGTTATCATCCAAAATGGAAAAAGAATTATATTTATTATCGATGTCAGTCTCATTCGTCTCCTGTTTTTGGAAAATTGCGCAAGTTATTTTATTTAGATAATCGCAAGATTATTCCCGACAATTTTGAGAAGATATTCAAATCAAGATTATCGTTAGCAGTTTGGTTTATGGACGATGGCTATTATTACCATCGAGATAAGACAGCGTATATTTATTTGTCAAAATTTTCTGAACAAGAGACGAAAAAAATATTTCAGGTTTTAGATAAGCATTTTGGACTGAAACCAAAACTGGAAGTCAAAAAGTCTAATAATTTTGATTTTAAATTTCCAACTCAAGAGACAAAAAAATTAATTAATTTGATTCAAGAGGAAGTTATATCCTCAATGAGGTATAAACTCCCATTTACCAAGTAACCCCGTATCGACTAATCCTTAATGGAGAGGTGACGGAAATTTGAAAACCGTCACAATATGCCGTGCTCCCTCGTCTTCTTGTAAGACAGCAGAGGGATGAAGATATAGTCAGTACTTATCGTGAGATAAGAAATATACGAACAGGCTGGTTTCGCCCAAGAGTTCATATCGACGGCGAAGTTCGGCACCTCGATGTCGGCTCATCGCATCCTGGGGGTGAAGAAGCTCCCAAGGGTTTGGCTGTTCGCCAATTAAAGCGGTACGCGAGCTGGGTTCAGAACGTCGCAAGACAGTTCGGCCTCCTATCTGCCGTAGACGCTCGAAACTTGAAAGGACCCTTCGATAGTACGAGAGGACCTCGAAGGACGGACCTCTGGTGTACCAGTTGTTCTGCCAAGGGCATTGCTGGGTAGCCACGTCCGGTTTGGATAAACGCTGAAAGCATATAAGCGTGAAGCCGTCCTTAAGATTAGGTTTCGTGTCATCTGCTTCATAGGTAGATACGAATAATCACGAATTTTATTTTACGTTGATTATTTTAAATTCGTATCACCTATGGAGCAGGTGAGGGAGACCCCCGGAAGATTACCGGGTATATAGGCTTTAGGTGTAAGTTTGGCAACAAATTTAGCCGAGAAGTCCTAATAGGTCAAATTTCTAATTCACCATTTAACTCACAATGCCGCAATTTAGGGTTTTAGTCCCTAAGCAGATTATATTGAAATGAGAAGGATTGAAAATTAGGATTAGTAAAAATAGGCATATAATATTTTGATTTTCGAATTTTATTTCTGTTTTTTATTCGTCTTATCGCCGATTTAAGTGCAATATTCTCGGTGTCTTTACCAGAGAGGTTACACCTGTTCCCATCTCGAACACAGAAGTTAAGCTCTCTAGGGCCGATGGTAGTCTGTAAGGGCGAGAGTAGGTCGATGCCGAGAATTTTGCACTGGAATAGGTCGAATACGAATTTTAAAAACAGTCCATTTAAAACGGAAAACAAGAGAAAAATAATAGGCCTATTTTTATTTTTGATTTATTTGTCTCTGGACTTATTTATTTTTTTAACTAAAATTGTCGCTATGCGCGTTATAGCCGATATTCATAATCATTCTCGTTTTTCTCGGGCTTGTTCCCCTCAATTAACTTTGCCTAATCTTGAAAAATGGGGCGAGATTAAGGGAGTTAATTTGTTGACTACAGCCGATTTTACTCATCCGACTTGGATTAAGGAGTGTGAAGAACAATTGACCGCGGTCGGCAATGGCTTTTATCGGCTTAAAAACAGCGTCAAAAGCGTTTATTTTATTTTTACCACCGAACTGTCGTTTATTTATCGAAAGAATGAAAAAACCAGGAGAGTTCATGAAATTGTTTTAGCGCCCTCTATTGAAGCGGTCAAGAAATTAAATAAAACCCTGCAAGATAGGGGTTTTAATTTAAAATCGGATGGCCGGCCAATTTTGGGATTATCTGATAGAAATTTTCTGGAATTGGTAAAAAGCGTTGATGAAAAAATAGAGATTATTCCGGCGCATATTTGGACTCCTTGGTTTTCTTTATTTGGTTCAAAATCCGGCTTCAATAGCATTAAAGAGTGTTTTGAAGATATGGCGCCGTATATTTTCGCTTTGGAAACCGGCATTAGTTCCGATCCGCCGATGAATTGGCGGGTTTCGGCTCTTGATCCATATATTTTGGTTTCTAATTCCGATTCCCATTCATTGAAGAATATCGGCCGGGAAGCGAATGTTTTTGAAATTAAAGAAGCGGATTTTTCTTATGACGAGTTGATTAGGATTTTAAAACAAAAGGATATTAACAAATTTTTATACACTATTGAATTTTTTCCCGAAGAAGGGCGGTAT
>Ga0209610_1002004_pt1 | contig 10350 bp, 9 predicted proteins | sample LakKivw275mmetaG_FD_184137 | JGI IMG/M metagenome (GOLD analysis project Ga0209610, IMG submission 184137) | Anoxic lake water microbial communities from Lake Kivu, Rwanda to study Microbial Dark Matter (Phase II) - Lake Kivu water 275m metaG... | ecosystem: Environmental > Aquatic > Freshwater >...
AAATGCATGTATTCTATGCCATTTACATCCCCTGCATGGTCATAGTAACATGCATTGCGTAGTCGATGTTAAAGACCAAACTTTAACATGATTTAAATGGTGTTACTATGACAGATATATACAACTCTGAAGCAAGGCTTGAAAGATTCTTAGAAAGGATAAACAAATGTGATTCTATATCGGAAAAGAATAAGGAATTAATTTTCAACTTTAAAGACAATTGCTTTGCAGAGGGTTTGAGCATTTCGAGAGTTCTTCGCTATCTCTATGACCTTTCAACTCTAGCGAGGTTATTGGAAAAGGACTTTGATAGCGTTAATATAGATGACATAAAAACAACGGTAATGAGGTTTGAAACAGAGAAATTAAAGCATGGCAAGGAAATGTATTCTGAATCAACCAGAGAAGGATTTAGAATAACGCTTAAAAAATTTTATAATTGGCAAAGGAAATGCGAAGACAAGGAATACCCTCCAGAAGTGAAATGGATAAAAACCAGAAAGGTTATGAAGGAAAAGAATCCAAATGATTTTCTCACAGAAGAGGATATTAAAAAATTAATAGAGCACGCTGAGAGCCATAGGAATAAAGCGCTCGTAAGCACGCTTTCAGATTCTGGGCTTCGGATTAGCGAGTTGCTCAACCTCAGAATAAAGGATGTCAGGTTTGATGAGGTAGGCGCAGTTTTGCATGTAAAGAATGCAAAGCATAGCGGCACTGGAAGCAGGTTTGTAAGGGTGATATTTGCAAGCCCATATCTCAAAGAGTGGTTCGATTTACATCCTCTCAGGGACGATTCAGAGAGCTACATTTTTGTAACCAAGGACGGACAAAGGGTCAAATATCCGTATGTTAGAGGCATGCTGGAACGGCTCAGGAAAGGGGCTGGCATAAAGAAGAGGGTTAATCCCCATAACTTCAGGGCAAGCAAAGCTACATGGTATGCAAAGCACAAAGTTGGGGACAGGAACTTGATGAAGATATTTGGCTGGAGATCGCCAAACACAGCAGGTTATTATGTTGCACTGGCAGATGATGAGGTTGATAAAGTGGTGTTAGACGTTCACCAGATTAACAGAGAGGAGAGGGAAGAGCCATTGCTCAAACCGCTCACATGCGTTGCGTGCAAGCAGATAAATGCACCCACTACTAAGTATTGCGTTGCGTGTGGTTTTCCTTTGGATGAAAAGTTGAGGGAAGAGACATTGGCAAGAAAGCGTGCTGACTTCATTTTAAATACAGTTGTAAAAGAGGAAAAGGGCTTCAAGGAAATGCTGGAAAAAATCGTGGAAAAGAAGATAAAAGAAATGTTGAAGAGTGGTGTGTTAAACTAATTTCTCTTCACCTAAAATTTTCAAAATAAATTCTTTATTGAGTATGATTCCATGCCCGCATTTAATTTCTTTGATAATGCCCACATCCCTGAGAAAGAAAAGCAGCTCCCAAATAAATGGCTTAGGAGCGCTAAACCCTTTGCACAGTTTTATGAAAACCTCAGGAAATTTTATCAGTTCAGAGTTAGAATTAGTTCTTAATTCAAGTAATCTTTGAAACAGCAGGAAATACAACTTTCCATCAGTGCTTTTGTTTGTTTGCAGTTGTGCTTTAATAGCTAGTGAATTGCATTTCATTTTAACTACCTGTTCTCGATGATGAATCTAACGAGTGAACCTCCTTTACCTTCTTGTAAATATTATCTACGAGTTCAATCCAGGTTTCTTTATTCTCAATCATCTTTATCATCCAGTTACATCTTCAACCATTTCATACATTCTTGCTCTCTTCTCGCCAACAGCTCTTACCATGCCTTTGTCATGCAGTCCCTTCATGTAATTCCTAAAGCTTCTATCTCCTTTTGGATGCATTGTATCTTGAATGTAGGAATCATATAATTTACTTGCAGGTAGAGTTTTCCATTGTTTTAGAATCCTGAGCAAAATTCTTTCATCATGATTCAATCCTGGCTCATAAACCGGGATGTCTTTTTCCTCAATCTTAACCCTGTTCTCGCTCTCAGCTCTCAAAGCTGCTGATTTTAGCATGTTGATTGCCAGACCTATATTCCCATTGGATCTATCAACAATCTTTTTTATCAATTTATTATTATAGCATCCCTGTTTCAAAGCTCTTTGTGCCCTGTCCTTAATTATACCAAATGCCTCGCTGTTAGAATATTTTGGCATATTAAAATTTTCAATGCAGGACCTCGCAGATGGGCTAAGCATAGCCAAGCTATCTTCAGCATCAGAAACAACTATTACGCATAAACTCAAACTCAAGAGTTTATCTATAAGCTCATGCTCTTTCAATTTTTCAAAATGGTCCAAAAAGATTATGATTTTGGATTTTTCCATTTTTAGTTTTAATTTGTTAAGCAGGTCATAATTGCTTCTGCAAAACACAGGGACACCTAAGCCTTGAAGTGCTTCCCGTAAAATGCTATTTGTAGTGTGATAAAGGCAGCAATCAATGTAAACCGCTTTCTCCTTTATTGAGTTAAAATTTTTTGCCACCTGTTTTATTAATGAAGTTTTACCTGAGCCACAAGGACCATAAAAGAAGGTGCTAACTGAATTTTTAACATTTGTTAAGAGCTGGAGTTTTTCATTATTTCTATAAAGAAGCTTCTCTGGCAGGTAGGAGTGGGAAAGCACTTCCGGGTTAATGAGAATAGACATGACTTAGTTTTTTCTTAAGTGGTAAAATAGGTTACGGATAGGTTGCGAGTAATTCGGGTAAAATAACCGAAAACTTTTTAAGAAGAAATATATAATATTATTGCATGGTCAGGAAAAAGAAAAATTTGATTATTTTATTAGGAATTGGGGTTATTCTGCTTGTTTTCTGTATTTTCAATGTATATTATCCAAGTTATGAAGGAGAGAAAAGAATAGCTGAGATAAAAGCAAGAGAATTCTTCTTCTGGAGAAATCTTCCTCAGGCAATTTTTCCTTATGTCGTTTCTGTCCAAGATATTCAAGAGCAGAAAGAAATTTTTTCAATTTTCAAGTATCATGCTCTCTATGCAGTATATGGACCTGTGAGGGCTTTTGAATCTCCTATGACTGGGATTCTAATTGCTGCTGTTGGTCAAGATAAAAAAACTTTCCTTTTACCAGCTGAATTCAATGAAGTAATAAAAAGGGAAAAAATTAAAGTTGATTCAACTGAGAAAGCGTTAGAAGTGGCAATTGCCTATATCAATTGCCCGGCTATTGTTTATAGGGGGAAAAAATTACTCTATAATCAATCAGATATTTTAGGGCTCTCACCCAATGATAATTGTTATCAAGTTCGTGAAGAATGTAGAATACAAAGTGAAAGACTTAAAGATGTGATAAGTCCTCCTCAGGTGATTTTGGAAAATAATAGCTATGTTTCTAAGTTTTTTACGTGGAAATTTTTAGATGGAGTTGTCGAAAAGTGGGAAATAAAAGTTGAAAAAGATGGAATCGTTGCTGTTTTGGAGAGTACCGAAATTGCTTCTGGAATAGGTGATTATGTAGTCGTGGCGAAATATCAGTAATTAAAGAACCACATGTAGTTCTGCCTTTGCCTTCAGCGCCAGTGTGTTGTGTCATGATCTTTATCACACGTCTCCAGTCCAGCCAGCTTGTATGCTTATCACCTCTTACTTCGATTTATACTCATTACAATGATAACCGAAAGCACGCCAACCAATACGATTAGTCCAAAGGGTGTTAGGGTCGGTACTCTTGCTGGAATTGCTGAGATTGTAAATGTGCTATCTGAATCATCCATACCAACATTAACGCCATCGCTTGCTATAACTCTTACCGAATAATTGCTTCCAGTTGGAAGTTCGTCAATAGTCCATTTGTACTTATTTTCAGTAAGGTCAAGAGCTAGCGGTTGCCATGTAGCACCTGCATCAGCACTATACATCAAAGCATAGGTAAGTTTATCCCCATCAGGATCTAAAGCTTCCCAGGTTATAGTGTGAGTTACAAGACTTCCTAAAACCTCTCCGCCATTAGGATATATGACTTTTACGATTGGGGGATTGGGTGTAACGTTCCTTTCAGCAAGCATTAGTTCATTATGAGTAAGTTGAATATTAGTCGTTTCAGCATAAAAGGGTACACGGAAGACAAAGCCAGTTACATTTGTTTCAACAGGCCCTATTGGGTCAACAAGCACATAGAACGGTGCATCAAACTTGATCTCATCTATCGTTGCTTTGTTTGCGTCAAGAAAACGAAGTGAGTAATTCCCTGTAGGGATATAATCAATTTGACCTTCTCCTAGATGATACCACGTTCCAAGTTGCACAGTACCATTTTTGAATATAATTCCACTTACTAGCAAAACCTCTGGATCAGTTGGACTTACTCTAAATTTCTCAAAGAGGCTTTCATAAGTATCATCGCATACCCATACCCCATCAGTATAACTGTAGTATTTCCCCTCAGGTGGCGGGGGAAACCAAAAAGAGGTTCTTTGTCCAATTTTACGCCGAGGAACACCTACACCCATGAAACAAAAGGCATCATTTATGTCTTTTTCCCCTTCCACATAAAAACCGCTTGCATGAGTACCTGGTGGGTTCACGTCATACTCTTCTGTGCTTTCCCAAGGTGGTAAACCTAACTTCAACTCAGGTAAGTTTAAGCCATATGTGTGCCCAATCTCATGTGCTGGTGTATTCCAATAGTCTGCCATAGCTAACACTGCGTTGATTGGTGGAAATGAAAATGCGATTCCACCTGCTCCGGGGATGCGGTGATAATTGAAATAATCATCAGGTACAACACCAATTACTCTTTTATCAGTATCTATTACATTTACTGTTGCTAGTTCCCCTAACACTTGTAATTCTGCGGCATCTTGTAGCATGCCTAAATATGGAAAACCAACCGGGTTTCCCAAATAACGGGGATAATCTATTCTCTGAGTTACAAATTTTTCACCTGATACAGGATATGTAACATAAATAAACTTTATTCCACTTTCCTCTACTGTCTTTGAATACGCCCCCATGTCTAAAGGACCATAACCTAATGGTGGGTCAGAACCAAGAGGTAATGACCTCATAGCATATACAGGAATATAAGTTAAATATAGTCCACGCGTATCCTTCACAGTTACGTTTTCATCTAGAACGTTATTTGTTTCGCTAATTTCCTCTATTCTATTGAATGGGTCAACTTTAGCAACTATGGTTTGGTTCCCATTTAATTGAGGAGTGGCATAAAAGATTATTCTGTTGTCCTGCTTTAACTCGGCCACAATTTTACTTTTAGTATACGTTGTTCCTTCAAAAGTCAGGTTTACATCTATTATTGTGTTATCACTTAACCCTTCAAACCCTTCAACATAAACGAATATTGCTGTTGCTTTTCCCTGCACTAAATCGATTTTATTATCATTATTAATATCAGCATTGTAAACTACTTGTATGGGTGTTATTTCTGAAATTTTTAGATCCACACCTTTAATAATCCCCCAACAAGGCTGTGCATTTTTATACCCATCCACTAATAGCGGCTGAATATTTGACCCATCTGGATTCATTACATATAAGCCCATAGAAGTATAACTATTATCAAAAAGCATGAAGACTACTTTTTGCTCATTTGGTGAAAAATCTGGATGCCTGGCATTTTGGTCTGTGTAATTGGTTAGTTTTTGAATATTTGTTTCATCAATGTTCATTGAGTATAAATTTTCAGGCGTGTCGCATCCTACAGGATTGTTGGATTTTTCCCACATTAGCTTATTATCATCATTGAACCAAGTCACATCATTATCATAATATCCATCTTTAGTTGAGGCAAGTTCGTGTATTGTTGACTCATCAACAACTCTATTAACTATATCAGCCACACAAATCTTTAATGTTGTACTACAGTAATTAGAATCTTCACGGCAATATGCGAACTTACTTCCATCACTTGAAATGTCGAACCCACCTTTTATGCTTGGTCCCCAATTCAGGAAAATTTGAGGATTTGAACCGTCCGGATTATGGCGATATATAATATCCCAAGGCCAGGGACGTACTGCCCAGAGGCATATTTGGGTGATAATGTAACTGCCGTCCGGAGCCCATCTTGACCATATAACCCTTCTCTGAGTTTTATCCGGGTCATAGGGGATGTCGATATCATTAATATCGAAGAGTAGATGCTGGTCACTTCTGTCACTATTCATAATCCAGGCCTGATAGGAGCCTGTGCGAGTAGAGCGGAACACAATTTTTGAACCATCTGGAGAAAGTTGTGGCAAATCATCATCTGCCGGGTCTGTGGTTAATTGCTCTAAATGGGTTCCATCTGGATCCATCATCCAGATATCCCAGTTTCCGCTGCGATCTGACGCAAAAACTATTTTTTCAGTACCTACCGCTTTAGCTGTGCACACCACGAATCCAAACACGCTCACCACAACCATCAAAACCAGAAAAAAACCCCAAACCTTGCTGCCTTTAATCATCATCCGCAGGCATACCTCCCGAAGGCATGGTTAGGTAGAGGGCATATATAAACTTTTCGATTTTTTTCAGCGTTTAGTGGACCATAAGCATAAGTTTATTAAGACCAACCGAAGATAGAAATTTCTGTTGCTGGCTCATCGAGCACCAGAGAGGTGAAGGTAAAGGTTGAGTGGCTCGGTTAGAAAGATGCTTGGGAAACCAGTAGAGCGTTCAAGATTATCAGGATATCAAAATTTTTTGGAAATTTTGATTCTTTCAGGCATCCTTCTCTTTGGTATTTTTAATCCTGGAGCAAGTGCACAAGGGAAAGTGCTTTTTGATACAAATCAGGGAACATACCCAAGCATTTCAGGAGAACATCAGGGGAATTTTACTCCTAAGTGCGATATTGAAATAGAAAAATTGTATACTTATTATTGCTTTGGGACAGGTGGTCATTCTGAATACGTTACATTTTTTTATCAAAACGGAACAGAAATTGAGAACGCAAGTTGGAATGATTATGCAAATGATTATCATAATATAACATTTGATGAGCCAATAAGATTATTGGGAAATGAGACATACAAATATCTAATAAGAACAGGCTCTTATCCTCAAATAGTTCATAAAGATAAGTTGGAAAATGAGGATGGGATTATCACATGCGTTCAGTTCAAGGATATAAATGGCAGGATTTATTATGATTGGATACCTGCTATTAAATTTATAGGACATATCCCAACAATTCCAGACACAACACCACCAGGTTCTGTTAAAAACCTGAATGCAACTGTTATAGGATTGGATTTCATTAATTGGACATGGACCAATCCGGCAGATGAGGACTATGCAAAGGCAATGATTTATTTGAATGGGGAATTTAAAGAAAATGTTAGCAAACCAGTTAGCTTCTACAACGCTACTAATCTCACACCAGATACCTTATACGAGCTTGGGATTAGAACAGTTGACCTTGTGGGTAACATAAATCAGACATGGGTCAATGCTACGGCGAGAACATTAAAAGAGCAAGAACTAGACAAATATCCAGTAATAATTGACACTGGCAATTACACAGGTGTTGAAAAATATGCGGTAAAATTCGTGTCAAGGGCTTATTCTGATTACAAGAATGATTCACTGCCAGTTGAATCAAAGTGGGAGATATTTGACGGTGAAGAATTGTTGGACACCTTATACGGTGATGCCACGCACTATGAATTTGACAAGCCAGGTAACTATACAGCACGATTAACTGTCAGGGATGATTTGAACAGGAAGAGTTCAAGGGATTTCAATGTTGAGATTAAAAGGGATACTGATGAGGATGGACTAACAGATGAAACAGACATTGAGCCAATGACAGCGAATGACAGGTATGTAATTGGCATTTTCCCAAAGGGTTACACGCTTAATACTGATGTTATAAACAGCATAAAAGAATTTTTGCCGTATAACATGAAAATCCCACAGGAAAATATCAGGTTTCTGAAAGATGGCGGTGCAACTGTGCAGGACATATCAGACGCATTCAATGAAACAGGGGCATTGACAGATGAGCATGATATTAGTTATGTGCTGTTGGCTACTGCTCATAATGGAAAACAAGGAACAAATGCAATTATAGTTGATGATTTGGATGGTATTGGTAATTATGATTGCATGTTATGGGAAGACATAAATAACATTTATGGTGATGAAAGATATGACTTCTCAAAACAGATGGATAAACTCAAAGGCAAACAAGTAATCTATCTTGACCTGTGTTATGCAGGTGAAGGCATACCGTTTCTGGAAAATGGGAACAGGCTAGTGTTTGCATCTGTTCCAGCAGACCAGTCAGAGGGTTCACATGTTTCTCAATTAAGTCATTTGTACGCTCCAGCAGACGAGATACATGGAAACAGCGGCAAACCAAACTTAAACGAACATGGTTCATTCAATTACTCAAAGATATTTAACGCTGGACCTGTTTACAGCGATTTGGGTGGTTTGATTGACAAGCTGTACAGGGATGATGTTAAAGGGTATGTGAATGAGAGCTTTGTTCAACAGGAAACTGACAAATTCCTAGAAGAAAGTCCAAGTGCAACAAGAGAATATGCCCGTGACGTGGTTTTACATGATATTGTTGTTGGCTCCTATGGAAGAGATGTTGCTGGGTATAAAAATCCTTTGCTAGTCACAGAAATTAAAGACGAGTGGTTAAAAAAGCATGCGTATGGGGGGTTATAAAAGATTAATCAACAAAAAAATTAATACCCCTTTTATCTATTTGGTTTAGAAGAATCTAGAGCAATGATTTTTAAGGTAATCATCCTGTATTTTTTCACAAAATGTTTTATCCTTCCGTTCTATTGCAATATCGTGATAAGCAACATCGTAACAATAACTTTCTGTTGCACTTGGGTTATCCTCTTTACACTGATTTACCTTTTCCTGAACAAGTGACTCTAACTCTGTTGATATAGTTATAGTAGTAACCTGAACAGTTGTTGTCGGAGTCGATAGTGTAGTAGTAACACCTGGCAAAGTCGTTGTAATAATAGCTGGTATGGTTGTGGTTGTTACACCAGTTTGAATATTAGAAAACAGCAACTGCCAGACAGCCAAAGAACCGATAAAAATAAAAAATACCTTTGTCACAAGAACCCGTTAGTATAATATTTATCGCTCATTGCTATCTGAAAAGCCTCTAAACTCTCTTTTGAAGACCATATCCGCCAATCTGTTTCTTTATTGATATTAAACCAAGTAAATGCCTTTATGCTGGGAAAACTTTTAAGCAGAGAGAATGCGTTTTCTACCCACTTAGCCTTGTTTCCACCTTGCTCTGCACAAGCCATTTCACTTATCATAATTGGTTTACTATATTTACTTAATGCTCTTATTGGCTTTTGAAAAATATCTGCAAAATTTCTCCACTTGGATTTTGGTGAGGAGTTCCCGAAGTTGTATCCATCAATACCTATCCAATCAACATATTTATCACCAGGATAGTATTCATTTACCTTATTCCAAGGGTATTCATTAGGGCACCATACCCAAGTTGCATTTTTCACGTATTCTAAATCGAATTTCTCCCTTAGATAAATCCATGCCCTCCTGAAGTCTTCTGGGCAATTACCCCATGGGTACCACCTGCCATTAAACTCATGCATAGGTGTTAGGAAAAACTGTTTGCCGAACTTCTTTGCCTTTTTTGCCCAATCCAAGATAGATTCATCAAGAGCATTGCTGAGAATATCCTTGAGAGAGATAGAAAATGGCTCCCATTTTATGTTAGCTATGCAGCCATGGCTCCAGATAGCGTTTAATAGCATACTCGGAAACTCTTGTCCCCATTTTTGAAATATTAAAATGATTGAAGGTTTTGTCCCTGTTACAGTTTTAAATCTTTTTATTTGCCTTTTGAGTTCTGTAGTATTTGTGCTCTCGCCCATAAATGCGCCAACCAAACAGACATCAGCAGGCTTAATCATTTTAATCAGGTCTGATTATTTTGAACCAGTTACTCTTGCCAACCCTATTACCTTTATTGTCATAAAATATAAAATATGCATCATTAAGTTTATTGCTCTTATGAATCCATGCATCCACAGTTGTTCTCCCATCCTTTATAGTATTGCTTCCCTGCTTATACTCTTTGTCAGTTTTAATGAATAGCATTGCCAAAGCAGCTTTTTCTGGCAATTCAGAAAAGCAAAAGGAAATTTCATAGCGTTTTGAGTTAGGATCGCTCCCCCTTTCTTCAGTTAATTTTATTGACTCGATTAGGACCGCTTTCATCCCTTTACCTCCTTGGCATTTCTCAAGCATTTATACCTATCAGTTTAAAATAATAATATATGCTCAAAAGATTGACATTATATTTTATGACCATTTTCTTGGGAGATGGTGCCATGAAACTC
>Ga0209610_1002005_pt1 | contig 10342 bp, 10 predicted proteins | sample LakKivw275mmetaG_FD_184137 | JGI IMG/M metagenome (GOLD analysis project Ga0209610, IMG submission 184137) | Anoxic lake water microbial communities from Lake Kivu, Rwanda to study Microbial Dark Matter (Phase II) - Lake Kivu water 275m metaG... | ecosystem: Environmental > Aquatic > Freshwater...
CTTTGAAGCCTACTCGGCTCAAGAGAGAGGGGCTACGGGTTAGGGACCGGGGATGCGGGCCAGAGAATCGAGAGGATGCGGATGAGCGTTTCGCGCAGGTCGCGCCGCGCGACTACCGCATCGAGCGTGCCGTGCTTCTGGCAGAATTCGGCGGTCTGGAATCCCTCGGGCAGTTTCTCGCCGATGGTGCCCTCGATGGTTCTGCGTCCGGCGAATCCGATCAGTGCGCCGGGTTCGGAGACTATGACGTCGCCGAGCATCGCGAACGATGCCGTGACCCCGCCGGTACACGGGTCGACCGGTATGGCAATATAGGGCACCCGTTCTTTTCGCAGGAGCCCGAGCTCGGCCGAAGTCTTGGCCATCTGCATCAGCGAGTACGCGCCTTCCTGCATCCGGGCGCCGCCGGAGGTGGCGATGATGAGAAGCGGCCGGCGTTCGGCCCGCGCGAGCCGGATTGCGCGAGCAATCTTCTCGCCCACGACCGAACCCATGCTGCCGCCGACGAAGCCGAAATCCATCACGGCCAGGACTACCGGCATGCCGCCGAGCGAGCCGCGGCCGTAGGTCAATCCCTCTTTGTGCCCGGTCCTCTCCTGTGATTTCTTGAGCTGCTTCTCGTAGTCGGGAAACTTCAGCGGGTCGGCCGGCGCCATGTCGGCGTCGAGTTCCTCCAGCCGGCCTTCGTCGAGCAGGATCCGGATGTACTGGTCCGGATTGATCCGGAAGTGGTAGCCGCAGCGACTGCAGATGAAGAAGTTGGACTCGAGGGTCTTGCGATAGAGAATCTCGCCGCAGTTGCTGCAGCGATACCACATGCCGTCCGGCGTCTGCGACCGGCCGACCGGGCGGGCAGGCGTGGGCATGGGGTAGTATAGAAGCAGCCGTCGGAGAGTCAAGAATCTGGACGGCCAACTGCCCCGAGGGGGCAACGTCGGGGGTCACGGCCGCACAAGAGCCCGTCCGGTCCGTCCCGGCGGCTCCCTGCCGCGTTTGACAGCCGAAAGGGGTTGTCTACTCTTAAAGCAATGTGTGAAGTGTTCCTGGGCCTCGGTTCGAACCTGGGCGACCGGGCCGGGTTCCTCGACCGCGCCGTCGCCGCGCTCGAGTCGCTGGGCAGGGTAACGCGGTCGCGCTGGTACGAAACGGCGGCAGTCGGTATGCCCGGCGCGCCCGCCTTCCTGAACGGGGTCGTCCGGCTGGAGACCGACCTTGCTCCCGACGAACTGCTGCAGCAGACGCGGGAGATTGAGCGCCGGCTCGGCCGCGACCCGCTGCGGCGGGCCGGCTCGCGGACCATCGACATCGATATCCTGCTGTACGGCCGCCAGGTCATCAGCCGCCCGGGGCTGGAAATCCCTCATCCGCGTCTCCACCAACGGGCGTTCGTGCTGGTACCTTTGGCCGAGCTTGCCCCGAGTCTCGTCCATCCGGTGCTGGGCAAGACCGTGGCCGGGATGCTGGCCGAGGTGAACCGCGCGGGCGTGAGGGCCGCGTAACCGATGCAGCCGAAGTCAGAAGTCAGCTATCAGAAGTCAGAAGACAGAAGTGCCGGCCGGATCTGGCTGCCGGCGCTTGGCTTCTGCCTCCTGACTTGCACCTTCTCCTGATGAGGTACATCTGCATCGAGGGGCCGATTGGGGTGGGCAAGACCGCGCTGGCCGAGCTCCTGGCCAGGCGCCTCGACGCCAGGCTGGTGAAGGAAGCGGTGGAGGAGAATCCATTTCTCGACAAGTTCTACGGCGACATGCGGAACTATGCGTTCCAGACCCAGCTTTTCTTCCTGCTTTCCCGTCACAAGCAGCAGAGCGAGTTGCTCCAGCCCGGGCTATTCGACGAGACGGTCGTCTGTGACTATCTCTTCGACAAGGACCGGGTGTTTGCCCACCTGAACCTCACCGAGCACGAACTGACGCTTTACGACCGCATCTACAAGTTTGTGGCGGAGGACATACCGAAGCCGACTCTCGTCGTGTACCTGCAGGCGCGGGCCGACGTGCTCCTCGCGCGCATCCGGCAGCGGGCGAGGAAATTCGAGGCCGCGATTGACCCCCAGTACCTCGAAGAGCTGGCCGACGCCTACAACCACTACTTCATGCACTACGACGCCGCACCGGTCCTCATCGTCAATACCGAACGGCTCGACTTCGTCGCCAACCGCGAGGACTTCGAGGACCTGTTCCGCGCGATAAACGAGACGACAGCGGGCCGGCGGTTCTACTCACCGCGCGGAAAAGGACGCTAGTGAGAATGGGCGAATTCCGCCGGCAGAATTCAGATTGCAGAAGGCAGAAGTGCGGGCCGCGGACAAGGCAGGGTTGAGATGTCGAAGGCACAGAACTCCCCGGACAAGCTGACCACAGTCAGGATTGTACGCAAGAAGGCGAAGGCCGAGCGCATTGTCTGCCTGACGGCGTACGACTATCCGAGCGCGCTCATTCTTGACCAGGCCGGAGTCGACCTGATTCTGGTCGGCGACTCGGCGGCTAACGTCATCTACGGGATGCCGACGACCCTGACTATCGGGATGGACGAAATGGTCTATCATACGCGCGCGGTCGCAGCCGGAGTGACGCGGGCCCTGCTCGTGGCCGACATGCCGTTTCTCTCGTACCAGGTCTCGATTGAGCAGGCGGTCGCCAATGCCGGCCGTTTCCTGCAGGCCGGGGCCGAGGCGGTCAAAGTCGAAGGCGCCGGGCCGGTGGTGCCGGCCATCAAACGGCTGGTCGAACTCGGCATCCCGGTGATGGGACATCTCGGTTTGACCCCGCAGTCGGTTCACAAGCTTGGCGGTTACCGGTTGCAGGCGCGGAAACCCGAGGCCCAGGAGCGCCTGGTTGCCGACGCACAAGCGCTGGCTGATGCCGGGTGCTTCTCCCTGGTTCTGGAGAAGGTGCCGGCAGAAGTGGCAAAGCGGGTGACTGCCGAGGTTCCGATACCAACCATCGGCATCGGCGCCGGCCCGGATTGCGACGGGCAGGTGCTGGTGCTGCACGATATGCTGGGCATGTTCGACACGCCGCCGCTCAAGTTCGTGAAGCAGTACGCGCAACTGGCCGGCGATATCCGCAAAGCCGTGACCGCCTACGCCGAAGAAGTCCGCTCCGGCAAGTTTCCGGACGAAGACCACACATTCCACATTGAGAAGTGACGAATGACGATTGGCGAGTGCCGATTGACCGACGTCCGCCAATCGCCAGTCAACGTTCGTAATTCGTAAATCCCCATGAGGGTCGTGAAGTCAGTGGCCGCGATGCAGCGCATCGCGCTCGGCCTCAAGCGGCAGGGCCGCATCGGGTTCGTCCCGACCATGGGTTATCTCCACGAGGGACACCTGGGGCTCGTCCGCGCGGCGCGCCGTCAGTCCGACTTCGTGGTCGTTTCGATATTCGTGAACCCGATTCAGTTCGGTCCGAAGGAGGACTTTCGCCGGTATCCCCGCGACTTCAACCGCGACCGGCGTCTGCTTGAGTCGGCGGGGGCCGACTTCATCTTCTATCCCGACGTCAAGGGCATGTACCCCGAGGGCTTCGCCACCTATGTCGAGGTCGAGCGGCTGGGCGAGGGGCTCTGCGGCAAGTCGAGGCCCGGCCATTTCCGGGGAGTGACCACTGTCGTGACCAAGCTGTTCAATATCGTGCTGCCCGACGTGGCGGTGTTCGGGGCCAAGGACGCCCAGCAGGCATTTGTCATCCGCAGGATGACGCGGGACCTCGATTTCCGGACGCGGGTCGTAATCCTGCCGACTGCCCGCGAGAAAGACGGCCTCGCCATGAGCTCGCGCAACGTCTACCTGACGCCGGAGCAGCGGGCCGAGGCGCCGGTTCTGCACCGGTCGCTTCTACTGGCCCGGCAGATGATTGACAAGGGCGAACGGAATGCGGCAAAGGTGAAGGCCGCCATGCGCCGGATGATAGGGCGCGAGTCAGGCGGCCGGATTGACTACGTTGAGATGGTGGATACCGACGAACTGCGGCCGGTGAGGACAATCACAGGCGAAACGCTCGTCGCACTCGCGGTCTTCTTCGGCAAGACCAGGCTCATCGATAACACGGTCATCGACGTCTAGCGCCGGGACCCGAATTCCCTCCGCCGGTCACTTAGCTTCGAACCAGTAACTTATCGCCCGCGTCACCCTCACCCTTCCCTCTCCCTCAAGGGAGAGGGGATAGAAGTAACGTACCACATACCCTCGCACTTCCCTCTCGCTCAGGGGAGAGGGGATAGAAGTGAACCTGCGGCCACGCTAACTTTTCCCTCCCCCTGAGGGGAAGGGAATTGAAGGGAGGGGGGAATTACCTTTAGTGAATCAGGGGTTGACTGCGGCAGTGGCGGGCCTGAGGGTACGGATGAAGTACAGCCCTCCGACCGCAATCAGCGTAAGCGCCGCACCGATTGCCACCAGCACAATCCGGTACGAGGTGAGGTCCCCAAGCGCGCCGATGAAGAGGGTGGTCAGCAGGAAGGCGACGTTGGTGATGAACTCGCGGGTGGAAAATATCCGGCCCCGGATGTCGCTGGCGACTTCCTCCTGCAGCATGGTATTCTGGACCACGCCGAGCCACGAGAACGCGACGCCGGCGACGAGCGCAACCACGGTCATGAACCACACCGTGATAAGCCATGGGCTCGCCAGGAACAAGAGGCCGTACAACAGAATCGCGAGGGCCACGACCAGCGGTTGATTGATGCGGCGCTGGACGTAGCTCATGCTGGCGGCGCCCGCGATCATCCCCACGGCAAGGACCCCGGCGAACATACCGACGCCACCGGTCCCCAGCGGCTGAAGCACGCCATGTACCCTAACCATGAGCACCTGCTGTACGAGGTAGATCAGTATCGTGTATGAGACTGAAGAAATGAACATGGTCACGACTACCGAGGCCATGACGAATGCCACCAGCCGGTCACGGCCCACGACCCGGATGACCTCGGCCAGGTCCGCGAAGAGCTGGCGGAACGCGTGCCGCGTCAGTCCCCACATGCTGTCGTGCGGCGTTTCCCCGGGCAGCGGTGAACTGCCGGCCGCCAGCCAGCGATGGCCGATGAATACGCCCGACATCGTCAGTGCGAGGATGCCCGCAGTTAGATGGGTTGAGGCGTTGATGAACATCCCGTACTTCCAGCCGGTCCACTTGATGAGAAACCCGCCGAGCACCATGCCGAGTACGGTCGCGATCCGGGCGAAGGTAAGGTTGACCGAGTTGGCCACTAAAAGCTTCCGCTTTGCCACGAGCTGAGGAAGCAGGGCCGGGACCGCGGTGTTGTTGAATACGTCCAAACCGTAGAAGATGAACAGGGCGACCCAGAAAGGAGCGAAGCTCTTTAGCGCGATAATCAGGAACGCGGCCACGGTCAGGACCGTGAACTGGATGAGGTGGGCGAAACCGACTATCTTGCGTTTGTCCCAGCGGTCAGCGACAACGCCTGCTATCGGGGCGAGCAGCATCGTCGGGATGACAAAGGCCATCGAGCCGGTCGAGTAGGCCATCAGCTTGCCGGGACTGGCCAGCGCAATCGCGGTTATCAAGAGCATCTGCGTGAGCCGGTCACCGAACTGGGACATGCTGCAGGACGCGGTCAGCAGGCTGAAGTTCCGGATGCGGAGGACTGACGCAAAGCCGCGGGACATGGGTGCATCGTAGCGGCCGACGCCCCGGAGTCAAGGCAGGTCGCCCCTTGTGGTTCCACACGGTTCAATGCCTCCCATTGACGCAGGCCTATCCGCAGGCTATCATGGCCTGCGACGCGGGGCGCGGCCGACGGGCTCTGCCATACAGAGCGCCCCCGGCGCCAATTCGCGGAGGACCTGTTTTCGCAAGGAGCGGTCTTTGGCAGTCGGTATGATTCGCAGTTCGTTCCGCCGGAACTCCATCTCCCACAACCGGGCCGCTGGGCCGAAGGTTCTCCTGTGCGCGCTGGCGCTCAGCGCCGGCACGGCGTTTGGGCAAGGACACACGCTCTGGCAGGATGGAGGGGTTCAACTATGCGGGACGAGCGCCTGGAAACCAATGACAGCCATGAGCGACGGCGTGGGTGGCCTAACAGCCGTATGGACGGATGCTCGTGATGGCTGGTCCTACTACGCCACGTATACCCAGCGGGTCGATGCTGCCGGAGTGCCGCAATGGACCCAGAATGGAGTTCTGCTGGGCGACTCTATGGACATGGGTTTGGTCGCTGGCACCAATGATGGGAGGCATGGAGCTATCGTGGTCACGAGTGGCGGCGACAACGCATTTACAGCTCAACGGGTAGGTGCCGCGGGTGTGTTGCTCTGGGGTCCAGATGGGCTGATGCTGCGGCCGCCAGCCGACAGCGTGGGAGTATGGCCCGCGCTCGTAGGAGACGGCCATGGCGGCGTGATAGTTGTCTGGAGCACGCAGAGTGTCTACATCCAAGTTGACACACTGGTTGCTTGTCGCGTGGACAGCGGTGGAAACAAGATGTGGGAGGCTGTCATACGCATCAACAAGTTGAGCGGTGGGCCGTTACTGTGCCCGGACGGCTTGGGGGGCGTCATCATCGCATGGTCTGAGAACTACGGAGGTCCGGTGCGTGCGCAGCGCGTCGACAGCGCAGGTGCCGTCAAATGGGAGCCGGGCGGGGTGCTCGCATGCACGTTATCAACAGCGCTGACCGCGCGTGCATGTGCGGCCGTCGGCGAGTCATGCTTCATCGTTGGCCACTACGTCCACTCAGGCAATATCTGGCAGATACGCGCACAGATGTTCGACTTGGCCGGAAACCGGTTGTGGGGACCTGATGGCGAGCTCGTAACGGGTACCAACGACTCGGCCCGGGGCGGCATCGGGCTGTCCGCAGGCGACCACAGGCAGTCGGTCTGGCTGTGGTCCGAGAACAGGGCAGGGATCACCGAGTTGTTCGCCCAGAAGCTTGATTCGGCTGGTAACCGCTGCTGGGACACAACCGGATTGTGGCTGGGCACGGTCAACACGTCTGGGGGACAGCTCACAGCGACGGATGATGGACGAGGGGGGGCAATTGCGGCCTGGACGCTGTATCGTAGTTCGCAGAACTGGGACATCTCCGCGCAACACGTCGATTCTGCCGGTCACGTGCGCTGGAGTGATACGGGCCTAGCCGTGTGCCGAGACACAGACAGCGTCTCGTGGCCGATTGCCGTGTCTGACGGCGATGGCGGTGCAATCATCACGTGGCTGGATGATCGGGGACTATACGCGCAGCGGGTGGCGGATGGGGCAGGTATTGCGGAAGCGATGAACGATGAGCGCGGAGTGATGAATCCGGGACCGACCGTCGCAAGAGGAGTGCTGGTGCTTGGCGGTGTAGACAGCAGACAGAATGCAGCATACAGGGCAGAGATGCTGGATGCTCTTGGGCGGAAGGTGTTGAGCTTGGGCGCCGGTCCAAACGACGTTAGGCATCTGCCCCCGGGGGTCTACTTCGTGCGCGAGGAGCCACAAGCCAGAAGCCGCAAGCTTCGAGCCGTCCGGAGAGTGGTGGTTGTGAAGTAGCGGGTTGACGTGGAATCCGTCGAAGGCGTGACGATCCGGACCGAGATGAGGCCGGGCGACCTGGGGCGGATTGTCAGTCTGCACGGTGAGCTGTATGCACGGGAATGTGGGTGGGACCTGACGTTCGAGGCGTACGTGGCCGGGCCACTGGCCGAATTCGTGCGTTCGCCTTCACCTCGCAACCGGCTATGGATTGCCGAGCACGAGGGCCGGATTGTGGGCTGCGTGGCAATCGTTGCCGCGTCGCAACGCGAGGCCCAGTTGCGCTGGTACCTAGTGGTGCCGGAATGGCGCCGGCGCGGTTTGGGTCGGCTGCTGCTTGACGAGGCGATTGCGTTCAGCCGGCAGCAGCGATATGAGACGGTCTTTCTGTGGACCACGAGCAATCTCGCTGAAGCAGCGAGGCAGTATCGAGCCGCGGGATTCCGTAAGACTGAAGAGAAGCCGGGGCGGATGTGGGGCAAGGACTTGGTGGAGGAGAAGTACGAGTTGAAACTGCAGAGCGGCGGGAGTCGAGAATAGAGACCACGGAGAAGCGAATTATTCCAGCCGCGGCGCGGGCGAGAGGCCGTTCCCACTTTGTTGAGTGCTCTCCGTGCTGCTCGCCGGAGAGTCTTCCGGATAGTTCTCCGAACAGCAGTGGAGACCATCTTCGGGACTGTCCGGCAGACTGCTCAATGGACTGCGTCCAGAGCGATTCGCCGGACAGACTGCGGAGCAGGTTGGAGAACAGCGTTCCCCGCGATTCTCCGGGCAGTCCGCCAGATTCCTCTCCGGATAGCCTTCCAGGTTGCTGACCGAACAGCCGTCAGTACAGCAGTCGAGATTCCTCTCCAGACAACCGGCGGAGCAGCTTCCCGAACTGCTTTCCGGGCAGCTTCGAGAATAGCCTCCAGAATAGCCCGGGGGACGGGATAGGGGAGATACGAGAATGACGAATAACCAATTGCTAATGAACAACTTAGAGCATTCTTGGGCTTGATTTCGATGGGACATATAGGAAACTGGCGTGGGATCCCGCATCGTCGGCGCCTTCGGCGCGAGGCGACGGTGAGCGACAAGACGAGGCGGTCGGAACGGGCGAAACAGATGGCCGCGGCATGTCGGGAGTCCGTTTCACTCTGTTCTCGTGCCTCGTGGCAGTCAAAACCGGAATCAGGCGGAGTGGCAGGGGCTTGACTTTCCCGCTCCGGCGACAACAATTGAAGGTGATGATAGAACCTACCGGAGTCAGGAGCCAAGTGTGAGACGTCGGATGAGTTCCGAGCGAATGTGTCTTGGCAGGTTCCGAGTTCCTTTGCCCGGCGTCGTCGGTCTTCTGTCACTGGTCGCTGGGTGTGTGGGCGCGGGGCGGGTGGAACCCACTGCCCCGGCGGTGCCGCTTCAGCCCGAGGCAACCGTCGAACTCGGGTCGCCGGCCGCAGGCATTTGCGCGGACGGGGAGTCGCTCTTGGTGCTTGAGAACTCGGGTATAAGGATTGTCCGTTACTCGTCGGCGCTCGCCATCGTTGACACGATTCCTCTGATCGACCGCGTGACCGCGCCGGCCGGCATCCTGTCCGACCGGTTCTACATCTACATCTACGATGACCACACGCTGTACCGGATGTCCAGGGACAAGTTGAGCCTGGTGCCGTGGCTGGGCGACGTGCGGGTCGCGGGCCTGGCCGGATTCGAACCCGGGATAATGCTCGTGAGCGACGCGGACCGCGGCGCAATCTGGTACAAGGGGCTGTTCGGCGAGAGCCGCGTCTTTATCGGTTCCGCCGAGATTGCCCGGCCCGGTGCGATGGTCGCGCTGCCGGACGGTAACTTCGCCGTGCTGAGCGCCGCATCACGGCTGCTCTACTTCTTCAATCGGAGCGGCGTCGTGACGCGCTCGGTCACGCTCCCGGCAGCCTGCGACCTGCTTGCGGCCAATGAGCAGGGCACCCTCGGCCTGGGATTGAGCGGGAAGCCGCAGGTATGGGTGTGGAAGGCGGGCAAGGTGACCGGCTACGGCCTGCCGGGTGCGACGAGTCCGCTTTCGGTTGCGATGGTAGGCGACCGGCTCTTTGTGCTTGATGCCGGGACCAGGCTGAGCGTGTACCGAATTGGCGAATAGCGATTGGCGACTGGCGACCAGCTATCCTCCACACTCTCATACGTTGATACCCTGATTTGAGTCGTTCGCTCGCGGTCCTGGCGCTGGTTGTGGCATCTGCGGGTGCGCAGACGCTTGGCGTTCCCTCCCAGACTCTCATCGTTGGTGACGGCGTCAGCACCGTTTACTCGGTTGGAGAGGGATTCCTGGTGCCCGGCACGGATACCGTCTATGTGTCCGGAGCGCGGCTTGATTCCACCGATTACACGTTCGACTACAGCACCGGTTCCATCATCTTCTGGCGCAGGCCGGAGAAATGGGCGCCGATACGAGTCGTCTACCGGCGCGTCGTTTTGCCGGGTATGCCGAGAGAGTACCGGCTGCACGAGTTGCCAGGCGCCACTGCCCAGTTGTCATTGGCGGAGACGGCTGCTGCGGTTTCTGAGACGACCACGCGCGTGGCCGAAACGACCGGGCTCGACCTTTCGGGCAGCAAGACGCTGGGCGTCAGCTTCGGCGGCGGCAACACGGGGATTGACCAGGCGACGCGGGTGGCGATTACCGGCAGTGTTGAAGGGATTGCGGTTGAGGCCGAGTTGTCGGACCAGAGCTCGCCGATTCCGGCCGAGGGAACGACCCGCGACATCGAGGAGCTGGACAAGCTGCTCATCAGCCTGCGCGGCAAGAGCTGGAAAGGCTCGTTCGGCGACGTGGACCTGCGGGTACCGACCGGGAGCTTCGGAACGCTCGAACGCCAGGC
>Ga0209610_1002006_pt1 | contig 10340 bp, 7 predicted proteins | sample LakKivw275mmetaG_FD_184137 | JGI IMG/M metagenome (GOLD analysis project Ga0209610, IMG submission 184137) | Anoxic lake water microbial communities from Lake Kivu, Rwanda to study Microbial Dark Matter (Phase II) - Lake Kivu water 275m metaG... | ecosystem: Environmental > Aquatic > Freshwater >...
CGGGCGGCACATTCTCTTCGACGATGCTCATCTCGGACGCCGGCGTTCGGGCGATCTTGGCCAGGAGCAAGAGCAAAATAGCGACGGCCAGGACGACGGCGAAGAGGACGGCCCAGACGCGCGGCAGATTTTTCGAGGGCTCGACGGTCTTCATCGCCAGCCGCCTTTGACGTACTTGTCGTAGCGTTCGCTGACGCGGCCGGACGTGACGTCGCCTTTGTGGACGAGGACCGCGGCGCGTTGCCGGAGAGGATCGCCCTTTTTCAGCGTGAACGGCTTGCCGCTCTGGTCATCTGGCCGGCGCGGGCCGAAACAGCCGTACTCGCGGGTCAGCCAGCGGTGCTCGCGGCCGTCGGGCCACTGGAAGACGGCGACGCCCTCGGTCGCGCCCTCGACGGTGTTGGAGTAATCGATCCAGAGGGCCGGGAGCATGTTCGTGGCCTTCTCCCCAACCGCCCCTGAATCGGACGTGATCTTGCCGCCGTGCTCGCCGTTCCAGACCGGGTCGACGCGCAGGAACGGCCAGGCGTAGTGGACATCGTCGCTGACGAAGGCGACGTCGCCCGCCGCGGGGGCGAGCGTCCAGACGAGGTCGAGGAGATACTCCCCTCCCCCCAAGCTGTGGACGACGAGCTGACGCTTTTCATTGATGACCGGACGGCCGTCCGTTTCCCAGGCGAGTTCGGCGACGATCTCGGCCCGGTCGTTCTTCGCTTCGATCTTCGGGAACGTGACGAGGCGGATGCGCTCGCGAAAGGGCGGGCCGTAGTCCCCGGACCCAGTCTTGGTCCCGGAATAGAGCGCGTTGTAGAAGCTCAGCTCCCTCTCCCCTCCATCGGGCCGGACCGTGTCGGCGAACCAAAAGGAGCGGTGATGGGGATAGGGCTCGGTCTTCTCGACGAGCATGTTCCTGCCGCTCGGGCTGCGCAGCGGCCAGTAATGGGGCAGGTCCACGGCCGGGCCATATTGGAAAACAAAGGCCTCCCGGCCCCCGATGAGGACCGTGAGCGTCCCCGCGGCCTCGTCGCGTGTGAACATGATGTGCGGCTTGGACGCGCCCGCGGCGAGCGACGGAGCGGCCAGGGCGCCGGCGAGAACGATGGCCAGAACGAAGACAGCGAGGCGGCGGCCCCGGCCTAGACGGTCCATGGCGCGCGGTGCGGGTAATCGAGCCGGCGGTTGGCCTCGTCGTCGCCGACGAAATGCTCGGCCTCGGGGTCCCACTTGAGCTTCCGGCCGAGCTTCATGGCGATGTGGGTCATGACGCAGATCGAATTCGACCGATGACCGACTTCGACCGGGGCGATGGGGTCCTTGCGGCCGCGGACGGCCTCGAGGAAGTTCTTCATGTGGTTGCCGCTCTGGATGAGCTTGACCTCGCCCTGGCCGGGCTTCCACTTCAGGATAGCGGGGTCGGAGGCCTTGATGGCCCCCCGCTCGACAAAGACCCAGCCCCGGTCGCCCTCGAAGCGGACGCCGGCCGGTTCGCCGGTCTCCATGATCAGCCGGACGCCGTCCTTGTAGACCGCCTCGGCCTGGAACTTCGTGTGGACGTTGAACAGACCGCGGTCGGGGAACTCGGCCTTGGCCTCGATGCTGACCGGGCCGGTGAGGTCGCTGCCGTGGCCCCACTGGGCGATGTCCATCATGTGCGAGCCCCAGCCGGTGATCATGCCCAGGCAGTAGGGCTCGATCTGGAGCCAGCCGGGCCGTTCGTAGCTGCGCTGCGGATGGCAGCGGTCCTCGGTGAAGGGGGCGACGGCCGTCGGGCCCATCCAGGCGTCATAGTCGAGGTTCGGCGGCACGGGCTCGGGGCGCGCGTCGCCGCTGCCCACGTCCTCGGGCACCCAGGTCCGGATCGTGTGGATCTTGCCGACCCGGCCGTTGCGGGCCAGCTCCGAGGCCATGAGGAAATGGATGGACGAGCGCTGCTGCGAGCCGACCTGGAGGATGCGCTTGTTCTTCCGGACCGCCGCGACGAGCTTGCGGCCCTCGGCGATCGAATAGGTCAGCGGCTTCTCGAGATAGACGTCCTTGCCGGCCTCGACCGCGGCGATGGCGTGGGCGGCGTGCCAGAAGTCCGGCGTGACGATGAGGACGCCATCGATGTCTTTTCGGGCCAGGAGCTCGCGGAAATCATGGTAGGCCTTGACCGTCCCCGAGGCGTCCTTGCCGGTCTCGACCGTGTAGATCTTCTCGGCCAGCCACTGGGCATCCTCGACGCGGTGGGAGTCGATGTCGCAGACGGCCACGACCCGGGCCCCGGCCTCGAGGCCGCGGTAGATGAGCTCCTGCATGTCGCCCTGGCCCTGGCGGCCGACGCCGATGCAGCCGAACTGGAGGACATCGCTCGGCGCGGGCCGGGCGAAGACCGACGACGGGACGATGGCCGGGGCGACGGCCGTGGCCGCCGCGGCCTTGAGGAACGATCTGCGGTTCATGGGCACCTCCTAGATTAAGGAAATGATCTTGACGACGGCGCCGGCGGCGACGACGAGGATGGCCAGGAGCAGCAGGGCGTTCCAGACGGCCCCCTTGAGGCCTTTCGGGACGGCGTCGCCGAGGTAGCTCCGTTTGTTCTGGAGTATGAAAAAACCGATGTAGGCGATGGGCACCATGACCAGCGCCACCGACGAGGCCAGCACCGGCAGCCAGAACGGCGTCGGATAGAAGGCGCCGAGGATACCGATGTTGGCGGCCATGGTCGCCGCCCGGTAGCGCCAGCCGCGCGGCTCGAAGCCCAGCATCTCGCTGAGGACGAAGCCGCAGATGACCATCTCGATGGTCAGGGTCGTGAAGCACATGCCCAGGACGCCGAGCGAGAAAACAACCCGGCCCGCGGCCACGCCGGCCACCGGGGCCAGGGCGTGGGCGGCGTCGACGGCGTCCCTCACCCGGATGCCCTGGACGTGGAGGGTGTTGGCGCAGGCGATGATGACCAGGCTCGTGGCCAGGACGAAGGGGATGAACATCGAGGTGGCCAAGTCGAAATTCTTGAGCCCGCGATGCTCCTGGCCCCAGCCCCGGGCGAGGAGCGTGTAGGGATAGAGGAAGGTCATGTTGACGCCCACGGCCGCCCCGAGCGCGCCGAGCACGATGGTCAGGCCCTCGCGGTCCCGGGGGATGTGGAAGCCGAGGTAGCCCTTGAGCAGAGCCTTGAGGTCGATGCCCGTCTTGACGACAACCAAGAGGAAGAAGAGGCACATCAGAAGGACGAGGCATTTCAGGGCGCGTTCGAAAAGACGGACCGCCCGGCGGCTGCCCCGGCCGTAGCTCCAGCAGAGGGCCGTCGCGGCGACGAGCAGGGCCAGGGCGATCGGCGCCCGCGGCACGTCGAGGCCGGCGACATCGAAGATGTCCCTGGAGACGCTGACCCCCAGGGAATATTGAGGGAACTGGAAGACGATCGAGGCCAGGAACACCACGGCCCCCCACGAGACGGCCAGGGCGGGATGCAGCCTCTTTCGAAAGGCCTCGTAGGGTCTCTCCTCGGTCGCCAGGAGCTGATGCCCGATGGCCGAGAACATGACAACGCCCAGGGACATGGCCACGGGCTGGACCCAGAGCAGGTCGTATCCGAAAACGGCCCCGGCGAAGATCGAGGAGCCCGCGGAACCGGCGCCCAGGGTCAGCGCGCTCTGGACCCAGCCCGGCCCCGAGAGCGACCAATAGCCCCGCCAGCGCCGCCACAGGCCGCGGCGGGCGGCGATCTCCCTGAGCCGCGCTTTCTCACTCTCCAAGGCCTCGGCATCGCGGGCCTGGACGAACGGGACGCCCCGGCGGGCGGTCTCGGGGATCTCAGGGTCGGTCACGCGGCTCGCCTACTTCTTCACTCCGGTGTCCTTGGCCGGCCCGACAGGCTCGAAGGAGGTCACGGGGCGCAGAATGCCGCACATGCCCAGGGTCGTTTCTCCCGCGGGGATGTGCAGGATCGGGGCTGATTCCACGGACGCTCCGGGCAGCTTCTCGAGGCGCTTGCGGAACCGCAGGCCCCAGGCCATCGGGCCCCGCTCGACGGCCCGGCCGAAACTCGAGACCTGAGAAGCGGCGGCCTTAAGGTGGACGCGGATGAAGCGGGCCAGCTCCGCATAATAGGCCGGTTGGTCCTTCGTCCACAGCTCGAGGAAGCCCACATAAGCGCGGACGGCCGCATCCCGCCGGGCGAGGGCCCCTTCGAGCCCTTTGGCTTTGGCCAGGCCGGCGAGCCGGCCGTACTCGTCCGGGTCCTCGTCGACGGCCTGGCCGAAGTAGATCCGGGCATCTCCCCTCTCGGCCAGGCCGGCGTTGCCCATGACGACGAGAAGGACGAGGTGATCGGTGCTGACCAGTCGGTGGAGCGTCCCCGGCGGGAACTGGAGGTAGCGCCCGGGCTCGAGATCGACCGTCCGGAAGCCGCTCTCCAGGTCGTGGAGCTCGACCCGGCCGTGGCCGCTGATGACGTAGTAGCCCTCGTCGGTGACGGCGTGGACGTGCGGGGAGCCCGACATCTTGCCGTCGGGCGCCGTCCGTTGGTCGTAGACCGTGAGATGGGTCAGCCCGATGCCGCTGATGATGTCCTCGGCCCGGGCGGGGGCGGGTTTTGAAGCCACAAAGGCGAAAAAAAGCCCGGCTAGCAAGGCTCCGGTCTTCATGGGGCCCTCCTCACAGACTTCTTTTATCAAAAGAGGGACGGAAAGAAAAGAGAGATGGGGACACGTACCGCCTGTACATGTCCCCGCCAACTAAAACAGGGGGCTTGAGGGATCGACGAAAAGCGGCGAGGCGATGACGCTCTCGGCCGTGGCGCCCTTGGGCCGGGCGGTCCGGGCTTTGAGCTCGGCGTATTTCTTCCGGGCCGCGGCGACCTCGGGCAGGCCGGCATCGGCGCCCTTCCAGGTGTCGACCAGGACCTTGTACTGCTCGACGGCCCGGTCGATGTCGCCTTTGGCCTCATAGAGCGCCGCGAGGCGCAGCCGGCTGAACGGATGGATCAGGGCGCTCTCCCGGGCGGCGGCCTCCGGCGAGATGAGGCGCTCGTATTCGGCGATGGCCTTGTCGGTCCGGCCGCTCGCCTGGTAGACCCGGGCGGCGAAATCGGTGAGGAAGGGCAGGTTCTTCTGCTGGACGGTCGTCGAGGAGCTGAGGTTGATCATGACCGGCGGCCCCTCGGCGAAGACCTTGAGGGCCTCCCCGTAGGAGCGCTCGGCGAACAGGATCTCCCGCTTCAGATGGTTCAGGGCGGTCAGGTTGTAGGCCTTTTCCTTTTCCCCGATCGAGGCCGACAGGCCCGCGATCGCCTCGAGCTTCGCCTTGGCCGCGGCGGCATTCCCGGTCTTGACGTCGTAAAGGCCCGAGTACAGGAGATCGTAGATCTTGTTCAGGCTCTCCGTCCCCTGCTTCGTTTCCGCCCGGTAGGCCATGCGCCGGTCGAGGAAGGATCTATAGAGATCGTAGCGGCCCCAGTCGAACGAGATCCATAGGCCGTCCCTGAGGCTGATGTCGGCTAGGGACTTGTTGCCCGAGGACTTGGCCAGCTCGACGGCCGTCTCCAGCTCGGCCAGCGATTCCTTGAGCCGGCCCATGAGCGAATAATAGAAGCCCTTCCACATATGGCCGTCGGCCTTCATGCCGCCGCTCTGGGCGTGGGCGATGAGGTAATCGACCCAGTGCAGGGCCGCGTCGTAGTCGCCGTCCATGGCGTAGAGATACGCGAGCTTCCAGGTCGAGGCGAAGCCCGGCTTGAGGGCCAGGGCCTGCTGGTACTTGGCCCGGGCCACATCGAACTTGCCGGTCAGGAAATAGAGGTCGCCCATGGAGTCGAGGGGGTTGGCGTCGCCCGGAGCGGCCGCCGCGTAGCGGTCGAACGTCTTTAAGGCTTTCTCGATCTCGTTCATGTCGACGTAGGTGTAAGCCAAGAGGTTCAGGGCGTAGCCGAAGCTCGGGTCGATGGCCAGGGCCTTATCGAATTCGGCCACGGACTCGGCGTATCTCTTCTCGTTCTTATAGAACCAGGCCAGCTCGGCATGGGCCCGCTTGTTCCCCGGATAGGCCTTGATGACGCCCTGGAGGCCCTTGACGTAGCCGTCGACGTCCTTGTTCAGCCAAGCCGACAGGGCGCTCATGTAAAGCGCGTCCTCGCCTTTGCCGGGGCTGGCCTGGCTGAGCTTCTTGAACGTCTCCAAGGCGGCCATCGCTTCCGGGGCCTGGGCCAGGCTGTTGTACACGCGGGTCAGGTAGAAATAGGCCATGGCGAATTTCGGGTCCTTTTCGACCGCCTTCTCGAAGGAGACCCGGGCATCGTCGAAGTAGTAGCGGTCGAAGTCCTCCTGGCCCTTGAGGAACCACTCGTAGGCCTCCATGGAGGCCGTGGCGACTTCCGTGATGGGCTTCGATCCCTTGGCCACGTCGCGGTCCGAGAGGCCGACGCCCTTCGAGATCTCCCGGCTGAGCTCGTCGATCTGGGTCCTGAGGATGCTCCCGACGCCCTCGCCCCGCGAGCCCGTGCTCTTGAGGAGGTTCTTCGTCTGGACGTCGTAGATCTTGGCGTCGGTGGCGAAGAGGTTCTCCGCCTTGGTGAAGCTCCCCATGACGATGGCGTCGACGCCCTCGCGCTTGCAGATCTCGAACCAGAGGTCGCGGTCGGCGGGCGTGGCGATGTCCTTGCCCTCCTGGCCCGCCAGGTCGTTCAGCCTCTCCCACGACGTGACCTCGATGTATTTCGACTGCTCGAGGCTGGTGATGAGCAGGTTGGGGATGGCCTTTCTCAGGTATTCGTAGGTGGAATCGCCGGTCAGGTTCTCGAAGCCCACGATCGCGACCGTGCGGGAGGCGCCCTTGGCCTTGGGCAGGAGCTCCTTGATGACGATGCCGGCCGCCATGATGCCGAGGAAGGCCAGGGCGGGGATGGCCGCCTTGCGCCAGGGGAACTTGGGGACGAGGGCCCGGAGGGCCGTCTTGCGCGTGGTCGGGCGGGCCCAGGACACGGGAGTCACGGGGGCCGCCTGGAGCGCCTCCTCGACCCCGCCGAGGTCGCGGCAGACGTCCTCGGTCGTCTGATACCTCTTGGCCGGGTCCTTCTCCAGGCAGCGCAGGATGATCGCGCTCAGCTCGCGCGGGATCTGCGGGTTCAGCGTCTCGGGCTTGGGCGGGGTCTCCGACTGCTGCTTGAAGGCGACGATGAAGGGGGTGTCGGCGGCGAACGGGAGGCGCCCGGTCACCATCTCGAAGAGGATGACGCCGAAGGCGTAGATGTCGGAGCGGCGGTCGGACGCCCTCCCCTCGACCTGCTCGGGCGACATGTATTCGGGCGTGCCGATGACGCTCCCCTCGGCGGTGACGCCGGAGCTGTCCACGGCCCGGGCGATGCCGAAGTCGAGGATCTTGGCGTTGCCCTCCTTGTCGATCATGATGTTGCTGGGCTTGAGGTCGCGGTGGACGATGCCCGCGTCGTGGGCCTCGCTCAGGCCGCTGCAGACCTGCTTGGCGATGGCCACGGTCGTGGCCACGTCGAGCCGGCGCGACCGGCGGATGAAGCTCTTGAGGTCCTCGCCCGGGACGTATTCCATGGTGATGTAGTGCAGGCCCATGTCCTCGCCGAGGTGGTACATCTTGCCGATGTTGCGGTGGGAGATCTTGTGGGTCAGCCGGATCTCGTTGAGGAAGCGCTCGAGGGTCCGGTTGTCCTCGGCGATGTCCGGGCGGATGACCTTGATGGCCACCTCTTCCCGGGTCTTGGTATCGATGGCCCGGTAGACGCGCCCCATGCCGCCCCGGCCGAGGCTCTCGATGATCTGATAGCGGCCGCCGAAGACCGTCCCGGTGTCGAGGTCGAGATTGCGGGATTCGTAGGTCCGGGTCGCCGGGCCGGGCGCGGCCACGGTGCCGGTCCCCTTGTCCTTCTTCCGCAGGCTGGTGGCGCAGTTGCTGCAGAAATTCGCGGTTTCGGAATTCTCTGTTCTGCAGGTGGGGCACAGCGTGGCCATTTTCAGCTTCTTCCTCGACCTCGATCTTCGGGCCGGTCCTCCTCGATCCTCCCTATTTTAGGCCCCGCCCCTCATCAGGTAATACGTTTGAGGGCGATGGAAAGTTGCGGTGCAAAGAACATGCCAAGCCTGAGAGGGCCTGCCCTCCCCTGTCCGTCCCAGGCGAAAGCGAGGCCGTCCGGACCCTGGCCCGCAAGCCTTTACACGCGTTCTTTACAGGAAGGGGTCAGGCCCCAAATTCTTCAATTTCTTCCTGCCTAGTATCAGGGACCCCCGCTTCGTCGGCGAAAATTGAAGAATTTGGGGCCTGACCCCTTCTTATGGTCTTATGGAGAGGGTGATCTTGATGACGCCGCGCTCGCCCGTCGAGGTGAAGCGGCTGATCGGGTCGAAGCTCCGGAGCCAGTTCTTGTTGTAGACGAGGTAGATCTCGTTGCCCGGCTTGATCTGCCAGCGCAGGCGGGCGTTCCAGCCCAGGTCGTTCGACATGTCGTCGAACTGGATGTAGTTCATGAACCCCAGGTCGGGCGAGAGGAAGATATCGGCCTTGAGCTGGTAGACGTTCTCGCTGAAGCGGCCCTCGGGCAGGCGCCCCCGGACGAGGTTCGCGTCGAAGGCCAGGGTGGCGTACCCCTTGAACTTCAGCGTCAGGCCCAAGTTGAGGTTATCGTAGTGCCCCGAATAGAACTGTCCGAAATCGTAGCCGCCCTGGAAAACGACGGGCCTGTGGCCGGCCGTCCCGACGTTCAGCCCGAAGCTCGTGAAATCGTAGGGCCCGGCCGGGAGGATGACCCCTTGGGCGACCTCGAAGTCGTAGGGCATGACGTCGCGGGTCGAATTGACGCTGAAGCCGAAGCTCTCCCCGCTCGGCGTCCGGAAGCTGAACGGCGTCCCCCGCAGCTGGCGCGTCTCGAGCACGCCCGCGAGGTCCCAATAATAGTCCGCGCTCGCGTTGAAGAAGAACTGGCGGACGAACGTGCTGAAGAAGCCCTTCTCGGGCCGCGGCTGGTAGCCGATACTGGCGAAGCCCGTCTGGATCGCCGGCCGCATCATGTAGCCCAGGCCGGGGTCGAGGGCCTCGCCGTAGTAGGCGTAGGTCGTCTGGATGTTCCAGAGGTCGTTCGGGTAATTGGCCCGGAAGCCGAAGCCCTCGTGCCGCCCCTCCTCCTGCTCGTTCCAGTTGTAGACCCCCCAGGCGGCGAGCCAGATGTTCTTGTTGCCCAGGAACCGCGACGAGGAGTAGTTGAAATCGAAGCCGGCGAGCGAGTTTGTCTCCCCCGTCGGGCTGCCGCTCGTGAAGATGAGGCCGATCTTGCTCTCGGCGAAGATGTTCTGGGTGACGCGGGCGGCGAAGAGGTTCTGTCGTTCGATGGGCACCCCCCCCGGCCGTCTCGAACCCGCCCGTGCCGACGTCGAGGACCGAGAGGTTGGTCTTCCCGATCTTGCCGTAGAGCTTGGTCCCGAAATTGACCGGGACCTGCGCCCCCTGGAAAAGCCCGATCCGGCGGCTGAAGAAGGGGGTGAAGCTGACGCTCGAGCTGAAGCTGAAGACCTCGGAGCCTTCGAGGAAGAACATCCGCTTCTCCGGGAAGAAGAGCGGGAAGCGGGTCAGGTTGATGCGCCGCTCGTCGACCTCGGTCTCGGCGAAGTCCATCCTGTAACTGGCCACGCCGACCAGGCTTGGCGTGAAGCTCTTATAGATGTCGAACCCGCCGTCGAGCGCGAGATCGTATCTCCCCGATTCGACGGGGTCGAGGGGGTCCTTGACGGCCGAGGACAGCCCATAGGGCCGGAAGGTGATGCCCAGCCCCTGCTTGATGCCTTCGATCCCGGGCAGGGGCGCCGCTTCGTTGGGATTGTTGAAATTGCTGTCCCGGGTCGTCCCCGAGAGCCGGTTCGTCTCCTGCTTGCGGGCGATCGTCCGCTCAATGTTGATCCCCCAGACCGACAGCCCCGGCCTGAACGAGATCGTCTTGAAGGGGATGCGGATCTCGGTCGACCAACCCTGGTCGATACGCCGGCTCTTGGCCTCCCAGATCCCATCCCAGTTGAGGCTGGAGCTGCCCGCGTAGATCAGGCCTTCGCCCCGGGCGCCGCGCGGATTGACGAAGAAGAGGTAGGCGTTGCGCTTGTCCTGGAACGGGTCGAGCAGGACGCGCACGACGTCGTCGCTCGAGATCGACGAGCCGTGGTGGCCGTACCCGCCGTAGCCCCCGTACCCGCCGCCGCCCCCGCCGCTGTCGTGGGCCATCGAGTTGGCCGAGATGTGGCCGGGCTCGCTGTCGAAGCAGACGACGCCGATGTAAAGGTTGTGATCGTCGTAGAGGACGCGAGCCTCGGTCCTTTCGCTCGGGTCCTCGCCGGGCCGCGGTCGACGGC
>Ga0209610_1002013_pt1 | contig 10317 bp, 9 predicted proteins | sample LakKivw275mmetaG_FD_184137 | JGI IMG/M metagenome (GOLD analysis project Ga0209610, IMG submission 184137) | Anoxic lake water microbial communities from Lake Kivu, Rwanda to study Microbial Dark Matter (Phase II) - Lake Kivu water 275m metaG... | ecosystem: Environmental > Aquatic > Freshwater >...
CATTTTTCCGGTTTTTGCATAGTGATACCTTTTAATGCGAGCCAAAATTGCCTGCATAATGTCGCGCTTTCCGCACCTTCCCGAGACTTTCATCCTGCGAGAGATGATCGCTATGGAAGCCCTGGGATGGGACATCGAACTTTATCCACTGACCATGCAAAAGCAAACCGTTGTACACGCTGAGGCTCAGGCATGGCTAGAGCGCGCTCACCATTTTCCCTGGTTTTCCACCGAGGTCTTGACTACCAATCTGCGCCAGTTGACAACACATCCAAGGCGATACATTTCCTTATGGCTTCGCATCGTATGGGAGAACCGCACAAACCCGAAGTTCTTGCTGCGAGCAGTGATCCTTTTCCCAAAAGCTGTGCGCATGGCCGAACAAATGCAAAGAGAAGGGGTGATACACATCCATGCTCACTATGCTACCCATCCGGCGCTGGTGGCTTGGCTGATCCACGAATTGACGGGCATCAATTATAGTGTTACAGTTCATGCCCACGATATTTTTGTTAGTACTGTGATGCTAGCGACAAAACTCCGTGAAGCTACTTTTGTAGTTGCCGTCTCCAATTTCAATCGAGAATACCTGATACGAGTCATTGGCGAGAGAATGGCTCGAAAAACTTTCGTCGTGCACTGTGGCATTGATCCTATAATGTACAGCTCTCGGACTCGTTTGCATGGCGATACCGAACCTTTCGAGATTATCAGCGTAGGCAGCCTCCAACCTTATAAGGGGCTGCGTTACCTTATCGAAGCCTGTGCCTTGCTACGCGAAAGGGGCTTTCCATTTCACTGCAGCATCATTGGAGATGGCGAAGAACGGCCAGGTTTGCAGCGGATGATTGCTGATCGAAAGCTGGCATCATGTATAGAGTTGATGGGATCGAAAACGCAGGCTGAGGTGGCGCAGCTCTTGCCACGCGCCCACTGTTACGTGCAGCCGAGTGTGGTAACCCGCTCGGGCAAGATGGAAGGAATCCCAGTCTCGATCATGGAGGCCTTTGCCAGCGGTTTACCGGTGATTGCTACGGAACTATCGGGCATTCCCGAGTTGGTGCAGCCTGGCGTGACCGGTTACTTGGTCCCTCCCGCTGACGCTATAGCTCTGGCCGACGCGTTGGTCGCCGTGTGCATGAATCCGGGTGAGGCGACCCGCTTGGCGAAGGCCGGACGTGAGCTTGTTCTTCAAGAATTTAGTGTTGATAACAGCGCCAAACAACTCTCTGACCTCCTCGAGCGTTCACTGATTTCGCCGAGCACGTTTCAATTCGCTCAAGGATAAGCCTACTGACTCCTATTCCGTTATGCTCACCCAAAAGCAAGGATTACTATGGAAATCAAACTTTACTTCCAAATATTGCGTCGGACATGGTGGATCATCGTCATAACGGCCTTAGCTGCCGTGACAGCCTCATTAGCCTATTCCTATTTCGCGCAGCCTATTTATCGTGTGAGTTCGAGATACCTGGTATTGCCCAACCCATCCCTGGTATCTGGGGGAAGTGGCATGGTTCTCGAAAGTTTAGCCACATTGGATAGGCGTTCGATAATCCAAACATACGCTGAGATCATGAACAGCCCTCGCATCTACAAAGAAACGCTCAGCACGTTAAACATGGATGAAAATGCACTGCTTGACTATACCTACTCCGCGGTTGTCCTGCCAGATGCAAACATCATCGAACTTTCTGTGACAGGCCCAAACCCTGAGACAGACGTTCTGTTAGCCAATAGCATTGGTGATCATGCCATCGCTTTTGTCAAAACCATATATCAAATATTCGATATTGAGGTTCTAGATCCGGCCGTTCCGCCGATAGAGCCAATCCGTCCTCAGCCTCTACGCGACGCAGTGATTGCTTTGGCTCTTGGGCTTGGGGTGGGTGTGGCCTTGGCGTTCCTGAACGAGGCACTTAGTACTACGATCGGGAATATTATGCAACGATATTCGCTGGATGAAATGTCTACCGCGTTCAATCGCAAGACCTTCGAACGCCGTCTGGAGGCGTTGACTTCCTCAACTGCTATCTCGGATTATCTATCTTTATGTCTTGTGGAAATGGCAGGGCTCAAAGACTATCTAGACGTACTTCCACAGCCAACTCTATATCAAGTATTGCGCGAGGCGCATACCATTTTGAGGAACCAACTGCGCGGGAGCGATATCATTGGGCGGTGGGGCGCTTGTACATTTGCAGTTTTACTCTCGGAAACTCCTGGAAATGTAGCTCTAAATACAATGGGGCTGGTTCGCGTGGCACTATCGGTGCCTATAAGAATCAACATTTCCGGCGAGGAGCTTTATCTCAATCCCCTTATCGGAATTGCCGGATATGAGATTGGTAAATCGAAAGACGATTTGATAAAAGGTGCTGAGCTTGCGCTCGAGCGAGCGAAAAAAGGCACGGAGAGGGTCGTGCTCATCGATTCTGAAAAGAAGTTACTTTACAAAGAAGGCGATCGTCTTGGGTGATAGCTTGATGCAAACCAGAAATGGGGCAGAGCTAAAGAAGCGGATTGCACAGGTAAGGGGAGAAAAGGCTTTATCACCTCAGGCCTCAATTGTGATTCCTATTAATGCACAAAGTGATCTCCAGAATGTCCTACAGATCGTGCGCGATATCGCTGCTTATCAAGGGACGAATCGTTTAGAAATCATCCTCGTGATAAACAACTATCCACCGGATTCTCCGCCCAAAGAGATAAAAGAATATCGCGCCTTGGGCATGCTCGTTCTGGCTGTCCCGAAATTGAAAGAGGGCGATGAAATTTACCTCACAGCGCGCATCACTGGTGCACGCGTTGCCTCTTCTGAACACACGATCCACTTCGATGCAGACTGTCGAATCCCGAACGCGACTAAACTAATAGATTGGTACATCGAGCAGTTCGATAAGGGAGCTCAACTGGCCTATACGTATGTTGGTTACCACGACCTGCCAACGAGTCTCTCGACAACAGCTTGGATGGCGATCCACCGTGCATTCCGTTGGTTTAAACGCGTTGTTTTACGAATACCCATCAGTCGGGGAAGCAATTACGCAATAACTCGCTCCCTGATGTTGAACCTGTATGATAAGGGCTTATTGAGTTATGACATAAAAGTAGGTACAACGATCAAGTCCATGGACGGGAAGATTGCTTATTCCGGCGATAGAGCACTTACTGTTTTGACATCTGGTCGTAACTTTCGGGGTGACTGGAAAGAATTGCTTGAGTACATCGTATGGCGCGTGAGATATTACCAGCGCTTGATCCCACTACGATCAGATGCGATTCGACCTCGCTAACGATCTTTCGTCTCGATTCGAATCGTGGAATGGCAAACATGCACACAAAACGGCCAAAAAGCGAAACGAGAACCACGGAACAACTCCGCCAGCAATATGAATTAGAAAAAGAGTTGGCCTCCAGGCTGCGTCATGCCTCTCAAGAAGAAAGACAGGGGCTATATTCATCCCTCTACGATGAGCTGTTCAAGCATGTTCCACATCATCCTCAATTGACCCTGAAAGCTGCACCTGAAGAACGGCACGAAGCTGTGCTCTCTCGTCTACAGTTGCTGAGGCATTTCATCAACGAGAACACTGTTTTTATGGAGATCGGCCCTGGAGATTGTGCTCTATCTTTCGAAGTGGCAAGGTTTGTGAAGCGGGTTTATGCGGTGGATGTCTCCAAAGAAATTACGAAAACCTCAACGAAGCCAGATAATTTTCAACTTGTAATTTCTGATGGCTGTAGCATTCCTGTGCCGACAGGTAGCGTGGATGTTGCCTATAGCGATCAACTTATGGAGCATCTTCATCCAGATGATGCCTTGGTGCAGCTACAAAATATCTTTACCGCGCTAACCTCCACTGGGATTTACCTGTGCATAACCCCCAATCGCTTGGATGGGCCTCATGATATTTCCATGTACTTTGACGATCAGGCTACAGGCTTTCACCTGCACGAATATACCATCACAGAATTACGCGATTTATTCTTTCGGGTTGGCTTTTCAAAAGTAAAGGTCTACGTGTGGAAATTGGGATTCTTCTTGATGTTGCCTTTGTTCCCTTTTCGCTTGCTTGAGCAAATGCTCTGTGCTCTCCCACGTCCGCTTTCCAAACAATTATCACGGACTAGGATCCTTTCCTGGTTGTTATATATCCGCATGGTTGCAATAAAATAGTGTCTTCTTGCATCTCCCACCTGATCCTACATCATAGAAATCCCAGAGAGCCATTTCCCTCGCAAGAGGTATAGGTCTGTCATGATAATGGATAAAACCCAACAAAAGCCAAAGCGATTCATACCAGCTTTCGTCGGGTTGGCCCTTGTTATAGGCGGATTGTTGGGATTTGCAACCAGCCAGATTGGCAAACCAACGTATCTCTTAATTGGCGCAATTGGTGCGGCTGTAATAATCGCCAGTCTCCTTTCTGTTGAAGCTGGTCTGGTTGTCTTGTTTTTTCTGACATTCACTCGCACCTCAGACATCGCCGTCCATTTTCATGATGCCCCCTCTATAGCAAAATCATACATTTTCATATTGGCGGTCGTGATCCTGATTCGCTGGGCCGTTTTTAGGGAATATCCGACAGGCTGGCAACGTGCTTTTATCCTGATTGGGATTTACCTAGCGGTGCTTGTATCGTCCTTGTTTTACGCTGCAGATCGAACGCTCGTCAGTGAATCTCTAAGCGACATCGAAAAAGACATATTTATCACTTTCATTATTATCATTTTGTTGAATAATGCCACCAGGTTGAACCTTGTAGTGTGGTCTTTGTTGTTTGCCGGAATCTTCATGGGCACGATCAGCGTCTACCAGTATGTGACCGGCACCTTCGAAAATAACTATTGGGGATTCGCCCAGGCAAATTTCATGCAATATGCGGGAACAGTGGAAGGCTATCGAATTTCCGGCCCGATTGGAGATCCGAACTTTTATGCCGAGGTCATGGTTGTTCTAGTTCCTTTGGCATTAGAACGTGTATTGAATGAGCGAAACAGCTTGTTACGTTTGGTCGCTGTTTGGGCTTTGGTTGTTATTACCCTGACGGTCGTGTTTACATACTCCCGGGGCGGATTTGTGGCCTTATGCGCCGCCGTCGGTGTATGGTTTATTCTTTACCCGCCACGCCTCAAATATTTACCCTTCCTGGCTTTATTAGGCATTGGAATTCTAATGTTGATCCCGCAAGAGTATATCACCCGGCTTACTTCACTGACAGAACTAATATCATCACCCTCAGTGGGCTTTCGGACTGCAGATTATTCTTTCCGCGGCCGCGCCAGTGAAACCCTAGCGGGACTGGAAATGATCAAAAGTCGCCCTATTCTCGGCGTGGGTCTAAATAATTTCGCCGAAAATTACCTGGCATATGCCAAAAGCCTGGGCTTATCCCCATCTGCAGAAGAACGGGCAGCTCACAGCCTCTATATCGAGGTGGCTGCTGAAACCGGGCTGGTCGGTTTCACCGCGTTCGCAGCTTTGCTTTACGCGATGACGCTAGGGATCGCGAACTCCTGGAAGAAGCTAAAAGGATTGCAAGAGCACAGACTTGCTTCGATGGTAGCTGCGATCGGCGCTGGTATCGCTGGGTACTTTACTGCTTCTATGTTTATCCATTCAGCCTATCCGCGTTACTTCTGGCTTTTAGTGGGCATTGCATTCAGCATTCCCAATATCGTAGCGAATGTAATCAACAAACCTGGCGAAGGTCTTGCCGCCCGATCCCTGGTTTCTCGTAATTCCAACACCTGAACTGTTGTCCCGATAAACTCCGATGGCCCAGTTCTAATCCTCACTCCACTTAGAAGCCTATGGAAGAAAACAGAAGCCTAGTATCTGCCACAGTTAAGGGGACAGCCTGGAATTATGCTTCTTTCGGTCTGAGTAAGGGGGTGACATTTATCTCTACCTTGATCCTGGCCCGCCTACTTACCCCGAATGAATTTGGCCTGATGTCCATCGCCTTAGTCGTGATTGGTTACCTGGACACATTGAGCGGCATGGGGGTCGAGAACGTTGTAATCTATAAACAGGAGAACATCGAACATAATTCCGATGTGGCCTTCACTTTAGGATTTATTGTCAATTCGATAATCTCGCTTACGACTTTCTTCATTGCGCCTCTCGTGGCAACTTTTTTCAACGATCCGCGTGTGACCGATATCTTGCGCGCTCTGTCCGTCATTTTTGTCATCTGGGGCATTGGCAACATACACGAAGCGCGCCTGAGAAAAGAATTGCGCTTCCGCCAAATCCTATTGCCTGAGATGGGTAAATCTACAGCCAAGGCCGTCGTTTCGATCGGGATGGCCATGTTGGGATTCGGCGTTTGGAGTTTGGTGTGGGGACAGATTGCAGCTAATGTCGCGGCAAGCGCGCTTTATTGGGTGGTCAACAAATGGCGGCCTCACTTGAGTTTGGATTTGAAGACTTCTCGCGACCTTTTGGGCTATAGCTCTCAGACAGTTCTCTCTGAGTTCATGGGGGTGATCCAGACAAATATAGACTACTTGATCGTAGGGAAACGTATTGGGTCTGAGGCACTGGGTTTTTACACCATGGCCTTTCGGGTGCCAGAATTGCTTATCATCAATACGTGTTATATTGTAAGCAACGCGCTTTTTCCTGCTTATTCAAAAGTGCAAAATGACCTCGAAATGCTTCAGAAAGGTTTTCTTATTACACTGAAGTACATTGCCCTGTATACTGTTCCAGTGGGAGTCGGCCTGTTTTTCGTAACCCCAGAATTGGTAAAAGTCCTCTTTGGGGACAAATGGACTCCTGCAATCCCTGCAATGCAAGCGATTTCCTTATATGCAGTGATTTATTCCCTTAGTTTCAACGCCGGCGATATCTATAAAGCTACTGGCAGGCCTCATATTATGAATGTCTTAGGCCTTTTTAAACTCGCGGTAGCAATTCCTCTTCTCTGGATAGCAGCGGGGTATGATATCTATAAAGTGGCCATAGCCCAAATTGTCGCTCACACTTTTCTCACGATCGTGAGATTGCTCGTCATCAAGCGCATCCTCTCACTTCGTTTCGCAGATATCCTATCGGCTTTATTGCCAGCAGCGACCGGAACCTTCGTCATGGCAGTAGGTGTGTACTTTTTCCGAAGCTGGCTAAGAGGTCTCGACCCGCTTTACCTGTTGATAATCCTGCCTCTTGTCGGGGGGCTCCTCTATGGGGCCACGATCTGGTTCACACATCGAGATGTTGCACAACAAGGCATTGCTTTGATACGGGACACCTTTGGCAAGAGGCGAAGACTGGCCGAAATAGAATGAACTTGACTGAGGGCAGTTATGCCCAGGCAGATTTACGTTTTTTGTTACCCCTTACAGCGGGTCAAAGCATAGGTGTATTGGGCGACGCCAGGCCGTTGGTCAGCATCCTCGAGGAAAATGGTTTATCAGTTACCTCACTATCGTCATGCCTCGATCAGCCGTTGAGTATCGTTGTGGGGGTAGGTAACCACGCGGACCTGGATCACATCATCGTTCCGGAATTCTTTCACGATTCTTTGGGCTCTTGCTTAACACACATCAGTCAATGGCTAAAGCCGGGCGGCTGGCTGTTGATTGGTTTCCATAATTCTGAAAGTTTATATCGGCCCCTCCTGAAGAAAGATGCCAAGAACAAGCCACGCTTTTCCCTTCGAAAGTGCACCCGGGCGCTAGAAAAAAGCGGATTTCGAGTGGTGTGCTACTATGGCACTTACGATAAACTCCAAAACCCCCGAGTCTTGATACCATTGGACAATAAACCTGCAGTTGACTATTTCTTCCGCTCCATTTACACGCCGATTTCGCGTTCTTTAGCACTGCTGCAACCCTTGGCGCTCTTGTTGGCGAACACCGGTTTCCAGCGGGTGTTGTTTCGTGGTTTTGTCATTGTGGCACAAAGAGAGACGCATCGCGATCATGCTGAATGAGATAGTAGAAATCCTCGGGCGTGAATGGCGTAATGTACTCATTCAATCAGGGATCGAGTTACGTCCGCCCCTTTCTATTTTAAAAATCGGCAACGATGAACTGACGAGGCGCAAAGTTAACCTTCTTGTTTTTAACCACCACGAACAGCAGCCGATCCTAATTCTAAGACTCACGCAAATTGATGAGCAGAGCTCCTTTCTGGAAAGAGAGTACGAAACTCTCTGTAAGCTGGCCAAGCATGAATCCTTGGCAAGTTCGATCCCACACCCTTTGGGCCTATTGGAGTTACAAGGAACTCTGATCGTGGTCGAGAGTGTTGTGCCGGGCGTTTCGATTTTTTTGTACCTGCACCGGAGGAAACATATTCGCCCGTTTTTGGTAAAGCAAGATTTTGAGTTGGCCTGTGACTTCTTGCATGAACTTGAACGGGTCACGATGGATGGCGACCTCCCCTTCCCCGACGCCGGCATGGTTCAGGATAAATTGGAGCAATTGTGCGTCAATTATGGATCCACAGGCATCCCGAAAGATTATCAAGAACAACTACTTAAAATCGCTGACGAATATCGCTCGCTGAGGCTGGTGAGATGTGCGAGGCATGGCGATTACTGGCCCGGTAATTTTTTGGTTTCGTCTGGAAGAATAGGCGTAATTGATTGGGAAGGATTCACCTACCCCGATGACCTGTTCCACGATATTTTCTTTTTTACGAGCACCTACGCATTGTTCTACCCCTGGCATGGATGGGGAAGCTGCTCACCAGAAGAAGCATTTAGCTTGGGATTTATCGAAAGAAACTGGTTGTCGGCGAGAATAAAAGAAACCCTCGAACGCTTTTTCCTCAAGCTGAATATCCCGCCTCGCGCGATGTGCCTGTTATTCATTCTATTCCTGATCGAAATGGCAATCCCTTCTGCGATCAAGAACGATCCTCGCGATCCGCCTCAACACGAGAAATGGTTTAGCTTGCTAAAAATCATCGCCCAAAGCAAAAATCCATTCCTGGCCAAGTAGTTGATATCGCCATGTCTCTGCGAATTGCCCAAATTATTGATAACCTGATTGTTGGAGGGGCGCAAAAACTCCTGGTCACTCTGGCCAGTCAGGCTCATGCAACCGCGCTTGACGTAACGATTATCTCTCTGAGTTTGAATAATGACCGGATGATCCTCGATGAACTATCCAGGTTAGGGATCAAGGTGGTTATCCACCCCGCGGGACACTTGCTCGACCCGCGGCGTGCATTCCGTCTGACCCGCTTCTTATCCAGCCAGGATTTCGACCTGGCGCAATGCCATTTGACTTATGCCAACATCATCGGCACGCTTTGCGCCAAGTTGGCTGGTCTTCCCGTCATTAACACATTGCATTCGGTAGCAGACGTTCTGCAAGAATTTCCTCCAATGATTGGGGTTTTAGAGATTTGGACAACACGTCTCCTGGCTAACCGCATTGTTGCCGTAGGGGAAACGATACGCGGCTCCTTTCAGACGCGCCTGGGAGATAGGCTGATTGACGTAATCCCCAATGTTGTTCTGGCGCCCAGAAAGATTGCGGATGCCGAGCGTGTAAACCTGCGGAAAGAATTGGTTGGCGACCCGACCAAAACGATCCTTATCTCCGTAGGCAGATTTGTGCCGGCCAAAGGGTACGAGGATTTGATCCTTGCCATGTCTACCCTGGCTTCTTCACATCCAAATATCGTTCTGCTTTTGGTCGGCGATGGCCCCCTGTTCGAAAGCATTCGCAATTTGGTTTCCAAATCAGGCCTCGAGAAAAATGTGCTACCGTTGGGGATGCGCGATGATATCCCCAGTTTACTCGCTGCCAGCGATCTTTACGTGAGTTCATCGCACTGGGAAGGTCTGCCCTTGACGATTTTGGAAGCGATGATGGCTGGTTTGCCGATCATTGCAACGGACGTCGGCGATATCCCCAGCGTGGTCACCGCGGACATTGGGATTGTTATTCCACCTCACCAGCCTGGGTCAATCGCCGAAGCTGTCACGAAACTCCTCGATGAACCGGCTAAGCTCCAGCAAATGGGCTCGGCCGCGCGTGCTCTGGCCCTTAGGAATTATTCCCCTCAAGCGTGGATGGAGCGACTCTCAAACCTTTATGCGCAAACCCTCCGGTAATGACGCAACGCGAGTTTCTAACCCGCTGCCGGGTAGAGCAGGGAAGACATCTGACTTACCTCGGCCTATTCGTGTCGTCATGCTAAGCCACGGATACTTTCCGCGCATCGGAGGGGCAGAACGCCAACTGGCGGCCGTTGCTCCTTTGCTGCAGGCGCGGGGTGTGGATATTCACATCCTGACTCGCCACTTGCCTGGCACCGAGGCATTTGAGAGGCTGGATGGGGTTCCCGTT
>Ga0209610_1002018_pt1 | contig 10306 bp, 12 predicted proteins | sample LakKivw275mmetaG_FD_184137 | JGI IMG/M metagenome (GOLD analysis project Ga0209610, IMG submission 184137) | Anoxic lake water microbial communities from Lake Kivu, Rwanda to study Microbial Dark Matter (Phase II) - Lake Kivu water 275m metaG... | ecosystem: Environmental > Aquatic > Freshwater...
GGGGATCGAGGGAGTGAGTGATCGCCGAACGAGGTGGTGAGGACGTGGACCGAGTGGCCGCGCCGATGCAGTTCCATGGCCAGGTGGTGGACGTGTTCGCTCACGCCTGATGGATAGGGGCGATACGCGGCCGATACCAGGCAGATACTGAGCCGGGATTTCAGAGGACCTCCCGGTAGACGCGTTCGACCCGTTCGGTGATGTCGGGCCAGGCGAATTCCCCGGCTCGCGACCGCGCCCGGGCGGAGAGCTCGGTCCGCAGGTCGGCCGACAGGAGTACGCGCGTCAGGGCCGCGGCCAGCGCGTCCGGGTCTTCGGCCGGCACCAAAAGCCCGTCGAGCCCGGTGGTCACGACTTCGTTGTAGCCCGTTATATTGGAGGCGACGACCGGGCGGCCGGCTGCCATCGCTTCGATGAGGACAAGACCGAGCGCCTCACCACCGGTGGCCGGTGAACAGAACACCGTGCATCCCGCGTAGTACCCGGGCAGGTCCGAGGTGCTGACCCGGCCGGCGAAGACGACGTGGTCGCCGATGCCTGAGCTGATCGCGAACCGGCGGCACTGGTTTTCAAGCATTCCGCCGCCTACGGCAATCAGACGAACTGACGGTACTGCCGCAATCACTCCCGGCATGGCGCGGAGCAGTACCGGCAAACCCTTGCGTTCGTCGAACCGGCCGACGAAGAGGACCGTCGGGCGGCCGTCGCGCATCGGCAAAGGAGTCGGTGCGCGGTCGCTGAAGTGATTCAGGTCGATGCCGCAGGGGATGACGTGATATTCGCCCGGGAAGAGCCGGCGTGCAAAATCGGCACCGGCCCGCGACATCGCGATGCGGGCAGCGATGCGGCGGTTGAGCCCGGCGGTGAACAGCCGGAATGCCTTGACCAGTGGCTTCGGAGGCAGCTTGCCCACGGTGTGAAACGTCACGACGGCAGGCATGCGCGTTTCCATCAACGCCCAGTAGGCCAGCTCCGGCGGGAATACGCCATGGCAGTGGATGAGGTCGAACCGGTGTCGCCAGAAGAACCATGGCACCTGGAACGGTATGCCGAGCCCGGTCGGCACGGTGGCGTATGACCGGTTTATCGGGAGGAGCAGGGCCCGGCCGAAACGAGTGACCGGCAGAGAATCCGTGGTCGAGGGATCAGCGGATTGGGGGATCGAGCGGCGGTCGAATGACGTGGCGAGGATGTGGACCGAGTGACCGCGGCGCTGCAGTTCCACCGCGAGGTGGTGGACGTGTTCGCTGACACCGGATGGGTAGGGCCGATAGGCGGCCGTTACCAGGCAGATCCTCAATCGGTCGCTGGTCACTGGTCCAGATAGTGTAGGCCAAGGCTAAGGCTAGGATCGAACACGAGTCCTTTCGACCTCGACCTCAACCTTAGTCCCCTGTATGCCCGAACCCGCCGTGGCCGCGTCCGGTCTGGGAGAGGGAGTCGGCTTCGACCAGCTCGACGTCGGCGAGGATGCTGAAGACGAGTTGGGCGATGCGGTCGCCGCGATGGACCAGAAAGTCCCGGTCGGAGGCGTTGAACAGGACGACCCGTACCTCGCCGCGATAGTCGGAGTCGATGGTCCCCGGGCTGTTCAGTACCCCGATGCCGTACTTCGCTGCCAGCCCTGACCTCGGTCGCACCTGGGCCTCGGTCCGGGCGGGCAGCTCAATGCTGAGGCCGGTTCCAACCGAAGCGAATCCGCGCGCGGCGACGGTCGCGTCCTCAGCCGCACACAGGTCAAAGCCGGCCGAACCGTCGGTCTGGCGACAGGGGAGAGGAACGTCCGACCGGCGCTTCACTTTGACATTCATGGCTTATCCTGCCACGCCCCCCTGAACACCAGCCACTGGTCGGGAAACCGGCGGATCAGGTCGTTCAGCTCAACGGCTATAAGGCGGGTAAGCGCGGCCACATCGCCGTTCGGTTCCGTTGTCGGCGTCAATTCGACCTGCTTGTAGACAAGCCGGTAGGGTCGGCGCCCCGGTTCGTGCTGGAACACCAGCGCGGCCACCAGGACCGGCGCATCGAAACGGAGCGAGTAGACTGCCGCGCCTTTCGGATAGTAGCGATAGGAGTCGAACGCGGGGCAGAGGATGCCGTTGCCGGTCAGGTCGCGGTCAGACACGAGTGCGAGCATGCGCTGCCGCTTCAGCGCCCGGAGCATGGCTTTGCGGTCGGGCATCGGTATTATCTCCATGGCGGTCGCGCTGCGATAGCGGTTGTAGGTCTCCGCCCAGCCGTTCGGCACCGGCTCCACCACCGCGGACATCGGATAGCCGCTCGCGGCCATGAACACGCCGGCGAGTTCGTAGTTGCCGATGTGGCCGGTAACGACAACGACGGCGCGGCCCTGTGCGACAACCCGGTCCACCAGCGTCGGGTCGAACTCAACCATGCTGGTAACCCTGCGCCTGATGACCGGGACTCGCACCAGGTCAAGTACGTTCAGGACGTAGTGAAAGAAGAGGCGCCGGGCGGTTGCCTGGATTTCGGATTCAGTCGTTCCCGGCGGCAGGACGTGGCGGCAGTTGACAATGAACTTATCGCGGCCCTTGCGGTCGAAACGGTAGACGAGCGCCCCGGCCACGCGTGCCATCCGTACAATCAGCCACCGCGGCAGCATGAACTGGATGAGCGTGCCGAGTGGCAGCAGCCAGGTGACGGCGGCGCGACGTTCCTTCTTACCGGCCATGCTGCGGTTGGTCACGCGCGGCCTCGGCCGCGGCTTTGGCCAGTTTGTCGGTCTCGCGATTCTGTTCGCGGCGTACGAGTTCGATGCTGACGTTGGGCAGGGCCTCGGCCAGCTCCCTGGCCCTGGCGTGCAGCACCTTCAGCCCCGCGTTCTTCACCTTGTACCTGCCCGCCATCTGGTAGTAGAGCAGCTCGGAATCGGTCCGTATCACCACCGGGCCGGAACCGAGCGCGCGGCTCTCAGCCAGGGCGCCGAGCAGGCCCTCGTACTCGGCCTGATTGTTAGTGCGGATGCCGATGAAGCGGCTTATCTCCTTGACAACGCTGCCGTCCGGGCGCGTGATCCGGACACCGATTCCGGCCGGACCGGGATTGCCGAGTGATGAACCATCGATCTGAACCAGGAATCCGGCCGGCCGGTCGCCGGCTATTCCTGGGCGACGATCAGAATCCGGCCGCAGGCTTCGCAAAGATAGAGGCGGTCCTGCCGCTCGATTTCGAGTATCCGCTGCGCCGGAATCGGGCTCAGGCATCCGCTGCAGCGTTCCTTGCGGACGGTGGCGACGGCGATTCCCCCTTTGTTGGCGCGGACCCGTTCGTAGCGCTTGATCAGCTCGGCCGGAATCGCGGCGGCCGTTGTTTCCCGCTGCTGCTGCCGGGTCGCGATGGCGGCCTCGATTTCCTTCTTCTCGATCTCCAGCATCTCGACCTTGCGGGTCGTTTCGGAATCGAGTTCGGCGCTCTTCTTTTCGTTCTCCTTGACCTTCCGGTCCAGCGCCTCGGTTTCCTCCATCAGCACGATCATCCGGTCTTCGATGCTTGCCTTCAGTTTCTTCTGACCCTCAATCTCCTTGAGGAATGCCTTGTACTGCTCGTTGGTCTTGGCCGAATAGAGCTGCACCGAGTAGCCGGCCACCTTCTCCTCGGTGCCCTTGAGTTCGACCTCGCAGAGCTTGTACTGCTTCCTGTGCTCGATGATGTCGTTCTTCGCCTGGTCCAGGTCGGACTTGATGGTCGCTGCCGCCTTCTTCAGGTCGTCCACCCGCGCCGGTATCCGGCTGAGCTTGTCGTTCAGGGTGCGGAGTTCGGTATCGAGCTGCTGCAGGGCCCACAAGTGCTGGAAGGACTGCTTCATCGAGTGCCCCCGGAAAGAGGTCGGGGTGTGAAGGCACCTGCCGTCACACCCCGTGGGATGGGCGATACCTGACTTGAACAGGTGACCTCTTGCATGTCAAGCAAGCGCTCTAACCAAAGCTGAGCTAATCGCCCGGTTGTCATGGAGCGTGCCACGGTGGACTGACTATATTGATTCCTTGACCATAAGTCAAGGTCGTCCCGCCCGCTCTGAGTCTGACCCGGGATTCTACCACGAAGGCAGAAGCGCGGCCAGCCTGCCGGTTTCAACCCGCAGCCACCGAAGTTCGGCTGAGGCCGGTGTTTCGCGGCTCGGGGCGCGCCCTCACTTTACGACTATCAGCCGCTGACAGAAACTCCCGCCGGCGCGGTTCATTTAAATGAACCGGGTGGTTCGGCTCTCGGACTTAGGGGAGAGGAACGAAGAGGCCAGAGGACAAGACATTGGTCGGAAGCGGTCAGCCGTGAGCTGTCAGCCGTCGGCAGGGGAGAAGCTCGGGTCGGGTTCGTCCCGAGTCACAATCTAGACCTTGACCTTAACCTCAACCTCGTCCTCTACCTCAACCTCGCGTCGCAGCCGCGTCGGATGTCCCGAAGCTTGCCGAATAGAATGCGTGTCCCTGGTTCCCTTGGTTCCTCTGGCAATTCGACCCCCGGAGTCTTCTTCGTGCGTTCTGAGGGATATCGCCCACCAACCGCCGAGGTCAACGACAACGCCGATTGAATAGAAGCCGCGGTAGCGATCCCATGGCGCGGCGTTCGCTGAGACCGACGCCGGCTTGGGCCTGCGGCGCGTGCCCTGAAGCTGAATCTGCCCGAAGCTTCCCGAAATGGGGTGCCTGTCCTTGATATCCCCCGCTGATCATCCTAGTCGTGCAACTGCGTGTTTTGTCTGAACATAGTCTCGAAGGATTCACAAACAGGGAGTTCGATGGTACGAAGGCCAAGCGAGCTCACGACGGTGATCGTCACTGGCACGAACTCGACTATGACCACAGTCTGTGCCATGAACATAACTTTCCTGACTTTGAGACGCGGAAGTCCTGAAGCGAGATCGGAAGTGAGTCGAGCCCTCACCGATTCTGAACGTATGGGGTTCAGACCAGACTCCAACACTGAAGTTACGGTGGAGGAGGCTTCTTTGTGGCTGCGGAACATTCGGGGCCGTGCTTCCATATCCAGTCGAGCATGATCAATCAGGCACGTCGCGTTTACCGCCACCACGCCGTAGTCGATTGCTGGCTTCTCCAGCTGCTTAGCGCCATCCACTATTGACTTTATCAGAGTATCGGGTTTCCGTGAGTGGGGAAATAGGGACACTTCCCATACTTCTATGCTCCGTCAAGTCTTGGGCGCGTCATTGCAGTTGCCTGACTGCGGTCTGTCGCTGACCGTCACCTGGCGGCGCGTTTCCATCTCATTCCTTACCTTCGTCGCCTCCCGCGCACACTCCCGCAGGTAGTCTGCGCCGGACAGGCCGCGCCGTTTGCGGTCAGCCTCTGCCGCCCGGCGCTGGTCGTGCAGCCATTCCAGGAAATCGACGTCTTCATTCGTCATAGCGTAACACCTCTTCGGGCGTTCGGACTCCGATAAGCACGTATCCTTCGCGTGAATTCACAGAGTTCAGCCTGCGCTCGGCCCACTCGTTCGCCAGATGCCGGAGGTTCATGGATACGAGTACGTCGGCGCCGGCGATTGATGCATAGGCCGCGTGTCGGGCGTCGTCGGCAAAGTCGGCCGGCACCACGCCATCAGCCAGGTAGGCCTCTGCCAGCCGTTCTACCTCATCCTCGTCGAGCGTAAGCTCTTCGACGCGTTCGACCAGGTCCAACAGCTCCGACCGCAGCGGTTCGGCCGACCGGGTCAGTTCTTTGATGGTTAGAGGCGACGTCACCGCCCGGAAGATTCCAGCTTCGACCTGCCTGAACAGTGTCTCAGCCGCCTGCCTCCGCAGGGTGTTGTACGGCTTGCGGTCGAAGCAGAAGCCGAATACTGAAGTCTCAAGATACAGCAGGGGCCGTTGTTTCACGTCCAAAGGATACCTCTGCTCAAACGAATGTCAAGAGGTATCATCAGAAGTTGTGGAAAAAGAGAGAGCGGTGTCTACGATTCCATGTGATTGTGATGACGGGTTTTAGCCCGAGAAAGGAGACACCGCTGTATGTCAGACTATCAGAAAGAACAGGAAGCCGCAAGGAGAAGGCAGGAGCGACGTGAGAAGCGAGCCGAGCGCCGGCGAAGGCGAGTAATGAAGCAGGAGGCAGCCAGTCTGTTGGACAAGATGGCACTGACCGGAGCCCAAGAGAAGATCCAGGATACGCTGGAGGCGGAGCGGGACGAGTTTCTTGCGCGTGAGCCGTATGTGCGTGCCGGTAGGGCCAAGCTTCGGGGATACCGGAACGGGTACGCGAAGCCACGGCGGGTGCATCTGAGTGGCGGCAGCGTCGAGGTTGAGCTGCCGCGGGTGACAAGGGATGACGGGGACTTCCGATCTGGCCTTCTGGCGCCCTATCAACGGACGAGTCCTAAGGTGCTGGAGACATTACCGCAGCTCTATCTCTACGGCATCTCGACCGGTGACTTTGAGGCAGCTTTAGAGTGTCTGTTGGGAGTCGGTGCGGCGCTGAGTCCGGCGACGGTCTCCCGGCTGAAGGAGAAGTGGGCGGAGGAATACGATGTCTGGCAGAAGCATAAGTTGGCCTCACACTATGCTTACATCTGGGCCGATGGCATCTACATCAAGGTAGGTCGCAACAAGGAGAAGCTGGCGCTGCTCGTAGTGATGGGTGCGGACGTGGACGGTCGAAAGCAACTTCTGACCCTGATCGCCGGCCAGCGGGAGAGTGCCGAGCAGTGGCTGGAAGTGCTGCGGCATCTCAAGAAACGGGGTGTGAAGTGGATCGGGCTGGCGGTGGCGGACGGGATACCAGGCTTCTGGAGTGCTCTGCGAAAGGCATTCCCTGCTACCGGGCGGCAACGTTGCTGGGTGCACATGATGCGTAACGTCATGGACAAGCTGCCGAAGTCAAAGCAGGCTCAGGCTCACAAGTCACTCCAGCGTATCTACGGTGCGGAGACTCGAGCCGATGCGGCGGCACGTATCGGCCGCTTTGCCGAGAGTTACAGAGCCTACCCACCGGCGGTGTCCTGCCTGATTGACAATCAGCAGGACCTGCTGACTTACTTCGACTTCCCGCGGGAGCACTGGCGGCACATCAAGACGACGAATCCGATTGAGTCGCCCTTCTCGGCGGTGAAGAGCCGAGTGAAGCGGGCGAAGCGGATGATGCAGCATTGGTCGGCACTCGGGTTGGTATTCAAGCTGATGCAGGACCAGCAGACACGCTGGCACCGGCTCAACGCGCCGGAACTGATTGCGGCGGTGGTAGCTGGTGCCAAGTACCGCAATGGCCTTCAAGTGAAAACAGCAGCATGACCACAAGACACCGCTCAGCTATTTCCACAACATTTGACAGGACCTCAATGTCAACGTGACTGCGACGGAACTGACGACGAAGTCAGTGGCGAACCGGTCGGCGAAGTCGGAGTCGAACTCGTCCTCAGACTCAGCGACGTTGTTGCTGCGGAAGGTAGTTCGAGAGGGAAGTCGAGACGCAAGTCCAAAGGGAAGGCGAGACGCCGGTCGGAACGAACTGAGCAAGGGAATCCGCAAGGAGTTGCGCTTGGGGTCGAGCAAGGGACCTCGCAAGGAATCGAGCAAGGGGTCGCGAAGGGAATCGAGAAACGCAAGTCGAAAGGGGTCGCGAAAGGAGCCGCGAAAGGGAACTCGAAAGGGGTTCAGAAAGGGAAGTCGAAACGAAGTTCGAAAGGAGTCTCGAAACGCAATCGGAAAGGGCTTGCGATAGGGCCTCCCAGGTAGGGGAGGTGGGCGGGGGACTATGCGTCTTCTGAAGGAAATCGGGTGCGGACATGCCGGGAACGGGAATTCACATGGTGATGAGGAGGAGAAGGGCGGAGCCATTGAGATGGCATGCGTTGTTGTCCGGTTCGGCGGCCTGGTCAAGTGCCGAATTGTCTGCAAATGGAGTCTCTTTCTGTACGTATTCACGGTGTGGATGTCGGCGCTGCCTGCGGGTGTAGCTTATCCCAGCGTTCGAGTTCTGCCATGTCCAGATACGTAACCTGAGCGGCCCATTCCGCCGCCTGCTCCTGCGCCAGCGCCGTCATCAGTCGGAGACAGGCCGCAGCATTGGGGGAAGATGCTGACGACCCGGCTCCGACGCCGCAGTTCCTGATTGAGCCGTTCTATCATGTTGGTCGTCCGGATCCGCACCCGATGCCCGGCCGGAAACTGGAAGCAGGCCAATGTATCTTCGGTCTCCGCTTCCAGTTTGTCGGCAAGGTCCGGATACCGCGGGCGCCACTCTGCCACCACTTCCGTCAGCCGTGCCTTAGCATGCTCCAGCGTCGGTGCATCGAAGACCGATCGCAACGCCTGCCACAGGGCTCTCCGGTCACACTTGGTTACCAGCGCCAGCACGTTATGCATGAAGTGCGTCTGACAACGCTGCCAGAGCGCTCCCTGAAAGCACCGCCGGACACTGGCCACCAGCCCTTCATGGTCGTCCGACACAACCAGCCGGACACCGGCAAGCCCACGCCGGGAGAGGTCACGGAAGACCTCGGTCCAACTCGTCTCGCTCTCGGTGTTGGCTACCGCTACCGTGAGGATGTCCCGCTGTCCTTTGCCTGATACACCGGAGATTACCAGCACCCCCTGACCCTCGATCCGCTCGTTCTGACGTACCCGCTCATACCGGGCATCGACAATCAGGTACGGGTAAGACTCCACCAACCGCCGGTTCCGCCACCGCGCCAGGTCCTCATCCAGCCGCTTCGTCAGTCGCGACACCGTCGAGGCCGATATCGCTGTCCCGCACAGCTCCTCGGTGATCGCTCGCACCTTCCGGGTCGACACTCCCGCAAGGTACATCTCCTGCAGGGTCAACACGAATGCCTGCTCCGAGCGTTGGTAGCGGTCAAAGACCGCGGTCCGGAAGTGCCCGGTACGCTCGGTCGGAACGTCCAGACTCAGCGAGCCGGCTCGAGTCACGAGTTTCCGCACACGGCGGCCACTCCGGTAACCGAGGCGCCCGGCCGACCGCTCATAAGGGGCAGCATGGAGGTAATCGGTCATCTCCTGCTCCAGCAGGTTCTGGAGGAACTTCCGGACTACGTCCTGCATGAAACCCGGGTCGTTCACCAGGAACGCTTGCTTCGCAGTATCGGAACGGCTATCATCGACCGTCATCTCATTACTGGCCATTGGGGTCTCCTTTTCTTGATTCATCCCTACATTCTACGAGACCCCATGGCCAGTCGATGACCTACCATCCTGCGCCGTTTCGACTGACCATTTTGCAGACATTCTGGCACACAGTTGGCGGGCGGTTCGGCGCGAATGGCGGAGTCGGTTCGCAAGCCGGCACGGTCACCGGCACCTTCACCGTCACGGTCATGGGCATTTAGACCGGCACGGTCGCAGGCACTTTCACCGTCACGGTCATGGGCATTTAGACCGGCACGGTCGCAGGCACTTTCACCGTCTCGGTCATGGGCATTTGGACCGGCACGGTCACCGGCACTTTCACCGGCACGGTCACCGGCACCTTCATAGTCACCGTCAGAGGCACCTTCTAGAGCATCCTCCCTGCCACCCCTCGGACGGCAGGGGACCGTAGGGGGGACGGTCATTTTCGAGGGGCGGGCGAGATCAGAAGGCAGAAGTCAGAAGCCAGAATGCAGAGTTCCGGACCGTACATGGCGGTTGGCAACGCTGAGCGTGAGGGTTCTTGTGCTGGCCGCGGGTCGCGGGCGTAAGTGTCCACGAAATTAGCGTTTAGAGTCGGAAGTGAGACTGATGGTGGCCGGAAGGCGTGTTCCTACCGGCCATTGCACAAGGACGCGGTTTGCCGAACGGCCGGGAATGTACCTAAACGGCGCGTTCTCGGATGGTTCGGAACGAGCGTTCCGGAAGAGAAGCAAGGGTAGGGGTCGCCTGGGGGGCTGCTTTCCAGCGAGGAACTGAGCATCAATCCAAACGAGCATTTGCCTGTGCGTAGAAACGTGCGATGAGCCGAGCAATGAAGGGTCGATTGCGATGAGCAATGCATCGAGCAGTTTGTTGAGCGATGCGAGGTCCGATGACTTGAGCAATCGAGAATGCCGTTTGAGGTAGAGCTGAGAGTCCAGTTGAGAATGCAGTTGAAGGAGCGATGCAGTATGCAATGGACGACGCGATGAGAGATCCGATGAGCGGAGCGATGTGGGGTGCATTGCGGAGAGCATTTGAGCGAGGGCTGAGTCTGCAGATCACGAGGAAGATGTCGAGCCGGGTAGCCGGTCATGAGCCCGGCGCGTTTGGCGAGGTTCTATGCTCCGGGCCAACCGTACCGATGTCTTCAACATCCGCGCGCCGATTGGACCGTAGCGCCACAGCGGAAAATGGGGACAGTCCCAC
>Ga0209610_1002021_pt1 | contig 10294 bp, 8 predicted proteins | sample LakKivw275mmetaG_FD_184137 | JGI IMG/M metagenome (GOLD analysis project Ga0209610, IMG submission 184137) | Anoxic lake water microbial communities from Lake Kivu, Rwanda to study Microbial Dark Matter (Phase II) - Lake Kivu water 275m metaG... | ecosystem: Environmental > Aquatic > Freshwater >...
ATTTTGCTGCCTCAGCCGGGGCGCCCTGTTGGAAATGGCGCATAACAATCACATCACCATAATATTCCAGCATTTTAACGGTATCTTTAATGCTTTCCTGGTAGAAATCGCCAGCGCGGGTCATTTTCGCATCCGCGAAACCAAGCACATGACCGCCAAGACGGTGCATGGCTGCTTCATGAGACAAGCGGGTACGAGTGCTTGGTTGATAGAATGCAGTTACCATAGTTTTATCAGCCAGAATGTCACTGTTTTTACGATTCTTAGCAATGGGCTCTAATTTTTTAGCAACTTCAAAAATTCTAAAAAAATCTTCCCTCTCAAAATCCTTCAAAGAGAGGATATCTCTTCCTAAGAAACTACGCATTGAAAACCTCCTCGTTTTTTTAATTATATCCAGTCATTTTCTTACTGCTCAGGAATCAACAATTTATAGTTCAGCTACATTTAATTTGCGAAATACACGCTACTCACGCATTGCCTCTTTCACTGCTTTTAAATTTGGATTTATCACTAAAACTTCTCCTCCCGCTTTCTTAGCACTCTCTACATCTTTTAAACCATTCCCGGTAACCAGTACTACCACCTTTTCTTTTCTGGAAATTTTCCCTTCTTCCAGGGCTTTGACCATACCGGCAAAGGCAGTAGAACCTGCAGGTTCAGCAAAAATTCCCTGTTTCGAACCTAAATATTTAATCGCTTCCAGTATTTCTTTATCACTTACTGCAATGCCAAATCCTTCTGATTCTTTTATATCTCTTACCGCCATTACCCGATTTCTGGGAATTCCTACGGCAATACTATCGGCAATCGTCTTTGGCTCCACAAATCTTACTAGGCCATCACCATTAACCGCCTCCACAATCGGCGGACATCCTTCTGCTTGTACGGCAACCAGTTTAGGTAAATGATCAATAAAACCTAAGGAAAACATATCCTTATACGCCTTAGCCACCCCGGAGATGATACAGCCATCTCCTACCGGGACAAATATATAATCGGGGATTTGGAAGTCCATCTGCTCAATAATCTCCAGAGCAACAGTCTTTTTCCCTTCGACCATATAGGGATTAAAAGCAGTATTACGGTTGTACCACCCAAATTCTCTGGTTGCTTTAATGGAGAGGACAAAGGCTTGATCATAAGTGCCTCTTACCGCAAAGACGGTTGAGCCGAATACCAAAAGCTGGACAATCTTAGCACTTGGTGCGGTTTGAGGAACAAAAATATAACTCTTTAAACCCACCGAGGCAGAAGCTCCAGCTAGTGAAGAGGCCGCATTGCCGGTAGAGGCACAGGTAACTATTTTTTCTCCTAATTCTCGAGCCTTTACCACCGCAATAGCCGAAGGCCTATCTTTTAGAGAAGCAGTGGGATTTCTGCCGTCATCTTTAATCCAGATATTTGACATCCCCAAATCTTCTCTTATTCTTTTCACTTCATATAAAGGGGTCCAGCCCACTTTCGACGGCCCAATTTTGGCAGGATTATCCACCGGTAAAAGAGGCAAGTATCTCCACATCGAAAATTCCTTATTTTTTTTAAGGGATCCCCGATTAAAATCGTTTTTTATCTTAGAATAATCATAAATAATTTCTAAAACACCTTCGTCTCCACATTTCGGACAATTGTATCTTGCTTCTTCCGCATCATATTCTGTTTCACACAATAAGCATTTTAATTTCTTTACATAACTCATCTCTATTTTTTCCTCCCCGGATATATAATCGTCTCTTTTTAGGAGTAGATAAGGATAACTATAACAGCCAATTTTTCCTATTCTACCTACCGCCCATAGTTAGCGTCATCACTGCTTTTGCCGTATGTAATCTATTTTCTGCTTCGTCGTAAATAATGGAATGAGGTCCATCAATCACTGAATTTTCAACTTCATTTCCTCTATCTGCTGGAAGTGCATGCATATACATTACCTCTTTATGGGCAAGTTTTATCATTTTCTCGGTACATTTCCAAATTTTGCAGGATTCAAGTAAAGCATCAACTACTTCGCTTTTTTGATTAGTTACCCAGCTTCCCCAATTCTTGGGTATGACTACATCTGCCTCTCTATACGCTTCTTCCATATTATGGGTTATGGTTAAGCTTCCACCATGTTTTTCAGCATTTTCTTTAGCTTGTTTAATAGCCCAATCTGGTAAATCATAACCTTTTGGATAGGCAAGAGTTACCTCCATTCCATATCTTGGGAATAAAAGAACTTGAGTAAGCGGAACTGAAATTGGTTTCTTATGACTGGTGGCATAAGCCCAGATAATAGATACTTTAGTCCCTTTTAAATCTCCAATTTTTTCTTTCATGGTCATCAAATCAGCAATTCCTTGCATGGGATGATATAAGTCACATTGTAAATTCATAACGGGGACCGTAGACCACTTTATCATTTCTCTTAAATATTTATTCCCTACTTCCCAGACACAATTTCTACAGGCTATAGCATGACCAAATCTGGATAAAATAATAGCTGTATCCTTAGCTACTTCACCATGAGCTACTTGCATGGTACTGGTGTCAAGAAAAATACCATGACCACCTAACTGAGTGATCCCTGCTTCCATAGAGTTTCTGGTTCGAGTTGACTGCTCAAAAAACATTAAAAATATTGTCTTATAGGGTAGATAAGGTGTTGTAATACCCATGGCAAATTTTTTCTTTAAATCAAAAGAGACTTCGAGTAAGGTGTCTATTTCCTCTTTAGTCCAATCTTGAAGTGTAATAAAATGCTTACCTTTAAATATAGTTTGCATTTATTTGTTCCCCCCCTTTTTTTATGGATAAATTTTATTGGAGATAATTATTAAGATAAATTATTGGTATTGCTGCATAGATAGCTACTGCCTTTACCAGCTCATTCTTACAAATCTCTTAATTATTCATTAAACTAATTTTTAAATATTACTTTACCTTGCTCTTCACCAATTCCCCATATCCTTTTTCCCCAATTACTCCTTCATCATCTTTATATACTAATTCCCCACGGATAATAGTCATATATATTTTCCCTTTTAATTTTATTCCGGCCAGCGGAGAATATTTTCCCTTGCTCTCCAGCTTTGAGGGTTCTACGGTCCATTCTTTATCCAGGTCTATGATGGTAAAATCAGCATCACTCCCAATTTGAATAGCCCCTTTTTGGGGGGAAAGTCCGTATCTTTTAGCAGCATTCTCAGACATTAATTTTTGAATTTCAGTTAAATTTAATCTACCACTGTGGTAGCCAAAATGAATTAAAGTTGGAGCGACTAATTGAGTACCTGGAATACCGGCATAATTCTTCCAGATATTAGGAGATGATTTTTCCTCTGGATATTTACCCGCTGCATGGTCGGTGCAAATAAAATCAATTGAACTATCTTTTAATCCTTCCCAGAGTCCTTCTCGGTCTTCTTCTCTACGTAAAGGTGGTGCAGTCTTCAGAATTGACCCCATTCTTTTAAGGTCTTCAACGGTAAAAATTAAATACTGTGGGCAGGTTTCTGTAGTTATATCTAATTTATGGGCTTTTGCCCAGCGAATAACATTTAATCCTGCCTTAGTAGAAAGGTGTACTATATGCAGTTTATTCCTGACTTTTTCAGTAATCCCAACTACCGACCATATGGCCTCTGGTTCTGCTTGATAGGTTCTTCCTAGAGACCAGCTTTCCGGTTCGTTTCTCCCCATATTTTGCATAAGATGGGAATAATATTCCACCAGACAATAATCCTCTGCGTGTACCGCGCAAACCAGATTTAAGTCCTTCAGTATTCTAAAGGCTTTATCCATATCCGGGACCGGCATCCTGGGGTAGAGTTCCATCCCGGAAATGGTATAAAATTTTACTCCGATGATACCTCTATCTTTTAATTCTTTTAAACTTTTCTTGTATTCTCCTGTTTCTACTTGCTCTGGATTTACCCCTCCCCAGAAGGCAAAATCTACATAAGCTTTTGGTTTTACTATATTTAGTTTGTAATCATAATTTGAACCAGTGGTAATCGGTGGAATAGAAGTACAAGGCATATCGATAATAGTAGTAATACCCCCTGCTGCTGCACTCTTAGTCCCGGTCTCAAAATCTTCTCTCTCGGTAAATCCAGGATCATCAAAATGCACATGGGGGTCAATAAAGCCAGGGAATACTATATTTCGTTTGGCATTAATTTCTTTTTTCACAGAAAGTAATGTCTCATCTCCTGGTACAATATCTTTTATCTTCCCCCTTTCAACATATATGTTTACTTCTTTCAACTCTTCATTTTTCAGAATCCGGGCATTTTTAATTCTTAGCACATTATCTCCCCTTTGTTTCCTATTTTAAATGAAATTATTTTAATTATAACATTATCTTATATATATTTAAAGATAAAAACTATTCTTAAATCAACTCAAAAGAAAGATAATAAAGATATATTAGACCTCTGTTCTACGAACTTTATGATTATGTTGTAGGGGTCGAATTTATCTGACCCAGTTTTCTGTGGGCTCGATGAATTGAGCCCCTATACTTGTTTTTTATTAATTTTATGAATAATCATTAAATTCTTTAATCTAGTTTTTAAAGAATTGTAATCAGTAAAAAGGATAGAGTTGATACCGATTTTTTGCGCAGAAATGATATTTTCTTCTGTATCATCCACAAAGACTGTATTTTCGGGATTAATCCCCTCCTTATTTAAAATATATCGGTAAAACTCCGGGTCAGGTTTAGATATACCCATTAAATTAGAGGCATAAACCTCATCGAAGATATCGTAACTACCTTGATTTAAAAGATAGTAATAATGCGAATCAATAGTGTTAGTGCCACAAACAACCCTTGAATTATTTTTAAGTTGTTTTATTATATCCTTTGTTTCCTGGTTTATTCCCGGGTTAAAAAATTTTCCAAATAATTCCTCTTTCACTTTCTTTCCATATCTTAAAGAAAATCTTACCCAAAATTCATTACTGTTAATTTTTCCGTCAAGAAGTTCTCTAAAATTTTCACCAGCACAAAAAAAGAAATTTTCTTCAGTAATTCCTAGATAATCGCTTATAAAAGGAATATCATTAAAGTCACAACACAAGACGCCCCCCATATCAAAAATAAAAAGTTTTTCCATAATCATCCTTTCCTGGAAGAATATAAGACTGCTCCACTTAAAAAATATTTGGAGAGTTTAAAAAATACAATTAATATGGGAATGCTTGCAATAGCTGCTACTGCCATCATCGCCCCTTCGTTGGTATGTTTCTCTGCTGTAAATTTGACTATATACAAAGGTATCGTTTTCATCTCCTCACTCTGCACTACCAACAAAGGCCACAATAAATTATCCCATTGGGATTTAAAAGTAAGAATTGCCAAAGTTGCCATAGCTGGCATACTATTAGGAAGAATGATTGTTCTGAAGATCATCAGCTCACTCGCTCCGTCAATTCTGGCTGCATCCAGTATCTCATCCGGAAAGGTAATAAAATATTGTCTCATTAAAAACACGCCAAATGCATTTACCAGAAATGGAGCTATTAATCCAGCATAAGAATCCTGAAGTCCCAATTTAGTAGTGACCAGATAAAGAGGTATCATAATCGCTTCAAAGGGTATCATCATGGTGGCCATAATCATCATAAAGACTATGGTTCTCCCCTTAAAATAATATTTTGCCAACCCAAATCCAGCTAAAGACGAAAGAATTACAGTGGAAGCTGCAACAACTGAAGCCACTATCAGCGAATTCAAAATATTCCGGATATAGATAAAGGTGCCATCATTTCCCCTTATCCCCTGCCAGTAGTTCTGCCAGTAAATACTTTTGGGTATCCAGCGGTAGGGCATTTTCAGGATATCGTTCGCCGGCATTACTGAAGCGGTAAACATAAATATGGTAGGAGCAAGTATAAATATTGCGGTTAAGATAAGAAATATCCAGATAAATAGATCAATTATTAAGGATTGGGTGGAAGTTTTATTCTTTTTTTTATTTAGATTGTCACTCATAAATATATTCTCCCTAATAACTGATTTCATCTGCCCTAGAAGTTCTGAATTGTACCCAGGTAAAAAATAACATTATCGCAAAAAGAATAATACTCATGGCACTTGCCCTGCCTATCTGATGGTCCCTTATTGCAGTATGATAAACATTTAATGTAATAACATTTATGGGAGCTAACGGTGCTCCTCCCTGAGTAAACAAATATTGGGTGCTGAAGGTCTTCAGGCACTGGAGCATAGACATAATAGAAACTAAAATAGTAGTGGGTTTTAAAAGAGGAAGGGTAATATACCAAAAATTCTTCCAATCATTTGCACCATCTATTTTAGCAGCTTCATAGATACTTTGAGGAATCGATGCCAATCCCACAATAAAGATTATGGTAAAGTAACCTACATATTTCCAAAAATATACCAGCATAGTAGACATTTGAACCATTACTGAATTAGCCAGCCATTTGTGGTCAATTCCAGGAGTATTCATAATCAAGTTTAGCCACTGATTACCCAACCCCCGGGGATCAAAGATTAATAACCAAATTACTGCCGCCACTACGGATGACAAAACCGCCGGAGAATAATAAGCTATCTGGAAAAACTTTTGAAGTCTCTTCCGCGACATTATGAAAATAGCAAATATAAGACTAAATATTAATAAGGGTGTAAAAGTTCCCAGAGTAAAAACTAAGGTAGCTCTTATGGAATCCCAGAAATCAAGAGATTTTAGAAGATAACTATAATTATTAAAGCTGATAAAATCAGGCGGTTTCAACGATAATAGCTTTTTATTAAATAAGCTGGTATAAAAGGCATTGAAAATCGGATAGAAGCTAAAGAGTAAAAAAAAGATAAGAGTAGGAGTAACAAATATCCATCCCCAACGGGTTTTTTTTCGTTCTATACTGTAACTTGTTTTCCGTTTGCTCATCAACATCATCCTTTTTGGCAAGAAATAATCACAGGGTTGGATTAACAACCTAGCCCTGTGATTTTAATCAAATACTATTATCCTTCATCAAGTACTTCTTGAACTTTTCTTCTTAATGTTTTTAATGCGTCCTCCGTTGAAACACCAGCCAGCATAACTGATTCGACTGCTTCTTTAATTAAGGACTGTATTTTTGCGCTATTTTCACCATAATATACGATATGTCCTTTAGCCATGTCATCTCCGAACACATCAGAATAAGGCATAGACTTATAGGTCTCTGAATTCATAAGTTCAACTGTAGGTTGGACAATATTGACTTTAATCAGATATTCTTCGGGATGGCTGAGCATATAGGCAACAAATTTCCAGGCCATTTGCTGATTTTCCTTCGGTTTCTGACCATTAACCATATAATAATGTCCATAATACGCTGCAGGAACATCTTTCACAGCATCTTTAAATACTGGAAAAGGTACAACCATCCACTCTTTGCTATCATAAAAAGCAGGATTATCTGCTTTAATCCTTCCTATCTGATAAAGGCCGGTGTGACACATCCCTATATCATTATTATCCATATTGAAAAGCTTTCTGGCATTGGTATAAGTCGGTGAACCGAGATTTCTACCGCTAGGACCCCATTCTTGCATAAATTTAAGAAATTTTAGCCAGGCTTCGTCATTGACAATTGCAGTTTTACCATCATCGCTAATTAACTGTCCTCCGAGCTGTTCAACCATAGGTACCGTGGCTACAAGATAATAGGGGTATCTGAAGTCAAATCCTCTTCTTTTAAGAATTTCACCTTCGCGTATGCATAATTTATCTGATACCTCCACCATTTCTTCCCAGGTTTTAGGATAATCCTTTTCAGGATCTAATCCAGCATCCCTAAATACTTTTTTATTAATAAAGATACACCAATTAGTCAGTTCTAAGGGAAGACCGTAAAGCTGTCCTTTATAAGTTACCGGATCTAATACTCCGGGGACATAAGTATCGTAAACTGCCTGCAGACTGGGATAACCTGCCGCCTGAAAATCGAGGGGAGCAAGACGCTCATTGACTATATAGGCATATTCATCTTCAATCGACATATTAAAGATATCCGGACCCTGATTTGCGGCAAACGCAGTCAAAATCAATTCCTGAATTTGACCTGAACCACTGGTAACTCTCTTGATGGTAACTCCTGGATTAGCCTGCTCAAATTCAGCAATATATCTATCTTCAATTTCCGTTCTATTCGGGTCTTCGTGAGTCCAGAAAGCAATTTCCATGTTAGCAGCTGCATTAACTGTTACAGAAAGAAGAAGCATAAAAAGAAAAATAGTGAATAACTTTTTCATAGATACAAACCTCCCTAAAATTTAATAGAATCTCAACTAAAGTTAATATAGTAACTTTCTTCTGGTTAATTAAATTTTTTCTTCACCTCCCTCCCTCAACTTGGTCAGGGGACGGTCCTTCGGAATTTGTGATTATTGCTATAGTAGTCGGATTTGTTTGTCCCGCATTTGTTCTGATAGGTTTTTGTCATTGCAAAGAGCAACGCGACGAAGCAATCCCGACCTGAGATTGCCACGCCCTGATAAATCAGGGCTCGCAATGACTTTATAGACTCAAACTTCCTGTATATTACTTATTCGACATAGTTGAATAAACTCCTGCAAAAATATCATAATTTTTTTAATTTTTTATAATCTCATATTGGGAAAGAGTTTCAGGAAGTTTAGTCACTTCAATCCTTACCGGGAAGGCATCTTTTAATGATTCCAGATGAGTAATAACCAAGATCTTATCAAAATCATCACTTAGGGGGGATATTGAAGGGTGCATTTCACTTTATCTTACCTAACGTTTTCATAGTATCCTTCAAAGATTTGTATGCCTTCTTAAATTCTATAAAATACTGATCGTATATCTTTTTCGCTTGTTGATCAGGATAAATTGTTTTATGGAATCGTACCCAATCTTTAATCCTTTCGTAGGAATCTAAAACACCTGTTCCAACACCAGCTAGTAAGGCATCTCCATAAGGAGCCTCCACATTTTGTACGAGGGTTTTTATCGGATATCCAGTTACATCCGAAAATATCTTCATCCACAATTGAGATCTCGTTGCCCCTCCTACCATAATGCATTCTTCCGCTAGTTCTAATCCACTTTCTAACCCCGCTTCTATATTATGGCGCAGAGAATAAGCCACGCCTTCTAAAATGGCTCGGTAAACGTGTTTCCTTGTATGGTATAAAGTTAAACCTATTATGGTTCCTTTGGCATCAGGATCCCATATCGGTGAACGTTCACCCATAAAATACGGTAATAATAAAAGCCCCTCTGCTCCGGGAGAAATTTCTACTGCTTGTTCATCTAAGAGTTTATAAGCAGAGATATTCGATTTTCTCTCGACTTCCTTCTCTTTATCGCCAAATTGATCCCTAAACCATCTAACGATACCACCTGCTGTTGCCGCTCCACCAAATGTATATATCATCTTGTCGTCGTAAGCCACATAGGGAAAACTTACTAATTTAGGAGACAGATGTTGTCCTTTATGAACGACCCCCCAACATATAGAGGTCCCCACCATAGCAACATGGCTTCTTTCCTCCAAAACACCTGCACTCAAAGAAGCCAGCGGTGCATCTATACCACCAGCTACAACCAATGTTCCTTCCAACAAGCCGCATAGTTTCGAGGCTTCTTTGGTAATTTTACCTACAATATCTGCAGATTTTACAATTCTCTGTGGTAACATTGACATAGGGATACCAAGCATCTCGCACATTTCCTCTGACCAAGTTCGCTTCTTTATGTCAAAAATTCCACCAAGGTTACCGGCCGAGGAAAAATCCGTTACATTTTCTCCGGTTAATTTATAGATAACATAATCTTTGGGGGTGATAAACTGGAATATCTTTTGCCAATTATTTGGCTCATTATTTTTAATCCACATCATCTTGGTAAATCCATAGTAAGAATCGACATAATTACCAGTAATTTCAAATATCTTATCTTTATCAATGTTTTCCTTTACCCATAGCACTTCATCTGTCGCACGCCTATCCATCCATATAAGACAAGGTCTTATAGGATTCATATCTTGGTCAACTGGTATACCTGAGCCACCATAAAGTCCACTCAAGGCAATCCCAGCAATATCAGAAGGTTTTACTTTTGATTTTTCTAACGTTTCCCTAATGGTATCAAACGTGGCTTTTGCCCATACATTCGGCCATTGTTCTACCCAAGAAGGCCTTGGTTTTATTACATCGTACTCAGAAAACGCAGAGGCAATTATTTTACCTTGAGGGTTTACCAGTACCGTCTTGGTACCCTGTGTACCTATATCTGTACCAAGAAGATATTTTTTAGCCATATTA
>Ga0209610_1002028_pt1 | contig 10265 bp, 8 predicted proteins | sample LakKivw275mmetaG_FD_184137 | JGI IMG/M metagenome (GOLD analysis project Ga0209610, IMG submission 184137) | Anoxic lake water microbial communities from Lake Kivu, Rwanda to study Microbial Dark Matter (Phase II) - Lake Kivu water 275m metaG... | ecosystem: Environmental > Aquatic > Freshwater >...
TTCCTGCGTGCGGGTGGAATCCAATGAAAATGGAGCAGTCATTTATGGATTTACCATTCAGCATGGATCTGGAACAACCTGGTGGCTGTTTGGAGCAAATACCCGGCAGGGTGGTGGCATCAGGATAAATAACGCAATATATGTTACGATCAGCAACTGCAACATCAGAGACAATCAAGCCTATAGTGGTGGTGGGATATTTATGGCAATATGTACAGTTTATTTAAAAAATACAAATATATATAATAATTATGCTACTGGAGGTGGGGGTGGAATAAATCTAATTGCCTACGGACAACCAGTATTCGATACAGGAGAACGTTGTAGTGTATATAATAACTACGCAGGAACATGTAATGATATTTTAGCAGCAGACAATGCTTGCTATATAGACATTTACCTTGATACTTGCACGATTAATCCTCCTACAGAATATTACGTCAATTATACTAAATCATCATCTGACTGGCCCGGCGGTTTTAATCTTATTGATGTTCAACATGGTATCAGAACGGAAGTAAACCATGATTTATACCTGGCTCCGGATGGAGATGACAATAATGATGGTTTGACTCCTGCAACTCCCAAGCAATCCATCGGATGGGCATTACATACAATTGCTTCGGATAGCCTGAATCCCAAGACCATTCATCTGGCACCCGGAACCTATTCCTCAGTTGATGGGCAGATTTTCCCCTTGGGTTTGAAATCTTATGTTAATCTAATTGGAGACACGCTTCAGTTACCTGTTTTGATTAATGAACATTATCTCGGTACAATAATATCTAACTTTGCTCCAGGTAATACTATTGCTAATTTAATATTGGAGCATGGAGATTTTCATCCTTATGGCATATTTACTATTAACAAATCAGATAATACTATCATCTCCAATATAGCAATCAATCCTGTCCAAGCCATAACTTTTGCTGGAATAACCATCAATAAAAGTAAGTGTGAAATTGATAATTTAAGATTAGAAGGTCTTATCTCCAGCAGTCAGTCAGGAATCTCATACTGGGGATCATACCTAACTCTGAAAAACAGTTCTATCAATAACTGCCATACTACTGGAGATGAGGGAGTTCCGGTCATGTCAATGATTCATGCTGAATTAGATAGTACCTTTGTTGTAGAAAATACTTCCATAACTAATTGCAGTATCGCAAGTGATGATATTGGATTAATAAATATTGGTAATAATCAATTCAGAAATCCAGATATCAAGCTTTCCAATATGTTAATAGCCAATAATACAACTAATGGAGTGGCTCCCTTGATTGTAGATGCAGTTACCAACAATCCAATGGAAATGACAAACTGTAGTTTAGTAAACAATGTAGGAAGTTTGTATGCGGCAAATATAGCGGGATGGATTGATGTATCAAACTGTATATTTGATAACGACACTTGGGGTGAGATCAACATCAGGGATACCCAGCAATATGGTTTCGTCTCCCATATGAACTTCCGGAATAACCTGATACGGGATTACCCTTCCTCTGTTTATGTACATCCTTCCAACGATGTTACGTTTAATGGATTCAATTTTGATGCTGACCCATCCTTTGCAGGTACGGACTGGACTGACCCATTGAGCTACAGATTGAACTATGACTCACCCTGCATCGATGCCGGTACGCCTGATACCACGGGACTTTATCTGCCTTCCTTTGACCTTTATGGCAATCCGCGCATCTATAACGGCATCATCGATATCGGCTGTAATGAATGGAATGGCACCGCTAATCAGGATAATACCATACCTCTACCCTCAGAAACTATGGTTCTGCAGGTTTACCCCAATCCGTTCCGGCATCAGACCACCCTAAGTTATACCCTGCCTGGGAAAACCGAGATCGGACTTGCCATCTACAACATCAAGGGCCAGAAGATCAGGACCCTGTTCACCGGTTCTGCCGACAAAGGAATGCATACCGTAACCTGGGACGGCAGGGATGAAAATGGCAACCCGACTGCAAACGGGATTTACCTGGCTACGCTTACCTTCCGGGGCAGGCAAACAAGTAGAAAGCTGATCTATCTCAAATAAGAAAAGCATCTTTCCCAAATTACCCTTCCCGGCTTCACTTCCACAAGTCATTTGAGTCAGGCAGTATCGTAATTCCACACCTCATTTTACATAACTACCATCCCAGCAGCATCGTCTGTTAACTTTGCACTGTTAAAAAATCTCCAAGTCGCTGTCTTCGCTTAACTTATCCATAATTGCAAGTCATAATCCAGTCGGGATCCAGTCGGGATCCAGTCGGATTAATCCCGACTGGATCTCGACAGAATTATGACAAATTTATGATTTGGGTTTAAGGATATTGGACAGGGGGGAAAAAATCCAGATTAAGAAAGTGCGCGATTTCAGGAAGGGTGGTTTTTGTTGTTATGATTTTGGCGAAATGAACCTGCAGACTGCAGGTAAAGACCGAAGTGCTTTACATAAAGGCAAATCAGATTTGACAAAAGGGTTCGAAGCTGGCAGTCTGTCAGTCTTTGATTTTGAAGAAAACGCCTCTTTCCATCTGAACTGCTTCAATTCTACCGGCTTCCAAAAGAGGGCTGAGATACTTGTTCAGTTCGTTTTGATGCAGATTCAGGATCTGACAAAGGTCGGTATCGGTCCAAAGGTCTGCGCCCGATGGTATTAAGAATCCGGTTTTCAACATCAAGATCGAAACTCTGGATTTTTTTTCGGCTTTGGGGATTGGCCACGATTTCTGCCTTGAGGGGTTTAAAATATTCGACAATTTTCTGCAATCTGTCCCTGGACATGGCTTTTACCCAATTCTCCGTTCCGGGGCGGTCCAAAGTGTTTAACTGCACGCAGTCCGGAGCAAGGTCAATCAGTGTTTCCCTCAGAAGCTTCAATTCACTTTCCGTATCGTTCAGGCCGGCTATCATAAACACTTCCATCAGGATGCTTCCTTTGAATTCACGCCTGAGATCCTTTAGGCCTGCGATGATTTTTTGATTATCCAGACTGTGATGCGGCCGGTTGATTCTCTGAAACACGATTTGTGAAACTGCGTCCAGGTCAGGCAAAATCACATCTGCCCGCATGACTTCGTTGCGCAGTTGTTTGTCCCAGAATAAAGTGCCATTGGTGAGAATCGCCACTTTGTATTTCGGATAGTTATCTTTGATATGGTCAAGGACCAGGCCCAGACCGCTGTTCAGAGTGGGTTCACCCTGTCCCGAAAAAGTTATGAAATCCAGTTCCGGCTGCCTGGCAAGGTAATCATCCAATTCAGCTATTACAGACTTGATGGGAACGTATTCCTTACGTTCAGTTGTAAGCAAAGTCGTCCTTCCTACTTCGCAATACACGCAGTTGAGAGAACAGACCTTATGGGGAACCAGATCAATTCCCAAAGATACGCCCAATCTGCGTGAAGGAACAGGGCCAAAGAGATATTTCATGAAAACTCCCGTTAGTTAATATCTGCCGGAGTCAAAAAAGTGCCGTCAGGCAGGACATAATCAGAATGAGGAATGCCGAGGGATTCCAGTTCGTAACGTTTACAGCTCTGCCAGTCTGCCAGACAGTATTCATCTGTCCAATGAAAGTCAATTAACCTGTTCACAGTAAAGGTTCGCATAGGGCAACAACTGAACCACTTACAGGGATTGAGATGAAAGGCGCGATGATATCTTTTTACCGTTTCCTGCCAAAACTGCGGATGGTGAATCAGCGAAGTGGGATGAGTCAGAGGAAGCACAATAAAATCTTCAGACACAAAGGCCTTGCCGATCAGCGCAGGATAATCCTCTTTGGTAAAGAGACCCAACTTGCGTGATTCAAATATGTATTTGGTGGCGTAGTATCCCAGGGGGCATACAATCTTTGGTTTAACGGCAGCCAATTCCTGTTCCAGATAATGCGAGCAGGTTTGGATCTCTGATTGTTTGGGCTTGCGGTTATGCGGCAATCTGCATTTGATGAGGTTGGTGACATAAAGATTGGATACATCAGCTTGTGCCTCTTCCAGCAGCTTCCAGAATGTTTCTCCCGTTTGCCCTACAAACATCCTGTTCGCTTCATCTTCCATGCTTCCCGGTGCCTGAGCTATCAGGAATATTTCACTGCTCAGACTGCCCTCACCCGCTATGGCGTGAGTGCGCGTCAGGTAAAGCGGACAAAGAGAGCAGTCTTCAAGACCCGGAAGTTTCATCTGATGTCAAGAATCGAGGAGGCAGCATGCTCTGCCGCCTCCTCGAGCTTAATTAATCCCTGTAACGAAGTTTTTTAGGAAGTCTCAGTTTTGGCAAGCTGGTCATTAAGCCATTGCAGTTGTTTTTCCAGCTCGGCTTTTTGCGCCTGCATGTCTTCCTTACTGTAATTATAGATGGGTTCACGGTAGGCGGAGTTTTCCGGTAAATCGTAAGCCCAAGTGCGGTAACGATATCCGTAACCCCTGCCAAATCCCCGGCCTCGGCCGAAGCCAAGTCCGAAGCCACCTCTGAGAGGGACTGCATTGAACCTTCCGCACGGGCCTAATCCTCTTCCGGGACGTCCGTCGCCAAAGGGTCCTGTTCCGTCATATCCAGGCATTGTTACCTCCTGTTCCCTGATTTCTTGGTTAGTAAATATCTGATAGCTTCCAGCACCAAGGGAATTATATTATTGGCAAAACCGCTGTTCGTATAATTCCCGCGGCTTCCCGAAGCAATGTTTGTTTTGCGGGAATTGGCACAATTGCCCAGTCCTCGGCCCGGACGGCCATCCCCATAAGGCCCGCTTCCAACGCGATTTGGCATACTAACCTCCTTTGAGTATATGCTGTGTTCAAAACCCAATCTTCTGCCTTCCGGAATTCAGCTTTTTCATATAGCCCTGTGCGTAAATTCCTGATTTCTGCATTTTTCAAATCATTCAGCAATCACTTACTGCAAAAGCTTTAAATATGTTTTTACCAGAAATGGTCATATGAACATATGTTCAAAATATGAAAGACGAATTATCCTGTCAATGATTTTTTTCCGCAGTCGCAGGTCAAACAGGCAAATCAACCTCCGACAGTAAGTTTCATTGCTCTAAAAAAGTGCAGACCCCCGACGCTGTAAGAATCTGCAAGGCAATAATCGGCAATGCAGAAAAATCCTGAAATCAGTTTTTCAGGTCATAACAATAATGAAACCGGGCGGTTTTCCATTTTCCCTTGACAGCATAGGCAGATGTTTATTGTGGATTTTAGCAATGGATTTGTTGAGCAGCAAAAATCAGAAACGGAGACCGCGAAAACGACGATAACAAAAGACACAACAGAAGGTTATGAAGAAATTATTATATATTGACTTGCCATTTTCAGAGACAGGAGATATCTGCTCCACCCGCAGCCGGTTCATTTGGGACATTCTGCACAACAATTGCGATGCGGATCTGCTCCTGGTCAAGACGGAAGAATTCCTGACCCGCAACCTGCCCGACCACACAGGTTATGAGCAGTTTTACAGCCTGGTCACCAACATTGTCAATCCCCTCAAACCAAAAGCGCTGTATCAGTTTTCGAAGGAGAACACGGATAAGTTTGCCCAGATCCTGCAGGCCAAACGGTATGAGATCATAGTCTTTAAACGGCCTGAGTTTGCGCAGTTGATCCTTCTGGCTCAAAACTGCCTGACGGCTTGCAACATTGTCATCGACCTGGAAAAACTGCCCTCTGAAACAGCTTTGGCGCAATGGGAACAAAACCCCGCCTGGAAAAACCGCAAGGCGCAACTGGACGGAATCCTGCTCCATCAAACGGAAAAAGCGCTGTTCCGCCAAAACTTCACCTTCCTTTTCGCATCCCAGAAGTTGAAGCAGAACTGCATCCGTAAATTCGGCCTGGATCAGGAAGATCCGGGACTGGCTCTGCTGCCCAATTATCTGCCGGAACAGGAATCCGCCGACCTCAAAAAGGATGTCAAGGAAGAGGAGAAATTCCTTTTGCACGATAGCTTCATCCTGTTTTACGGCAATCTGGACGAGCCCGCCAATCTGGACGCGTTTCTCTATCTCTGCAAGGACATCTATCCCCGCGTTTCCAGAAAAATGCAGGACAAAAACGTCAAGATCTACATCGTGGGCAGGAATCCCCAAAAGCTGCATGACCAGTACTGCGGCGGCAGGATCAAACTGGTGGGCGAAGTGGAAAACATCTTTGCCTATATCAGTGCCAGCCTGTTTGTGGTGCTGCCTTTCCGGCTTCCCGCCGGTTCCGGAAGCCGCATCCTGGAAGCGGCGCAACTGAAGAAAGCCGTGCTTACAACTTCATTGGGCGCATCTGAGTTTGAGCTCACGGCGGATGAGATCGCCGTGGAAGACAAAGTGGACGGCTTCTGCAACAAGTTAACCGAACTGCTGCAGAAACCGCGCCTGGCAACTGAACTGGGCAGGAACCTGCACAACGCCGTTCAGCACAGCTACAGCAAAGAAAACATTCAAAACGGTTTCATCGCACTTCTGAACGGGTTTGCGGATATACAGAGCGACGCCGCTCCCGCCTCCAAAATGAACATCGCCCTGGTCACCAATAACTTCCGTCCCGAATTAGACAAGCTGAGTTATCACATCTGGCAACTGGCAAAGAAGCTCTCCGGACAAGGCAAAGTGACCATTTTCTGCCCGCGCCGGGACCATAAGCCCAAGACCGAAACCATAGACAACATCACGATCTGCAGACTGTTTGACGTGCTCAATTATCCTATTGAGTTTCCCAATTACAAAGCCCGCACGCTTTGCCCCGAGCTCTTTTTCCGCCTGCTCAAACCGGAATTTGACATCATCCAGTGCTACCCGGGACTGAACAATAACTACCTGCTCGCCTTCTGCGCCGCCAAGATCAGGGAGATCCCGATAATCCTCAATGTGTTTGACTTTCAGGATTATGAACATCTCTTCCGGGAAGCCGGAAAGGTGGATTCAGAGATCCTGGGCAGGGTCGAGGTCAAATGGCTGGACAGGGCGCTGCTGAAAAATACTGATTACCTTTTCACCGTTACGGAAAAGGAATATACCATCCTGCGCAAGTTCAATGAACGGCTGGAACACATCCCGCTGCCTGTCAGTCTGGAGGATTATGAGACCGATCTGCCCTCCGTGCGTGAGAAATATGGCATCGGCAAAGACGCCTTTGTGTTTCTGATCCTGGGGAAGATCGCCTATCTGAAAGGGCAGGATCTTGCACTCAAGGCCTTTGTCAAAGCGCTTCCGGCCTTCCCCGACGCCAGGCTGGTGATGGTCGGCAAGAATGATGTCGAGCCGGATTACTCTGAGGACCTGCAAGCTTTTATCGGCAAGGAAGCTCTGCAGGACGAGGTCATTTTTACGGGTGAAGTGGAGAAGGAAGAAGTCTGGGCCTGGCTCAGGGAAGCCGATATTCAAGTTATTCCGGCGCGGCTGATGAACGTCGGCAACGTGGTCATCGAAAGCTGGGCGAGCGGAACGCCTGTCCTGCAAAGCGATGCGGTTGACCCCAACCTCGTGATTGAAGGCGTGAACGGCTTTCTCTTCCGCTCGCAGGACATCGAGGACCTGGCATTGCAGATGCAGAAAGCTCATGCGCAAAGAACAAAACTGCCAGGTCTGGCAGAGCAGGGCAAAGCCATTGTCAGGGAGAAATACACCTTTGACTATCTGCTCAAACGATATCAAAAAACATATAAACAATTGACACTGGAAACGTGATGCAATAATAGGTTCACAAAGTTATCCGATACTATGAGGTGAAAAGATGAACGTAAACTTTTATGAACAGGGAAAGGTCGGCGTGATGGAGTTTCAGGGTCGCCTGGATGCTTACTACGCGCCGGAATTGAAACAAAAATTCGAACAGATCATCACCAAAACTCCCTATGTCGTTTTCGATATGCGCGGCTGCGATTTCATTGACAGCACGGGTTTGGGCATGATCGTGGCATGCCTGAAATCAGCCACCCAGGCAGGCGGTGACATTCGCCTGGTCGGCCTGCAGGAAAAGCCGAAAATGGTGTTTCAGATCACCAGGGCTTACAAGATCTTCCAGTTCTTTGATGATGTGGAAGCTGCCATGGCCAGCTATAACGCGGAGACTGACAACTAAACAAAGCAACTCCGTTTAACAGAAATCACATTGTCAGAAACAACCAAAGCTCACCTCATCCTGATCGGTGGCGGAACCTGTTCCGGTAAAACCACCATCGCCCGCGCCATCGGCAGAAAACTGGGCGATTCCAGAACCGTCATCATCTCTCATGACAACTACTATCTAGACCTAAGCCACCTCTCGCCCGAAGAGATCAAACAGGTCAACTTTGACCATCCCGACGCCATTGATCATGAGTACCTGCTTTCCGACATCAGAAAAATGCTCAGTGGTAAAACGGTCACCATCCCTGACTATAACTTCATTACACATGAAAGGACCCAAGGCGAAATAGTCATCGACAATCCTGATGTCATCATCCTGGAAGGGATCTTTGCGCTTTACTATGCGCGGCTGCTGGGACTGGCAGACCTCAAGATCTATGTGGACACCGATCCCGACCTGCGCCTCTCCAGACGCATCAGAAGGGACATTCAGGAACGCGGATATGAACTGTGCAGGGTGCTGGACATGTATCTGGACACGGTCAAGCCCTCGCATGAAGCATTCATCGCGCCCACCAAAAAGAATGCGGATTTCATCGTGCCCGGCGAAAAGGAATTTGACCGCGTTCTGGTTATGCTCAACAGCTATTTGAAATACGAAATGAACAGCCGCGGACAGTGATATTTTATTGGAACACGAAATACACGAAATAGACGAAACACACAAAGGATGATTTCTGAAACAGTTTCTTTCTGCATGGCATTAATCTAACCAATGTTTGTCTTTCTATCAAGGCTGGAATCTCACCAATGTTAGTCATTCCTGCGCAGGCAGGAATCTTGATTCATCTATCCCACTGATACTTTTTCAGATCAATTCTGAACTCGCCCACAAACCTGATCCCTTCCGCTTCCAGCATCGCTTTCTGTTCTTCCGCACCATTATAGATCGACAGCGCAATTTCACCTTTGGCTTTGATCACGCGGTGCCAGGGCAGATCGTGTTTTGAGGTGCAAGTATGCAGAATTCTGACCACCTGTCTGGCTCCATTGGGAAGTCCTGCCAGACGCGCGATCTGACCATAAGTGGCAACTCTTCCAGCCGGGATGCTTTTAATAACCTCGATAATTTTCTGCGTCATAAATGCCTCAAATCTTGAATAGGATATTAGTTTTTTGTGTCAAACAATAAATTCAGTTATCCCCCACAACTCGTAACCCATAACTGATTATCTGATTTCGCTTGACACAAAAACCGAGCATAATTTTATGGCAAAACGGTGACGCGAGGTGGAGCAGCCAGGTAGCTCGTCGGGCTCATAACCCGAAGGTCAGAGGTTCGAATCCTCTCCTCGCTACCATTTTTTTTGTGGCGGCGTAGCTCAGTTGGTTAGAGCAACGGAATCATAATCCGCAGGTCCGGGGTTCAAGTCCCTGCGCCGCTACCACGTATTTTCCCTGCGCCAGTAGCTCAGTCGGATAGAGCATCAGCCTTCTAAGCTGAGGGTCAGGGGTTCGAATCCCTTCTGGCGTGCCATTAAATCTAACACATATCATAGATGAGAAGATTGCCTTGAGGTGGGTGTAGTTCAATTGGCAGAGCACCGGATTGTGGTTCCGGGCGTTGTGGGTTCGAGTCCCATCTCCCACCCCAGTGATTTTAAAACCGGACGTTCAGAGGGCGTCCGGTTTTTTTATCTAATATTGCTTTGTGTACATTACAACAGCGTTTTCAGCACCACTGACAGAGACAAAAACCGCCTTTGAATAACTATCCAGATACTCTTTGCTGAACTCGTTGGATGTCGCAGAAAAGACGATGAAGCGTTTCAGGTTCCAGTCTTCGTTCTGCCAGTATTCACTTTTCAGCCAGTCCAGGATTTCGGTGTAGTGTTCCTTTCTGAAAGACATTGAGACACCTGCTTTGAGAGAGGGCGGATACCAGGATTCACCTGCCTTGCGGCACCAATCCCATTTCAAGGCATCCATCAGATACAGTTGCTGCTCATCAGAGAAAAACTGCCCGATCCACTTTGCCATCAGGTTGAATCTGCTGACCCGGTCTATCGAATGCAGAGTCCCGTCACCTGCTAAACTTAGCTGCAGAAGCTGTTCCAGACACTCATATGGTTCGCGCCACTCCACTGCTTTTTTCCATAATGTTATAAAGTCACCCTTGTTCCAGTACTGGTTGATGATG
>Ga0209610_1002031_pt1 | contig 10259 bp, 14 predicted proteins | sample LakKivw275mmetaG_FD_184137 | JGI IMG/M metagenome (GOLD analysis project Ga0209610, IMG submission 184137) | Anoxic lake water microbial communities from Lake Kivu, Rwanda to study Microbial Dark Matter (Phase II) - Lake Kivu water 275m metaG... | ecosystem: Environmental > Aquatic > Freshwater...
GCCTTGAGCTTCTCCATCAGCCACACATGCAGGTCCTCAAGCCTGGCCAGGTCCTTCAGGGCCTCGGACTCTGCCAGGGCCTTTCTCCTCTCTCAGGCGTCTGTTGTGCGCATGGCAAATAGTTCTATGTCATTCTAGTACATAACTCTAAAAATGACATAGAACTAATTCCCGTTCGCAGGAGGGGTAAGGGAAGAGAGCCCTAAGGCTTCCCTCTTTAGAGCCCTGGCCTTCTCCTGAGCCTGTTCTCTACTCATCCTTTGGGAAGAGCCCAGGTAAACGTTCTTTAGCTTCCCTCCCTCTCTCCAGGAGGCCAGGTAGTAAGTGTAAGCCTTTGCTCCCTTCTTGGTATCCTTAACCTTCTTCTGCTCCCATACCTGGAGATCTTCCAGCCTGGCCTCCAGCTTCTGAGCCTGGGCCTGAGAGAGCCTCTTAGCCGCTAAGGACTGGAGGTTTTGTACTGTCACCCTGTCCGCTCGCATAGTTGCCGCCGCTTCCTTCTGGGCCTTTGCTCTTCTGGCCAGGTCCTGGGCCTCCTTCTTCAGAGCCTTTACTCTCTCCCCGGCGTTGGTTTTGTGCATGGTAATTAGTTCTATGTCATTTTACTTAATACTTTCTATAATGTCATAGAACTAAATCCGAGAAAGAGCCCTTGCACGTCCCCGGTCTGTAAGTTACATGTATTGCCTTAGCTGGCTGGAGGGAGCCCTGGGGAGGTCTGAAAAAGGAGAGAGAAGCTATAACACATTATTATAAGACTACTTCTAGGGTCAAACCCTCTACCTTTGCGCTCCAAGTTTTAAAATTTCATAATCGCTATGTAGTGACACAACAGACCGATATAAGTAGGTGGTTTACAATCAATCCTATAGTATCTGGAATGATTGGTTAGGCAAAGACGATTTTAGCCCCAAAGCCTGGGATGGAGGGAGAGAGGGAGCCTTCCTTAGAGGGCCTGTAAGTTATACGTACTTAGATCTAGGGAATATAGCAGGGTTACGTCCTTTCCACAGTTTTGATCTCCGTTAAGTCAGTCCGTAAAATTTGTAGACCAGTGTGTCTATCTGGCAGTCAGTGACTAGTACTTTCTCTTAACAGGATCGCAAAGATCAAAATGTAATCTTCAGATAGACCTTGCAGAAGGAGGGATGAAGATCAAAGCAAATTGGATTACCTGCATAATTATGGTCTTTGCAGTATTAGCGGTAGGCTTTTCAGGTTGTGTAGATAAGCAATCTACTGAGAAAACAAAGTCTACTGAGACGGCACAAAGCTCAGTAAAATTACCTTCTCAGTATATCTTACTAAACCGAAGTGCGGAACTGATGGATTATATTGGTGATTACACCAAAGCAGCATCAGGGAAGACATTCCTTGTTATTGAAATGACTCTTGAAAATCATGGATACAAGACATTTAGCATTAATCCTAATTACTTTACTGTTGTCATAGATAGCGTTGCATATCCCTATGACTCCGCTACTTTCTTAACTCCGTCTCCATTAACTTCTGTTGCTCTTCTTGATGGTGGGAAGGCTTCAGGATACCTTGTCTTCCAAATACCGGACGGTAAAACTGAATATAGTCTTGTTTATGTAGGGCAAGGGGATTATGAACTCATCTATGGAAAGTTACCAACGGCTAAGACCGCTCAAGAGTCTAAGCCTAAGGTGCCTTCCAGGAACGTTACCTTTAGCCTTGATGGAAAGCTTTACACGTTTACCGGCGATGATTACTCATCAAGAGTAGACACTTCAAAGCCAGGTTACGTTACTCAGATAACAAGTGCGAAACCGGCCTCTATAGAGGTAAATATCAAGACGATTATCGATGAGAGTCTTAAACCCGCAAACAAAGAGAAAGCAATTCAAGAAGCAACAGATGCCTATATAGACAGCATTAAAAAACATGCTAGCGGGGCAACCATAGATGAAAAACCTGCCTATGAAGCAACCCTTGCAAATGGAGACAAAGTAACCGTTCGACAATTTAGAGATGTACCTTTTTACCCCGATCGCCGTATTAACTTGTTTAGCTACATGCCGGATGACAAAACTATTGTGACAGTTTCATCATCTGAGAACAATCAAGAATTTGCTGAAGTGATAAAGACTTTGAATATAGGGGAACTGCAAAACTTACAGTAATCGGCTAATTGCCGATTGTTCTCTTTTTCCGGTCTAAGAAGTTAGTAGCACGTCTAATGACGATGTAGGATGGAATCCGATCTAAGTACCGATGGCCTAAAAAGACTGTTTAACGAAGGTTGCCTTAACAGTAAAAGTGCTATAAGGTGTTTTATGCGAAGGTTGCGAAGGTCCTGGGCTCTTTTAAGGATAGAGATTATGTGCATCTTTTGTGCATGTTTTGTGTAGTTTGCTTATAAAGAAATGTTTTTATTGTTCTAGCCTTATGGATCGCTGCATATTTATTTATACCTAAAGGGAGGGGGGGGGTAGCTCTCCCCTAAGCCTTAATCGGTTCTGGCCTGTCTTCTTGGCCCTGGGAAGGACCTTCCTCGATCTCCTCAATGGTGATAGGTATCGGCTCTATTCTGGGGAGCTGAGGTTTTTCCTTTTTCTTGAACTCCCTTAGCTCTTTTTTCTGCTCATCTACAGCCCGTTCATACCAGTAACGCATTAATTCAGGAGTTTCTTCTTCAGCCACTGCCTTGAATCTGTTTCTTATGCTGAAGTCGGAGAAAGCATCCGGTCTTATGGCCAGGTAGGTATCCCGTCTTTTACTTACAGCCTGTTTCCATACCGCCTCTTCTGGGGAAGTAGGCCCAAAGTCCTGTTTTACTTCTCCATATAGGCCTACCGTTTTCAAGATGTGGACCGCTGATGTTATTGCTATTTTCTCATCTGAGCTATGGAGGCCATTGGTAAGAACGTTAACAGCCTCAGTAACCAGAGACTTAAGCCTGAGTTTGGAATCCTTCCATAAAGCCTCTCTTCTGGAGTTCAATTCTGCGATAAAAAATGCGTTTTTGTACCATTTTGATATGGTGTTTCGGCCTATTCCAAGTGTTTCAGCTACTTCCTTATCGGTTTTCCCAAAAATTAATAGGTCTATTGCATTAAGTTGTTCTGGGGTCAGCCTGGGAGCTGGGGAGCGTTCTTGCATCCGTTCAACCATTTTGGTTATAGCATCTACCTTTTCATTGTCCATCGAATCACCTCTTTACAGCCTGGATAGTCTTCTTTCTCTACGCTCTAAGGCTCTCTGGCCTTCTGGAGTCTCTAAATGTCGTAACTTCTCCATAGAAGCAGCCAGATCATCCCAGCCTCTGGCTCTACTCTCTGCTATCAGCTCATCCCAGGAAGGGAGAGGAGGGGCTTCCTTTACCCTTGGGAGATCTGGCTGAAAACCTCGTTTACTCATTGAGGTATTCCTCTAGCTTGCTCTTCGTTAGTTCAATTAACCGCTCTACTTCAGCCAATTGATCCTCAAGGGAAGGAAGATCCTGAAGAACAATCTGGAGAATTCCTTTTTTATGTGTAATATTTGTAAGTATCTTAATCACCACCCCAGCTCTGGAGTATCTCTACTTCAGCATCTACAGGGACAGGAGAGAGCAGCTCAGAGCCTACCCGCCTCATTATTCCCAGGAGCAGAGAGGCCATCCCCTGGGCCTGGGCCTCTGGAGCCTCCAGAATAAGCTCATCATGGACTGAGCCTATCATCTTAACCTCTTCAGGGAGGGAAGAGTAGACTTCAGCCATTACCTCTTTTAGGAGATCGGCCCCCGTACCCTGAGAAGGTGAGTTATAGAGCTGATTTATGGAGGCCAGAGATCGGCCCATATTCCAGCCCCAAACCCTCTTTCTGCCTGTCACAGTCTGGGAGCATACCAGAGGTGAGGAGTAGAGGCCCTTCTCAGAATTATGGAAGAAGAACGATTTGGGGCAATTCTTTAGGGCTCTCTGCTTTTTATGAAAGGCCTCTACTCCTGGGTAAGCCTGGAAAAACATCTTATGAGCGCTTTGGGCCTGCTCCAGGCTCATCTCTACTCCATAAGTCTCTTTGGCTCTCCTCTGTAAAAGCTCAGGCTGACCTCCATAGATAAGAAGGAAGTTTACAGCCTTTGCTCCCTGTCTCTGGGTTTTGGTTATCTGCTCTATGGGTAGGCCCAAGACTTTGGAAGCTGTCAGTTTATGCAGGTCCTGACCGGCCTGAAAAGCCTCTATCATGGTCTTATCCTGGGAGAGCCTGGCCATGATTCTAAGCTCAATACCTGAGAGATCCGCCTTAACCAGCTTCTTCCCTGGAGGTGCCCGGAAAAGTTTTCTTATGGCCTGGCCATCGTCTCCCCTCTTTGGTATCTGTTGGGCATTAGGCTCCCTGGAGGAAAACCGGCCTGTTGCTGCCTGAATTTGGAAGTACCCAGGATGTAACCGGCCATCTATGGGAGAGAGCTTTAGGAGCCAGTCCTCCATAAAGGCCACTTGATGAGAGAGGTCTCTGTAATGGAGGAGATCTCCAGCAAAAGAGCAGCCAGCTAGAGCCAGCTCTTTGAGATCTTCCTCCCTGGTAGACGTTATATCATGGCCCTGGGCCTGAAGGAAGGCTAAGACATCCTGAGAGCTGGCTGGATTCAACAGAGGAGAGTACTTCTTTCCCTTCTTTGGCCTGGCCTCAAAGCCTGCCTTCTGAGCTTCGACCTGGAGCTTTTGGAGAAGCTCCTGAGCCTGGAGTTTCTTCTGCTCCATCAAAGATCTACAGGCCTGGGTATCTAAGGGAAGGCCTGTAAGCTCCAGCTCGATAACAGAGGGAAGAGCCTTAAACTCCAGCTCTGCTATATGCTCCAGGTTATTCTTTTGGAGAAGCTCCTGGAGGATGTTATGGAGAGGAAGAAGGACCTTAACATCCCTGGCCGCGTAAGCCTTCTGCTCCTGGGAAAGGGCCTCTGCTCCCCAGTTGCTGGTTTGTAGCTCTTTGGGAAGGGATAGGCTCAGGTGTCTCTCTGCTAGGGCCTGGAGAGTCTGCTCTGGGAATTTCTTTCTCCAGGGAAACTTAGTGGCTTTGGGAGCCTTTTCTAAGTCATAGTAACCGGCCCAGCAAACCTGGGAGGCCAGCATCGTATCAAAGATATTGCAGATCCTGAGCCTATGGGAGCTGGAGGCCTGGATAAAGGCCAGGTCGAATTTCAGATTATGGCCTACCTTTTTTATGTCCGAACGTTCGGAGAGCTGGCCCAGGTCTTGGAGGGGGGAAGCCCCGGCCCTGACCAGCTCCCAGAGATCGGCCACATAAACCCGCCCTGAAGGGAGGGATAGCTGACAAAGCCTGGCCCTGGAGGAGAGAGGATCTAGGCCCGTTGTCTCCAGGTCTAGGCCACATATACCCGTCGCCTCTATCTCCTGGAGAGCATCCTTCCAGGCCTGAGGAGTGTCAGCCTCGATATAATCCAAGGTTAAGGCCTCTGGAGGAGTAGGTCCCAGATCCTGAGGGAGCTGGGACTGAGCAGATCCCTTTTTTAGAGCTGATTGATCAACCTCTTTTTTTGGTGTTGATCGATTAGGAGCCTTTGGGAGAAGATCATCCCCAGGGAGCCACAGGATTACACCGCTCATATCTCTTCCCTCCGCTCTTCCCTTACTCTTCCCTTGAAATTCAGGCTTAAGGGAAGAGGAAAAACGCTATCTACAACGCTCGTAAATGCTACTCTTCCCTTACTTCCCTTAAAAAAACATATAGGAGGAGGGGTAGAGGGAGTTTGTGATGGTGTATACCACAGAGAAAAAATCCCCCTTACACGCGAGGGTAATATTGAGGGAAGAGAGGGAAGGAAGGGAAGAATAGATCTATAGATATTGATTATTACTCTTCCCTTTGCTCCAATCTCTTCCCTTACTTCCCTTGGTTTAGACTGTTTACTCCTCATCTTCTCCCCCCTCCTCAAAGAACTTCCCAGATATAGCATATGTCTTTCTTGTCTTCTTCTCCTCTGAATTATCCTTAATCCAGATAGTTTTCTGATCTCTAGTTTGTTTTGTTGCTTTGTCTTTCTCTACCAAAAGCTCCTTCTGGTTGAGGTAGCTGATAAAATCCACTTTGGAAAGGGAAAGAAACTCTCCCTGGCCCCTTAGGTGCTGGTCAGCCGGCCCATCGTAGCGCGACTTTTTGCGCAGCTACAAGCTCCGGTCTTCAGGCCGGAGTAGCTGACGTTTCTTGCGGCGCTCTTCGCCCTCGCGGCCTCCGCATCGGCTTAACGGCCAATTTTCTCAATCGTCCTGCTGTAGGCTGAGATACCTTAATTCCAGTTTTTCGCTGATAAGCTCGGCAAGCCTCAGATCAATCTGCTTGATCTCATTCGCTGCCAAGGCGATCTCCTGCAGCAAAAATTGGCGCTGGGCCTGCAGAGCCTTAGCTTCAGGCTTCGGCGGGTTGGTCGTGGCCGTCATAATCATGTCGATCAAATGCTTGCGCCTTCTTCCTCTGCTTTCGGAGCTGCTGCTTCTCCTTGCGACAAGACCATTTATATTCAGCCCTCCGGGTCCTGAATGATCCCCGTCTTACCTTGGCTCTTCTTCTTCAGCCGCTCCATTAGCCCCGAAACCCTCTCCTTGGCCTGTTGGGTCGCCTCCGGGTCCCTCTCGATGGAGATGTTCAGGACATCGCCCTCTTTGCACCCCTGCGGCAGCAGAGCGAGGGGGAGATCGAACTTTGTGTTCTCCACCCCTGCGATGAGGACGGCCATCTTGCCCTCGATCCTGTCTATGGTGGCTTTCAAGTCTTGACCCTCACGGTGGATTGCATACTTTGCAGGGCACATATCCGTGTGCTCTAGCATCCTGCGAACTTGAGAACCATATCTCATTGCTTGGACTTATCTTTTGGGCCCATTGGCATGAAGGGTAATGGTACTTGTTCGACTTTATAGAGCCCACGAACTGCCCCTGAGAGCTAGATGTTAAGGAGCTGGTTGTTTGTGTGGACACAGAGCTGCTCAAGGAAGGTATCGTGCCGGTGCTAGACGTGCCCTGAGCCTGCCTCTGAGTGGTTACGGAATAATGCAGGCCATCGGTAGTGACAACGACATTCCCGTTGGTATCCGTCCTGTAGATCTCGGAGCCGGTGTTCTGAAGGGCGCTCAGAGTCTTCTGGGTGGGGTGGCCATAGCCATTGCTGGCGCCTACCTCTATGATGCTGATGGTTGGCCGAACTGCATTCAGGAAAGCGGTGCTGGACGCGGAAGAGCTTCCATGGTGCCCGACTTTCAGTATGTCGCTCTTCAGGTTATAGTCGGTGGAGAGCAGGCTGTTCTCGGCCTCGATGCCGGCGTCAGCCATGAGTAGGAAGGAGACCTTGTTAAGACTGACCTTGAGAACGATGGAGTTCTGATTCAGGTCATCTCCAAGAGGCGTTTGTGGAGGAGAGAGGACTTCTATCTTGAGATTGGGATCCAAGTTTATCTTCTGGCCTCTATGGGCTGTATCGAATGGAATGTTCTTCTGGTCAATCAGCTTGAGGTAGCTCTCAAAGGTAGGCGTGGTGTGGACCTGGCCGCTGTCCAGAACCTGTTTAACAGGGAAGTCCTGCAAGATAATCAGCAGGCCACCTATATGATCATCATGCGGATGAGTGGCGACCAGAAGATCGAGGCTTGAAACCCCATGATCTTTTAGATAGGATTCCACTCTCGGGCCCATTTCTTGGGTGCCTGCATCAATGAGGATGTTCTTTCCAGCGAATTGCATGAGTTCCGAATCGCCCTGGCCCACGTCTATGAAATGGATGGTTAGGTTTTCGGTTGCGATTACGGTTGCCGAAGAGACGGCAAGAATTAGAGCGGCCAAGATGACCGCCTGATAGAGCCGCGAATAGATTGCTCTCATATATCATTTCTCCCTGGGGTGGGTTCTTCCGGGGAGGCGTATAAATAGGCTCGTAACCTTAGCAATCCTTCTCTTCGGGCCAGCTTCTCTTGGACCGACATCGATGAACCTCACCATTGGCCTTTTGCAATGCGAAGAGCACCAGAGGTTGCGAATTTCCTTAGATCGCCAGCAGTGATGACGTGGCTGTCCGGCAAATCATCAAGCGAGTTGCCACTTATCGGTTTTTTCGGAATCCAGACCATAACCTCAATCGGCAGCTTCTGGAAACTATTCTCGATTGAATTTCTAGCTTCACCGAAAGTGGTTATTAAATTTTCCACGGTTAGGTATTCAGAACAGGCGCTTTGTAAAGCTGGTTCAGTGATGCTCGCCGTATTTGAAATTGCCTCGACCAAATCACGGTAAGGTATCTGTCGGGATTCCAAGTACAGGCGCAGCCAGCCCTCGCCGCCTCGGAGGAGATAAACGCCCAGGGAATCGCCTTCCCGAAGCTCTTTTTCGATCCTCGGAATGAGATCCTTTTTATTTAGGCTGTCGAATAATACCTCAAGCGTATGAATCCGACCCACAATCAGCTCGTCGCTGATATCAGCGAGTCGGACTTGCGCGCTCCTGAGCCCCCCTTCCGCTCGCTGCTTTCGCTGGTGCAAATATGCCTCAGCGCTTGCCAGAAATTGCCTGGCAGTCGACAGTTCGCCTGAAATTAAGCCCATGCACTGCTGCAGAGAGTCGCTTTCACCTCTTACAACCAGAGGCTTCAGTTGGAGACACTCCGCCCGCGCTCGCTGGAAAGCCGCCTCTGCCGAGCTGACCATGAGGTCTAGCTGACTGCTGCCTGTTGGCCCCATCAAAAGGCTTTTTGGGTTCATTACTTCATGTATTTCTTCTAATGTAGGCATTTGTTACCTCATTATGTATAATTTTGCTACAGCAATTTACCAGGGCCGGAGCAAGGATGGAGAAGCTCTCCGGCCCCTTTGAAGGGATGTGAATATTAGTATTTTCCACTTTAAATAAGTGCACCTCGCCACGAAAGTGAATTATTATAAAGTTTTATAATTTTCATGGCCGGACCTCCTGTAGCCTGCCCTCAATGAGTAGGACCAAAAAGGCAGCCGTGACTATCTCCGGGACTATGCCGATCCCCTCCAAGCCTGTAATGATCTCCGTGGCCGAAAGTCCGCCCTCCACAAAACCACAGTTCTCTAAGATCCGGGTCTGCACAAGATCCCAAGTCCTGGTGCAGAACTCACAAAGTGACTTGGACCGGCTCAGCCTGCCGCAGGCCGGACAAGCCAGGAACGAGCAGGAACCCTGCAGCATATCAACCGGAATAAGCATGATTTCTTGAGGGTCTTCTACCATTTTCATACACACGAATTTATATTAAATATTTTCTTCGATCTTAGACCTTGGACAAGCCTTGTCTATTATCTATTAATTTCCAACCTCAAGAAGAGAGGTCTCTTCCTATCGGTTCCTATCTATCATATTATCCACTAACCGATATATAAATATGCATAACATCCATGCATATCTTAACACCGTCAAGCCGATTTCAGGATCTCTTGACCTACTCATCCAAATTAATAGACATTGGACATGTAGCTATTTTAGTTCCTTATCTGTGATCTTAGCCGGATGACTTTCTCGCGGATATCCCCCTCCCTCCGGAAAATCTCATATTGGCGGTTATCGAGTTTTTTGGTGAGTCGTAGCATCTCTCGCGGAGAGACCTTCAAGAGCCGCTCCATTTCTTTAAATGTGGTTGGCCCCCTTTGCTTCAAGATCTCTCTCAAACCCTTGAGCCGGGCCAGAGTTTTGGTGCCTGTTGGCTTGCACGATTTCGTCTCAAGGCCTGCCAACCGCGCCTCAAGCTTATCTTGGTACACGCAGAGCATATCCACACGGTCGACGAGGATAGCAATTTGCTCCTTCAACTCGTCGCTCCCCGAGCGCGGTTCGTCCCCTTCGGATTCCCTGACCTCTTTGAAATGGGTAAGGTCGGCGGTGGGAAGTCCGAGGAGCAAAGCCGCTCTGGCATCTTCTGCTGTAGTGGCCATCAGACCACCGCCAGGAAAAGATTTAAAAATGAAGAAAGCCTAAAGATCGTAGTCAGTAGTTCTTTCTGCTTTTGGCCCGTTGGCGCGGGTCGATTGCACTTTTCTTTCATATCTCACTGGCTGTTATTGCCTTTAGCCCAAGAGCTTTTGTTACGAGCTGTCTGCCAAATTCAGAACGCGATATGCCCAGAGCTAACCTCTTTTCCTCGTAGATATCAAAAATGGGGCGCGGAAGCTGGAAGCCAATAGTTCTGGGATAAATTCGCTGTGGCCCTTTCGACATGATGCAATACGTATCTATAAGGGTTATATATACTTATCCCAAAATTAACCTATCTGCGTATTATAGAAC
>Ga0209610_1002037_pt1 | contig 10239 bp, 9 predicted proteins | sample LakKivw275mmetaG_FD_184137 | JGI IMG/M metagenome (GOLD analysis project Ga0209610, IMG submission 184137) | Anoxic lake water microbial communities from Lake Kivu, Rwanda to study Microbial Dark Matter (Phase II) - Lake Kivu water 275m metaG... | ecosystem: Environmental > Aquatic > Freshwater >...
GTCGAGGACGGCGTGATGGGGTAAATCGCTGCAACTTGGGAATACGCATAAGCCACATGCGTCGCGGCCGTGTTTCCATCAATGGCTTTAAAGATTTTTGTCATCATTCCTCTCCTATGATTGCCTATCGGCGGAATTTATTATTTTTATTTAAAAACTACAAGATCCTATTCCTTCATCTCAATCCGGCCTTCCAGGGCCTTCTTGATCGTGACTTGGTCGGCAAAATCAAGGTCCGAGCCTACGGGAAGGCCCATGGCCAGCCTCGTGATCCTAAGGTCGATGCCTTTTAGAAGCTTCACCAGATAAAGGGCTGTCGCCTCGCCGTCCACGGTGGGGTTGGTGGCGACGATGACTTCCCGGAAGTTTCCTGCTTCAATTCTCTTGATGAGCTTCTCCAAATGGAGATCGTCCGGTCCCTTTCCCTTAAGCGGCGAAAGCGCTCCAAGAAGGACATGGTACCGGCCGCGGTAGACGCCTGTCTTTTCGATCGAAGAGATATTGAACGGCTCCTCGACGACGCACAGGACGTCGTCTTGACGATGAGGGTCCGTACACATCTGGCAAGGGTCCACATGGGTGATGCTGTTGCAGACCGAACAGGTAAAAATCTTCCTCTTGGCCTCCCGGATCGCTTCGGCCAGCCGATCGGCATCCTCTTGAGGAAGGCCGAGGATGTAAAAGGCCATTCGCTGGGCGGTTTTGGCGCCGATGCCCGGGATTCGTTTCAGTTCTTCGATGAGGTCGTCGAGAGGCTGGGCGAATTCGAACATCAGAACATCCCCGGGATCTTCAGGCCGGCACCGAGGCTTCCCAGCTTCTGACTGAGTGCCCCGTCGACCTTGGCCGCTGCGTCGTTGAACGCGGCGACGATGAGGTCCTGGAGCATGTCGACGTCATCCCTATTGACGACTTCTTTTTCGATCCGGATCTCAAGAAGGGTTTTTTGGCCGTCCATGACGACGGTCACCATGCCGCCGCCGCTCGTCCCCTCGATACGCATTCCGACCAGCTCCTTCTGAAGACGGTCCTGCATCTCCTTGGCCGCTTTCAACATTTTTTGCATTTCCGCCAGGTTTCTCATCGCTCGCTCCTCTTGCGGTCCCTTCCCATCTACTCCCGGTTCAGGGGTTTCTTGACCGGACCGACCGAAAGGACTTGAGCCTTGAATGTGTTCATGAAGTGCTGAACTGTGGGATCCTTCAAAACAGCCTCTTTCTCCGGAGATTCACCGCCCGGGAGGGCATTTTCCTCTTGTCCCAGGAGGCGGAGGGCTATTTTTCGTCCGCTGACCTCGGACGCGACACGCTCGATGAGCCGCAAATCCCTCTGGACCGTATCCAAATAGATCCTCTTATCGCCGGCAAAAAAAACCTCAAGCGTGTCCTCCCTAATCTTAACGGACGAATAATGGGCCAGGAGGGCGACCAAGGCCGCTTTTTTCTTCTGGAGCTCCTCCAGGATCCGGGTAAAAGAAACCTCCGCCTCGGATGAAGGGCTGGCCGTCGAAGGGGTCGCCTTGGGCTGCGTCTTAGAAGGGGACGTGTCGGAGCGGGACCAAGCCTTGGCTTGGGCCTCGCTATAAGCTTTTGGCGGAGTCTGGATTCCGGTCCGGGTTTCTGCCGAGGCAGCTGAGGCCTTAACCTGCCGCTCCGAGACAGTTCCCTGGGGCTCTTGGCTGTGGGTCGCGCCCGGGCCGGACGTCCCCGAATCCTTTCTTGAATCCTTGAGCTCCCGGATGAGGTCCGCGAGGGGAACAAGTCTCCGGAAGTGACAGAGCTTGACCAACAAGGATTCCAGATAGATCCTGGGGTGCGAAGAATAGCGAAGTCCCGCCTCCCCCTGCTGGAGGGCCAACAGATAGCGGAGGAACTCTTCCGGAGAGGCCTTCTTGGATTCTTGGGTCAAACGTCCGAGCTCCTCGGCATTCATAAACAGCAGGTCCTGGGGTTTTTCCATGGACGCGGCCAGGAGCAGGTTGCGGAAATGTTCGATCAAGTCCTTGAAGAATACCCGGAGGTCATGGCCTCCCTCGATCAACGCGTCGACCAGTGCGAAAACCGAATCAGCTTTTTCTTCCAGGATCGCCGATGAACAGGTATAGAGCAGCTCGGGGCTGATCGTGCCCAGGATCTCTTTGAGGTCATCGTCATTGATGACCTCTCCGCTGAAGGCTACGGCTTGATCGAGAAGGCTCTGGGCGTCCCTGAGACTCCCTTCGGCGGCGTGGGCGATCAGGGCGAGGGCGGGAGGACTGATCGTAATGCCGTTGCTCTTGGAGATGTCCATCAAGTGATTGATGATCTCCTTCTGCGAGATCTTCTTGAATTCAAAGTGCTGACAGCGGGAGACGATGGTCGGGGGCACCTTGCTGAATTCCGTGGTGGCGAAGATGAACACCGTATTCTCGGGCGGCTCTTCCAGTGTCTTGAGCAGGGCATTGAACGCGGGTCCGGTGACTTGGTGGACTTCGTCGATGATGATGATCTTATAGCGACTGCGAATGGGCTTGTATTTCAAGCCCTCGCGCAGGGCCCGAATATCATCAATGCCTCGATTCGAGGCCCCGTCGATTTCCAAAACGTCGATCGAGCGATCCTCCTTGATTTCCAGGCAGGACTCGCATGCGTTGCACGGGGTCGGGGTTGGGCCGTTCGCGCAATTGAGGGCTTTGGCCAGGATACGGGCGGCCGTCGTTTTTCCGGTGCCCCGCATTCCCGAAAACAGGTAGGCCTGGGTCACCCTATTCGTCTTGATGGCGTTCCGGAGGGTCTGAACGACGGACTTTTGGCCGATCATCTCCTCAAAGGTTTGAGGTCTGTATCTGCGGGCGAATATTTCGTAAGACATTTGATAAGAGATTACCAGGAAAGGGATCGTATTCCCTTCTTGCGTAAAGAATATCTTAACATAAATCCCGGAAATTTCAACGATTCATTTCCCTGGCAAAGCCGGGACTAATGGGTATAATAACCTCGCGGGCGATCCGATGAACGCTCCGATGAGCGATAAAAAGAGTCTTCTTGAGATCCATATGGCCGTCGTCCTGTTCGGATTTCCGGGACTGTTCGCCAGGTGGGTCCCAATCTCCCCTCCCCTCCTCGTCCTGGGAAGACTCATCTTTGCTGCCCTCGCCCTGGCTGCAATCATCCTCGCGCGCCGAATGACCTTTAGGGTAACCCCCCAGCGGGACGTTTTCACCCTCCTTTTTTGTGGGGCCGTGCTGGCCGTGCATTGGACGACATTTTTTCAATCGGTAAGAGTTTCTTCCGTCGCCGTAGGCCTGCTTTCTTATTCGACCTTCCCCGTTTTCACGGCCTTTCTCGAGCCGCTCGTTTCAAGGCAAAGGCCGAACCGGAGGGACCTTCTTCTGGCGGGAGCGTGCTTTTTCGGAGTCTTCCTCATCATCCCCCGCCTTAGCCTCAACGACTCGGTCTTCCGGGGCGTCCTATGGGGACTCGTCTCAGGCGCGACGTTCGCTGTTCTGACCGTCTTCAACAGGAGGCTCACTCAAAAGCGGTCGAGCCTTCATATCGTGTTTTATCAGGATCTTTTCGCCGGCATATTGCTTCTGCCCTTTTTCTTCGCCCGCCGGCCCATCTTGAGCCCAAGAGACGTTCTCCTCCTGGCGGCCCTTGGAATCATCTGCACGGCGTTGGCCCACACTTTGTTCATCCACGGGATGAAGCGCATCCGGGCCCGGACGGCGAGCATCATCAGCTCGCTGGAATCGGTCTATGGAGTCCTATTAGCTCTGATCTTTTTAGGCGAGATTCCTTCTATGAGGACGGTTATTGGAGGGATCATCATCCTTCTGGCCGCCCTCGCCGTAACCAGGAAAGCGGCGAGGGGCAGTCTCTAGGGTCGGCTAGGTGAGGGCGGCTTCGAAGAAAGCCCGACTTTAAGTTCGAGGCGAGCTCCCCTGAGCGAGATCGTCCCGAACTTTTTCTGGAAATCCTCGAAGACGAGGCCCTTCTCGTCCGTTTTCAGGACCCTGAGATAGGGATCCAGGTGCCCGGCAAGGTTTTGATAAGCGGCCATGGCCCTGATGTCGTCGGGGTAGTCGATCAAAATGAGGGTAAAATGTCCGGACTGCGGGTCCTCATAGCTCCCGGCGACGCCAAACAGAATGCCCCTTTGGTCGAGGATGTCCCCTTCTCCCAGCGTATAGAAAGCCTGGAGACCGACCGGCCCCCTGAACAGGCAGGCCGAACCTGGCTTAAGTCCCTGGCCGGGAAGGCGGCCGACAAGGTTTGCCGCCCTTTCATCGGGGATCCCAATCAGCGCCCGGCGCGTGAGCTCGACCATGACCGGAAGAAGCTTCTCGCGGCCGGAAGAATTATTGATATGGATGAACGATCGACCCTTGAGGATCGTAAACTGAGCCGGCTCGCCCGAGTTCCGTGCATCCACACCTTTAATGGGGGTTTCCCCTCCGCACTTCATGAGATAGATTCCCAAGGCGGCTTCCGGGCTTTCCATCTCATAGATCTCTAAGAGAAGCTCGTCCTCGCCTTTTTTATATCTCTGAAGGGAGAGCCTCTTGAAACCGAACTCCAGAAAAAGCTCTGCCCCGCCGTCTATATAGTCAAAAAGCCGGCTGCCGGGAAATTCCCGCAAGCCCTCGGACTTTTCCCAGCCTGGGGTGAAGCCGCCGGGGGGGATGTCGATCCCGCCATTGAGCGACGCGACGGCGAGGGCGGCCGCGCAAGCGGCGAGAATCTTTCTCTTCAGCATCCAGGACCTTTATGAGATCGCCTATCAGACCTTGACGTGTTCGATCTTTTCGAGGTCGCCTATCCCCAGGCCCAGCTTTTGGGCGTATCTGAGGTACTCGGTGAACCTGGGATGTTCGTTGACCTTGACCCCCATGTCTTTCCGTTTTTTAACGATGAGGGTGTGGCAAACGAGGTCGAGGGCGAACGGGTCGGTCCCGAAAAAGAGCGTGCCATAATCATAAATGAACTTGGCTTCGGGGCCAGGTCCCCCTTCGTACTGGGCCTTGATCCCGTCGGTGACGTTCAAGACGAGCTTGTCCCGGACGGCCGGGAAGGCCGGAACTTCGACGCAGACATCGAGGAAAAGCGGCTGATGGAGTCTGTTCGTATTGCAGACGGCGCCGTAGCCGATGTTCTTGGTGGCCATCGATATGGCGTTGCCGGCGTTCTTGAAGACGGGCACGTTGATGATTTTTGTCAGCTTCCGGGTCAGGAGCTTTCCGAAGTAGGAATACTTTCCATTGAAAACGTGCTGGTTGAGATAGGGCTCGTCCTTGGGGCCTTCCACGTCGGCCCAATAGAAAGCGTCTTTGTCGAAATTGTCCGCGCTGACGTGCGTTCCGTCCGGCCTGAGCCAACGGCTGTTATCCTTGGTCTTCCCTTCGGCGGCCGCTTCGTCCATAGTCTGAAGGCCTTCGATCCCGATCCCAGGATACCTCTCGGCCGTGAAGCCCGCGTCCTTGAGCATGTAGTCAAACCGGTCCCATATGATGATGTTCCGGCGCGGCAGTCCAGCCGACGTAAGCCAATCGATAATAGCGTCCACGACCTCGAGGCGAGTGCTGATCAGGCCGGGGCCGACCGGATTGACCTTGATTCCGACGACGTCACCTTTTTCAAAAAAGAGCGCGAAACTTTTTTTGAGGTTCTTACCCGTCAGGCCCGTGATCCCCTTCTCGAACATGCTTTTAATAAGGGCGGCGTCAACCCTGCCGTTCGCCAGACATTTCGGGTCCTGGACCTCGACGACCCTCCCCGGGAAGGGACCGGGGAGAGAGTGTTGTGTCTTGGGGGCCTTCGTGGCCTCATCGATGTTGGTCTTCGGCCTTTCGATCTTTGCGGGCGCAGCGTTCTGGGCAAAGACGAGAGATCTTCCGGCCAGCAGACCGAGTCCGGCCGCCGCCCCTGCCGCTCCGCCCGCCTTGAAGAATTGCCGCCTGTTGATGTGGAGGCGCGATTCCATAGAACGATAGCTTCTCGGGATCATGATATTCCGTCCCTTCTTTTTAGCTTCGAGCTCTTGACCTTATTCTCTTCCTCTTTGTGGCGTCGGCTGAGCTCGGATTTTTCGGTTTCGTGCTTTTTCTTGAGGGATTCGATCTTGGCCTTATATTCTTCTTCGACCTTCTCCCTTTCCTCCGGAGTCCTGGCGAGTTTCTTGTCGTCGTCGACCTTTCGCCTGATCTCATTGACCTCGATCTCCTGGCTATCTTCGAGCAGTCTCCTTTCCCGTTCCTGGTCATCCTGGAGTCCTTGGCCTCTGGCCTTTTCGTCTTCGATCTCTTCCGCCGAGATCTTTTCCTCCGCTTCATCGAAGTCGAGAGAGGTGTTCGGTCTCGCCAGTTGGTTGCGGGAAATGGAAGGTTTATGGATGAAAAGGTCTTCACCTTCGATGAACGAAACGCCTGGCCGGTTGGGATCGCGAAGCTCGTATTTCGTGACCTCCTGATGGGTGAACCTTCCGATGCGGTCGGCGTCGATCCCTTCATTAAACACCCGGCCTCCGCGGAAGCCAATTCCGGCTCCCATCATCGTAAAATCGATGATCGTATAATTTCGCTCAAAAGGAAGGGCATAGCGATCCAGCCGTTCATCCAGGAAGTGACGGGCATTGACAAAAACCCAGTATTGGGGAGGGAAGTCGAAATCAAAAGAGCGGATCCCCGTTCCGGGGACGAATTCCGCCTCCGGCGGCAGCGGCGCCCAACCCAAATAGATATCACCGACCCTCCAAGCTACCCAGGCCGGCCCCCAGACGGCGCCCGGGACCCAGAACCAGCCCAGGCCACGATCCCAGCCCCAGCGTCCATAGTGGAAGGGCGCCCAACCCCATTCGAAATCCGAAACCCAGGTCCAGCCGTAGTCGGTCCACACCCAGCGTCCGGAAGTGTAGGGCCGCCAACCGTGCTGCATGTGGCGCGGCACCCAGACGTATCCATACGCTGGATAACTGACCCAGGTCCCGTAGGGTGCTAGATAGTCGTAGAAATATTCCTGGTCCAGTTCCTTCCCATAATCGCGCTCGTAGACCTGGCCGCGCGAAATGCGTCTGTCGTCTTCGTCGTAGGGGACATAGATGATGCAGGCGGCCGATAGGGTGAGAGCTATGAAACTCGCAATCCAGGCATATTTTTTCATTTTGCTTTCCTCCTGTCTAACGGAGTTTTAAGCAAAATCCGTGCCAAAGGCTCTTCCCAGGAAACCCGGGCCATAGGCGCAAAACATGTCCCATCAAGGCGACAAATGTCATTTGGCCCCAAGACCTGCTCTGGCTACAGGCCGATTTTCAGGCAAGTCGTTTAAAAACAGATTTGATCCGCTTGTAGGCCCAGTTGAGGTCCTTTTCTCGGCAGACCAGGGGCGGCGCGAAGCGGATGACGTTCTCGTGGGTCTCCTTGCAGAGGAGGCCTTCCTTCATCAGCTCTTCACAGAACCTCCTGGCCCCTCCGGCCTCCGGATGGAGTTCGACTCCGATGAGAAGGCCGCGGCCGCGGATCTCCTTAATGTGCTTGCTTTTTATGGTCCGGAGCTTGGCCAGGAAATAGTTGCCCAGTTCGACCGCGTTCTCGACGAGCCTCTCTTCCTGGATCACCCGAATGGCCTCACGGGCCACGGCGCAGGCCAGGGGATTCCCGCCGAACGTGGAACCGTGCTCGCCGGGCTTGAAGACGCCCAGGACATCCTGGTTTGCCAAGACGGCGGAGATAGGATAGCAGCCGCCGCCTAGAGACTTGCCGATGACGGTCATGTCGGGCTTGACGTCCTCGTAGTCGCAGGCAAAGAGCCTTCCGACACGCCCTAATCCTGTCTGGATCTCGTCGGCGATGAACAGGACATTGCTCTTCTCGCAGACCTCCTTAGCTTTTTTGAGATATCCCTGGGGGGGGATCAAGATGCCCGCCTCGGCCTGGATGGGTTCAACGATAAACGCAGCGGTGTTTGGAGTGATCGCTTTTTCCAAGGCATCGGCATCGCCGTAAGGAATGATGAGGAATCCGGGCGTGAAAGGGCCATAGTCGTCGCGATAAAGGGGCTCGGTGGAAAAACTGACAATGGTCACCGTCCGGCCGTGGAAATTGTTGGAGCAGGCAATAATCTCGGCTTGGCCATCCGGAATGCCCTTTTTTTGATAGCCCCATTTGCGGGCGGCCTTGATGGCCGTCTCTACGGCCTCAGCCCCTGAGTTCATGGGCAGGACCATGTTGTACCCGGTCCAATCGCAGAGTTCTTTAGCCAGAAGGGGCCATTGGTCATTGCGGAAGGCCCTGGAGGTCAGAGTCAGGTTCCTGGCTTGGTCTCTTAGGGCTTTGATGATTCTGGGGTGGCAGTGTCCCTGGTTGACCGCTGAGTAGGCGCTCAGGAAGTCGAGGTGCTTCTTCCCCTCCACATCCCACATCCAGATCCCTTTGGCCTTGCTGATGACGACATCCAGGGGATGGTAGTTATGGGCGCCATAGATGTCTTCAACGAGGATGAGGTCTTTGCTGTCCATTGTCTTCGCTCCTTATGAATCTCGATTCCCGCCTTGTTTTGCTGGCGGAGAGGGCGGGATTCGAACCCGCGGTACACCTTGCGGCGCACACACGCTTTCCAAGCGTGCTCCTTAAGCCACTCGGACACCTCTCCATGGCTATTCTATCGAGCGCGGCCGCTCGTGCGGATTTCTTACCTTATCAAAAAACAAGGCCGCGGTCAATTTAGGTAACATCCCAAAAATTGCCAATAGAATACAGGTCGGAATTACGGGACATGAACCAATTCTCTAGAATGGCTTTGGAAATTGAACGCGAGAGGGATAGCCTTTAGCGATCGGCGTAGATTCCTATGATGTCCTTCAAGAGGGCCGCGCCCGTCCCAAGGGGATCGGACTTTCCTCCCATAACGGTCACCGAACCCATGGTGTCCGTGTCAAACGTGATCCCTTTGGTTGTCTCGTTCACGCCGTAAAGGGGGTGCGAGGGGCTGAGGAGGGCCAGGCCGACTGCGAGCTTCCAGGGGTGATCCCGTTCATCCTTCGAACACGTTCCCATGAGCTTGATGGCTTTTCCCAACCGGTTCGCCTTCACGACGAGCTCATGAGATAGGCCCCGGATACCTTCCACCTGGACCTCGTTCAAGCCGAAGTCTGTTCCCAGGACCGCGTTGCTGATGAGAACGAGTTTGGAGGCCGTATCCCAGCCGTCGATGTCGAAACCGGGGTCGGGCTCGGCGATGCCTTTATCTTGGGCCTCCTTAAGGGCCTGCTCGCTATTCATCCCCTCGCCCATTCTGGTCAAGATGAAATTCGTTGTTCCGTTGAGAATGCCCTCTATCCCGAGGATCTCGGCGCCGGCAAGCGAGTGGATGCCGACATCAAGGGTTGGAAGGGCGGCCGCCGCCGCGCCGCTGCATCGCAGTTGCAGGCCGTTTCGTCGGGCCAGACCGGTAAGCTCCTTGAATCTGAGGACCAGCGCTCCTTTGCTTGCCGCGGCGGCATGCCAGCCTTTATTAAGCGCTGTCGTTAGGTGGGACAGGCCAGGTTCCCCCGTCCGCAGGTCGGAGGGTGTGCACTCGATCAGAACCCCGGGTTCAAGTTCTCCAATGATGTTCTGGACTTGGAGGTTCGGTTTCCAATTGGGATGTTTCTGGACTCCGAGCGAAGCGTTCTGGATGTACGGCTCTACGGAAATGGGAGAATCGTTGAAAACGCCTCCATCGCTCTTGAAGACCGCTCTAAGGACTAGGTCCAATCCGTAACGTTCTCGGCAGACTCGGCGCTTGTCTTCAACGACTTTCCAGAAGGCACGCCCGACCCGGCCAAAGCCAGCAACGATGATGTTGACGCTTTTCATGAAGCAGCTATCCCCACGTTCCCCCTACCCCCCTTGGTCTAATCAAGGGGGGCCCTGGAAAAGGCAGGCGGCTCAGGTAGAGGCACGATTCCTGAGCCGCCCTTGAAGACTTTAAATTATTGGTATTAATTCCCCCTACCCCCCTTGGTCTAATCAAGGGGGGCCCTGGAAAAGGCAGGCGGCTCAGGTAGAGGCACGGAGAGGGCGGGATTCGAACCCGCGATACCGATTGCTCAGTATATCGGTTTTCGAGACCGACGCCTTCAACCACTCGGCCACCTCTCCATACAGTTCTCCATTTTATCCTGTTCGGCGCTTTTATCAAGGGAATACGGAATATCTATCTCTTGGATAAAAAAAAGCTCCGGAGGAGATGCGCGCAGTCCTCGGCTAGGACGCCGGCGGTGATA
>Ga0209610_1002040_pt1 | contig 10235 bp, 9 predicted proteins | sample LakKivw275mmetaG_FD_184137 | JGI IMG/M metagenome (GOLD analysis project Ga0209610, IMG submission 184137) | Anoxic lake water microbial communities from Lake Kivu, Rwanda to study Microbial Dark Matter (Phase II) - Lake Kivu water 275m metaG... | ecosystem: Environmental > Aquatic > Freshwater >...
AGCAAGTCGTGTTCTTTGTCTCGGCCACCAAGGACGAGGTTGTGGGGAGTCTTCTTGATCGTGTCATGGATGACTTTTTCCGGGAACTTTGCAACATTCCTTTTCTGATCGACCTCGCATCCAGCCGATTTGAGCAACTGGAGAACACTATTCTCGCGTACCATGACTCCGGCTCGCTCGAGCACATTCAGAGTTGCAAGATGAATCTCGTCAAGCTGTTTCGAATCAAGAACTGTGTACAATCTTCCCCGCTCGTTCCGGCTGCTAGCAAGAGACGCTTCCTATTTAGGAACTCCTTACGAGACTTGTACGGGTGTGACTGACCACCTATCAGTCTCGTGCGTGTAGGCTCGACATGGGGAAACCCTTTTTGCGGACGCGAAAGAGCCGTATTGTCTGAAGTAGATTTGGCATTGCAGGTACACGAACAACTTGGATCACTTCTCCCCCGGATGAAAACTGATCCGCCTGGAGCGAACTCAAAGGCGATTGCACTTGTCTTGGGCGAGTTCGAGACACCAACTCTCTCTTCAGTTCGAATGGGAGAAACCCCCACCGCTTGGAAACAGGCACGGGGTGCAAATGTTGTCGACGTTGACGACAACTTATACATTGACATGACCGCAGCCTTCTGCGTCGGAATTGTGGGACACTGTCACCCCAAAGTCGTCGAGGCAATCAAGACGCAAGCAGGCATCATGACGCATGCACCGGCAGCCCAAGCCCCCAACCCTCTTAGAGCTGAACTGGTCAAGAAGATTGCTCAGATCGTTCCCAGACCGCTGAAACGGACTCATCTGCTCACAAGTGGCGGCGAAGCGATCGACGTCGGCCTCAAACTGGCACGTCTTCACACCCGCAAGATGGAGGTAATGGCATTTCAGGGAGGCTTCCATGGCAAAACCCTCTTTGCGCTCTCAGCAACTGCACGTCGACACTACCGTGCTGGATTCTTGCCGCTCGTGCCGGGAGTCTTCCACGCGCCATTTCCCTATTGCTACCGATGCCCATTCGGAGAAAGTGTTTCATGTGGTGACTGCTCGACCCAATGCCTGAACTACATCGAGCACATGATCAAAGATCCCGCCTCGGGTATTACGGAAGTAGCTGCAATGCTCCTCGAGCCAGTGCAAGGCCATGAGGGATGGATTATCCCGCCGAAGGATTTCCTGCCGGGACTAAATAGAATCTGCGATGAGAACAACATACTCCTGATGCTGGATGAGATCATCACGGGATTTGGAAGAACCGGCAAGATGTTCTGTTTCGAGCATTATGGAATCGTTCCAGACATACTTGTAGGCGCCAAGGGCGTGGCAAGCGGCTTCCCAATCTCGTTGGTAGTCTCCACAGACGAGATCATGAACTCTTGGGGTGACTTCCAGCACACGAGCACATTCTCGGCAAACCCGCTCGGTTGTGCGGCGGCTCTCGCGAGCCTGGATGTCATAGAGAAAGAGAGACTCGTTGAGAAATCGGCAAGCATGGGCCGTGAGTTCTTAAAACGTCTGGAAGAAATGAAGGAGAAGCACAGACTTGTCGGCGACGTGCGAGGACTAGGCATGATGTGCGGCCTCGAACTCGTCAAGGACTCAAAGAAGACACCTGCAGTGGAAGAGACGAACAAAGTCGTCGAATACGGATTGAAACACGGCGTGATCCTTCAACCACCCGGCGGCCGGTTCGCCAATGTACTGAAGATGTCACCGCCTTTGGTGATCACAGAAGAGCAACTGGACTTCGGGCTACTAACCGTCGATGACGCACTCACATTTGCGGAAAAGCATTGAGAGGAGATTAAGCGATTGAGCGACAACACTTATTCCCAGCTCGGGCTTGAGGGAAGAGTCGTAGTCGTAACAGGGGCAGCCCGGGGCATAGGAGAAGCTATCGCACGAGCTTTCGGATCGCACAGGTGCAGCGTTCTGGTTGCTGACAGGATGAGACGGCCTGACGGTCAGCAACGCGCTCAAGCAACTGCAGAAGCTATCGCCAAGAACGGCGGCCGCGCCTTGGCAATGAAAGTCGACGTATCTGACAAGGCGCAAGTCGAGAAAATGTTCCAGACTGCCGTAGACAGTTTTGGCCGGGTCGACATATTCGTAAACAACGCTGCGATCATGAAAGGCGGCGCCCTCGTCGACATGAACGACACAAACCTTCAGGAGCATTTCGATGTGAACGTGAAAGGTTGCTTCTACTGCTGTCAGCTTGCAGCAAAGCAGATGATCAAGCAGGGCTCCGGGGGCAAGATCGTGGTGATTGCCTCGGTGGATGGTTTGGAGGCAGAGGAGGGAATCGTCGCATATTCTGCAAGCAAGGCAGCCCTCACGCTCATGACAAAATGTATGGCCGTCGAACTCGCGCGGAACAAGATCAACGTCAACGCGATCGCTCCGGGCTGGGTGGCGACAGACATGAGTATCCCATACATGACCGACGAACTCTACAAGGAGCTGGGCAGAAGAATCCCCGCGGGCTATATGGCTAAACCCGAACAGATCGCAGGCGCAGCACTTTTCCTAGCTTCACCGCTCTCCGACTACGTAATGGGACACGTACTTGTGGTGGACGGAGGCTTGACGTCGAACATCACAATAAAGGCTGGCCAAGAATCGGTGCAGTACACATAGTGTTACGGAAGCCACTAAATCGACAACCGTGAAGAGAAAGATTCCCTATCTAGAATGCCAACCCCAATAGAGATACTCATCAGATTCGCGCTTGTGAGGACGATCCATGATCGAAGGCTTCCGCCACAGGCTGAGTGGATACCTTTTCTCCTTCTCGAGCAAACGTATGTTGTAGCGATCACGAAGAGCGAAGGTAGACCCTGATATCTTCGTTGAGGACTGAAGGGAGCGGCAGGTCCTTCATCGTTGCCAGACCCGGCCCAGCGTTGAGCACTTTGGGGATCATGTTCAGAATTACTGCGACTGTTCCAATATCGCCATGAACTCCGCCGATGATCTTCTGGTTCAAGTTCGGAACGCCTTCGATCGAAATAGCATCGTACTCTTCCTGTACCAAGGCGTTAGCGACGAACTCAAGCACCACAACAGGCTTCCCGTTCTTGATTCCATGTGCAACGCTCTTCAGACCTGCGACGTAGCCAGGCTTGATGGTGGTGTAGGGAGTCGTGACTTCCTTCTTGGCTATGACTGGCTCAGGCGGGAATTCTGTTATTGCTTCGAGTTTCCATCCGAGGGCAGCTGCGATCATGGCTATTGACTCAGCAAGACCTACGTGACCGGTTATCACCTTGTCACGAATACTCTTCTCGAACTGCTCGGGCGTGAGCCCCGTTCCGATTTTCTTCTGAAATGGAATCCTTCGCTTGGAGGAATCCATCATTCTTGTTACTTTGATGGCGTCTACACGCAGGCAAGGTCCTGTGAGCGTTATCGGCAACGCATCCATGAGATAGCCAGGGTTTATGCCAGTTCCGAGGACCACAACGCCATGCTTCTTGGCAAGTCTATCGATTTCGGCTGATAGGCGCGGCTCCTTGTAGTACGGGTATGACAATTCCTCGCAGGTCGAAACCACGTGAACACCTGCATTGATGCACATCTCCAACTCAGGGTAAATGCTCTTGACAGAAGATCTCGTTGCTATGATTGATATGTTGGGCTTAGTTCTTGAGAGTAGACTCTTCGCGTCGTCTGTTACCGTGATGCCTAGAGTCTTGCCGGCTTTGAGAATCTCACCGAGATCCTTTCCGACAAGTTCTTTCGCGTTGTCCACTGCGCCGACAATCTTCATTCCTTTCTTCTCAAGCATTCCCTTTGCGATAGCCACTCCCAGGGGCCCGACTCCAAAGAGGATTACTTTGATTTCGTTTTCCATGTCTGCTGCCACACGACCCCGTACGACTTACCCCCGCGAATTTAAGGATTCAAATCGAAAGGACCAAGCGATTTTCCAGATAGCCCTTCACGATGATTGAGAATCCTAAAATACTGCTCGGTCAGGGTGCTCGATGCGAGGTTTCTCTCGTGAAGGCGTTCGTTCGTGCCACATGGCTCCTCGATTCTTGGAATCTGCTGCCGAAAGTTATGGATGTGAGGCTGGAGTTCGCGGACTTCCCTTTTCTCACTGGAAGAGCGCTTTCGGATCGGATGCAGGGAGAGGAAGTCTTCATCACAAATGAGGACAGAGTCAATGCTGAGGCTATGGATGGGAACAGCAACTTAAGACTCATCGGGACACCGTCAGCCGGCATTGACCACATCGATGTGCAAGCAGCAACCGAGCGAGGAATTCCCGTAGTTTACTCACCGGGAGGAAATGCTGACTCCGTTGCCGAATATACCTTCGCACTGATGCTGAGTATCTCCAAGAGAATTCTGGACGCCGACGCTTTACTAAGGAAAGGACTGTCGCCCAAGGTTGAGTCATACAAACCTCTCATGGGAATCCAGCTCAAGGGAAAGACCATTGGCATAATCGGAGTGGGTAGCATCGGATCTCGCGTTGCCATGATTGCAAGAGCTTTCGGCATGAATGTTCTCCTCTTTGACCCGGGCATCCTTCCTACACGTCTTGAGCAATTCGGTAAGGCCGTTGAGCTCGACGAGTTGCTGAGGGCCTCAGACTTCGTCTCTGTTCATGCTCCCTTGACAGACCAGACTAGAGGCATGCTAGGTCCAGAACATTTCAGACTAATGAAGAACACGACGTTTTTCGTGAACACCGCGAGAGGCAAGATTGTCAATGAACCTGCCCTAATTGACGCCCTGAGAGAACGGAGAATCGCGGGAGCAGCCCTAGATGTTCAGGTGAACGAACCTCTACGCAGTGACAGCTCGCTTCTAGACCTAGACAATGTAATCGTCTCTCCCCACATCGCCTCGTACACCAGAGACGCACAAGCATACTGTGACCGCGTGGTTCAGGAGGATGTCATCAGATTCATCAAGGGCGAGCATATGCGTTTTCTTGCAAACCCCGAAGTCTTGAAGAAGTGAGCACACAGCATGGGCCGATTCTGTCTAAGCCGAGAAAGTCATATCTACTGCCTTTTGGGATCGGCAACGCTGTGCCAGAGGTAGGATGCTGATTGAATATTCCTTGGGAGAACAGTCTCCGACTAGGTATTGTCCACATAATGGCGTATCCGGACGTGCAATCTGGAGAGCAGCGCTTCCTGGATACGGTGACGACTCTCGCAGAAGACGATTTCTTCTCGCTCCTTGAGTTGGCACTGGTCAGAGACCAAGCACAACGGAGAACCATTAGACAACTCGCGGAGACTTCCCACCTTTCGATCACGTATGCTGCACAACCTGTGCTGCTAGGGCAGAAGCTTGATGTGAACTCATTAGATGAATCAGAGAGGAGCAGAGCGATCGAGAAAGTCAAGTCATGCATTGACGAAGCGTCTGAACTAGACGCAGAGCGTGTGAGCCTTCTGAGCGGCCCTGACCCCGGAGCACGGCAGCGCAGCGACGCAACCCAAGCGCTCGCAGACTCGTTGAAAGAGATCTGTGCTTACGGCGAGCAGAAAGGCTTGGCAATCACGTTGGAGGCCTTTGATCGAGATGTTGAGAAGAAGCGCCTGATCGGGCCAGCGAGAGAGGCGGCTGCGCTGGCGCGAACGGTCAGGAAAGACTTTCGGGATTTCGGCATACTGTACGATATGGCTCATGGTCCATTACTCGACGAGGATCCCAAACACGCTCTTACTCTCCTTCGGGATTATCTCGTCCACATCCATGTCGGCAACTGTGTGAAGGTGACGGGTAACCCCGCATACGGGGACAAACACCCCAGATTCGGCGTTAACGGGGGATTACATGATGTGGATGACTTGGCACGATTCCTCAAGATACTATTCGACATCGGATACCTTGGAAAGAAGACACGACGGAACGAAAAGCTTCCAATCGTGGGATTCGAAATCAAACCACTACCCGCCGAGAGTTCCGAGGCTGTACTCGCAGGCACGAAGCGTGTCTGGAGACAGGCTTGGGGGCAGCTTCAGATGACCAATAAGGCCAGCAAGCACTAGAGTGAATAGTCAACGCTCTCTGCCATGCACAAAAGCAACTTTTCAAGCCCGCCAACGGCGCTGGGGATCAAAGCTAGATTCTTCGGAAAGAGATTCCTCTGTGCCGATCAAGAACGCTCTTGATCACCATCTCGAATGGAGATACGGCTGTTGTTGTTGAGACAACCACGATCTGTGCGCCCATTTCAACAGCCTTGTTTGCAACCTCGCTTGTTATTCCTCCGCCAACCGCAACAGGGACTTGAACAGACCTGAGAACGCCAGCAAGATCGATCAACGGATTCCTTGAAGGGTCAAGTCTTCTCTCGTCAAACCCGGTGTGAACGAATACCCCGTCAACTCCCAGTTCCGCGACTTCTCTAGCCCTCTTGGGCTTCTCCTTCGCCCCAAGGAGATCTGCGATTACACCAAGCGAATGCTTTCGTGCAGTTTCAACGGTCTTCATGATGGTTGCGTCTTCTGCGACGGCCATGACCGTGACTATATGCGCGCCAGCTCTAGCGGCCATTTCTACGTCCAAGTCGCCTCCGTCCACTGTCTTGAAGTCAGCCACGATTGTTAAACCACCGAAGGTTTTTACAAGCGCTTCTATCGCTTTGATTCCTTCCGAAGAGATTAGGGGAGTGCCTGCCTCGAGCCAGTGAGCCCCCGCTGCCAATGCTCTGCGCCCTATTGCAACTGCTTCTGAGGCCGTTTCTGTATCTATCGTGACCCAGATTGTAGAACCCTTTTCCTGCAATCTCAGGCTTTGTCTCTTCTCTGCCACGAAGGGAATTCACCTTCCCTCGTGCTTTGCGTTAAGCCTCGACGCCTATTGCATCCTACTTGATTTTCTCGAATGCTTTCTTGGCGGATGCCAGGAACTTGTTCGCGTCTACTTTCGTATGCGCCGCTGAAAGGTGACATCGTTTCAGGTGATGTGTGCTTAGGATGATTCCTTGATCGTTCATTGCGTGCCAGTATTTCTTGTACATCTCCATGTCGTTGCCTAGGACTGATGGATAGTTGCTGATCTCAGCGTCCGTGAAATAGAGAGTGAATATCGAGTGGAAGTGCTTCACCTGTGCCTTCAAGTTGAAGTCCTGAATCAGTTGGGTTAGTCCTTTTGATATCGTGTCCACCAATCCGTCCATACGTTCATGCACCCTGCCGCTTTCCAGTTCGCCTATGGTGGCGAGGCTTGCGGCGACAGAGATCGGATGAGAGTAGTATGTTGCAGCCATGTGGACGTTTCCCAACGGTCTCAGTCGGTTCATGATATCTGCTCGTCCGGCCAATCCACCCATTGGGTATCCGTTGGCCATTGCTTTCGCAAATGCCGTGAGATCGGGTTTGATGCCGAAGAGCTTCTGGGCTCCACCAAGGCTGTGTCTAAACGCAGTTATGACTTCGTCTAGGATGAATACGATGCCGTTTCGTTCGGTCAGTTCTCTTATGGTCTGTAGGAATCCTTCCTTTGGCATGACAACTCCGATGTTGTGCAGAATTGGTTCGGTGATCACTGCAGCGAGCTCGCTCTTGTGCTTCGAGATCGTCTTCTCAAGCGCATCAACATCATTCCAGGGAATCACAATAGTCTGTGCCATGGCCTCCGGCAAGATCCCTGCTGACTGTGCAAAAGGAGTTCCAACCTTGTCAGCAGGAGGCATCACGCTTATGTCGACATAATCGTGCCAGCCATGGTAGCCTCCCTCGAACTTGAGGATCTTCTTCCGCCCTGTGAATGCACGGGAGAGTCTTATTGCGTGGAAGGTAGCGTCACTACCTGCATTACAGAAGCGTACTTTCTCGGCTGAAGGGATGTGATGAGTCACTCTCTCCGCGAGTTTGTATTCCATTTCTGTGGTTCCAATTCCCCAGAGATCGCTGCTCGCGGCCGCCTTCTTCACAGCCTGCACGACTTTCGGATGACAATGACCTAGGATCAATGGTCCGTAGCCGAGCAGGAAATCCGTGTAGGTCCGGCCCTCGATGTCGTATAGTTTCGATCCGGCTGCCCGCTTGAAGAACATCATGTAAGGTTCTGTGTAGCGGAGTTCGTCGTGGACCCCGCCAACAGTTACAGATTTTGCCTTTTCAAACAGGGCTTCAGATTTCTTCTCTGAGACCATTTGTTGGACACCGCATTTCGCACGTAGACCGCGAACCCATATAGAAGTCTTCTTATGCAGACGGATCGCAATACCGCAAACATTCCCGCAAAACAGATCCAATGAAGGCCGAGGATGACATGAAACCTTTGGTTGCGAAATCTTGGGAGAGCGACTATTTGGCTACTCCTCCACCTTATGAGAGGCACAGGCAGGTCCTATTCTCACCGAAGATCCAAGGAGTAAGCTCAGCCTCGATCGGAACAGTCACCATCCCGCCGACAGGCAAGAGCGACCTGCATATGCATGAACAAACAGACGAGTTCTGGATAGTTACTAGAGGCCACGGAAAGGTCATCGTTGGTGGGGGGGAAGCGGATATCGAGCCTGGCTCGATCGCCTACGGCCCAGCTAAGTCCGCGCATCAGATAATCAATACTGGAAAGGAAACGCTGCATGCCTACTGGATACTTGTTCCTCCGGGGCCGGAGGAAGCAATTCTCAAGGTTATGGGAAGACTCTAGCCGTCCCGGATGTCCGAGCGTGGGGCAACGGGAACGACTTCTCCGCACTCGATGACTCCCACTTTTGCGCGCTCTCCATGTCTCTTGAATGCCATTCTGACAGCTTCGTCAGCGGTTGAGGCATGCTCGAAGCCAAGTGCTTCCTTGTCCTCCTCTGTGAAACCGGTTGAATAGCAGATGATCTTCGCGCGTTCAAGCATCTGCGAGTGCATCAAGAGTGCCCCAGCAGCTGGAAGATCTTCAAACTCTTTTCTGTCTACTGCCTCCAGTAGCTTGGAGTAGCTTTCCGTGGCTCTAGCCTTGAAGCTTGGATGAGTTGGTGAGATTCGTTCGGTGCAAGGTGTGAGCAATACAATCGTTCCGCCTTTTCTGACGCCAACGTGGGCGAAATCCAGAGCTTTCATGGCCTGCCAGTAGTCGATGTCTGCCGGATAAGTCGAGAAGACAACTATGTCCGCAAGTTCGGGCACGTCTTTGCAGTACACTTGGCGTGCCGTTGCGACGCCTTCACTAAAGGCCTGCTCCGGATCGCCTGCGAGCACTCGTACCACTTTGTCTTCATTGTTGAGGACTGTATTCACTATCGCTTTCAGACCGGCTTTTCTGGCGACTATGTTAATATCTCGCCTCATTGGGTTGTCAAGCGCCGCGACTAGTTTCCCAATCGGTTTGACTTTCCCTGCTGCGATGTGGAGCATCCCGACCGAATCTTCACCGCAGACGCCGGGCAGGATGATTTTTCCTCCTCCACCCCACCCCGCTGCGTTGTGAGGGACAATGTTCCCCACACCGAGCACCAAGTCTGCGTTAACCACTGTCTTGTTCACAAGAGCCGGTATCCCGAGTTCGGTCGTTCCGAGATTCACTAGCCTCTTCTCGTCCTTGTAGTCTGAGTTGGTTACCTCGAATCGCTCAGCCATCTCCGGACCGAGGTGATCTACAATTTCGGCATCCGTCATCGGCCTATGAGTTCCCAAAGCGATCATGATCTGCACGTTGTCGGCACTGAGACCGCCAGCGCAGAGCTCTTCCAAGACCGGCGGGAGGATCTCTTTCTGCGGGGTCGGACGGGTTAGGTCATCAACAAGGACGACCACTTTGTCGCCTCTCTTTGCGAGCTTACTCAGAGGAAGCATTCCGATCGGTTTCTTAACCGCTTCAGCGACCGAATCACGCACATCTGGGACTGACGGCAGTTTCTTCCTCTCTACGTAGTAAGTAAGGTTCTTGTCTGGTACGTCGAACTCGACGTTCTGGTGATGTCCGAATGGGAGTTTGAAATGCACACTGATCCACCCCGTGTGCGGCCATTGTTGCATTCGCTAACGTTAATGCATTATTCTCCGAAGATGTGCGCGCTGACTGTGCTACTTCGTCATCGTCCGGGACGCTTGTCTTAGAATCTCGTCGATTTGCTGAAGAACTTCGCTAGGCAATGCCGAAGCCTTGTGCTCTTGCAGAATGGTCTTCACTTTCAGTCTTGCTTCATCTCGTGTGCTCAACTGACCTTTCGCTTTCCAGTCGCCTATTGCTTGGCGGTTGAACAACTTCGGGTGCAGTATCTCGCCTTTCTCCAAGTGAGTTCGGGTGTGCTTCTCGGCCATGAAA
>Ga0209610_1002042_pt1 | contig 10230 bp, 10 predicted proteins | sample LakKivw275mmetaG_FD_184137 | JGI IMG/M metagenome (GOLD analysis project Ga0209610, IMG submission 184137) | Anoxic lake water microbial communities from Lake Kivu, Rwanda to study Microbial Dark Matter (Phase II) - Lake Kivu water 275m metaG... | ecosystem: Environmental > Aquatic > Freshwater...
CGGCGTCATGGCCTACGCGATCAAGGAGGTCCTACTCGACGGAGCCGCCGACCGCGTCGCGTACTTCTACGACCTCCGCGGCGAGGCGAGCTACCGCCGCAGCATGAAGCGGGGCCTCTTCCGGTTGTGGCGCGCGGCGCACGACGAGATCCAAGCCGCAGGCGCCGCCTTCCTCTTCGGGCACGTCAAGGCCGACAACTACGACTCGCTCAACGTTGTGACTCGGATGGGCGCACAACCCGCGGCGTCGTTCGACATCCTGTCCACGACGTCGCTCCCGGGCAGGCGCCTCGACCTCGATCCTCACCTCGATGCCCTCGAGGAGGAGGTGGCGAAGATCTCTCAGGCGGTCGGCCAGCGGACCATGAAGCCGACGAACTTTCTTTCCGCGTACGCCCGGGGAGCCGAGCTGGGATACCTGAAGGGCATCTACCGCCTCGAAGCAGGGGAGTCGTTCGCCCAAGTGAGCGCATGGGATCTCTCCAAGATCTACTACGGCCGCGTGCTTCGGATGCCCCTCTGGATCCGCCTCCTGGGAGGCGCTCTGAACCCTCTGTCGACCTTCCTTCCCGTCCCCCGCATTCCCGTCGTCGGGCAGCAGATCTCCTACCTCCAGCTCTTCGACCCGATCGTGCGCGGGGCGCGAGGACAGGCGCTGCTGGCGAAGCTCGTCCAAGAGCTACGTCGCGCCGCACGCGCCGACGGGACGGACATCGTCACGCTCTTTGTCTACCGCGACGATCCGCTCGCCCGCCTGCCCCGTGCCTTCCCAAACACGGTGCTGCACTACCACACGATGGTTCGCCCGATGCGCACCAGCAGCCTCCCGCAGCCCCCGCTGTACCTGGACATCCGCGACATCTAGGTCCCGACTTACAGAGCCAAGCGATAGCCGAAGCCGCGCACGGTAAGGATGATCTCCGGTCGCGCCGGATCCCGTTCGATCTTCCGGCGTAGGAGGTAGACGTACTTCTGGGCATCCTGTCCCGTCGCGTACGATGGCTTGGACCACAGAGCCTCCACGATGTCGTCGCTCGAGAAGACCCGCCCCGGAGAGGATGCCAAGAGCGAGACGAGGCTGTACTCCTTCGGCGAGAGAGCCACGCATCGTTCTCCGATCCAGACCTGCTTCCTCTGATCGTCGATCTCGAGCGACAGCTCCGAGAGCTGCGGGCGAGTTCGGCGGAGAACGGCGCGGATCCGGGCCTTCACTTCGATCGGGTCGCACGGCTGGAGGATCACGTCGTCGGCCCCGGAGTTCAACGCACGGACGCGGTCATCGAGCCGGCCGAGCGACGTGAGGACCACGACCGCCGGCGGGTGCGGCCTCTCTCGCAGGGCCGCCAGGAGCCTCCATCCCGCGTGCCGTGGTCCGGGGATCGACAGCTCAAGAACGATGAGATCCGGCCGCCATTCGTCAACCCGTTCGAGCACGTTCTCCCCGCACTCGGCGGCCGCGACGTCGTATCCCTCCCTCTGCAGCTCGGGGAGGAGCGTCGGGTCCGGACGGGAATGGCAAACAAGCACCCGCACGGCATCCATCGCCTTACCCCCTCCCGGTGTCCTCATCGGCTCCCAAGCCCGCGTTGGGCGACTACTCCCCTTCCTCGGTCTCCCGCTCCCGTCGGAGGAACGTCGGAACGTCGAGGTTCACCTTGCTCGAGACGCGCTCGCGCCTCACGTGCCGCTTTTGCTCCCTCGCCATCGATTCCTCCTTGCGGAACGCTGCCGCGATGATCGTGATCCGGATGGAGTGGTCGAAGTCATCGAGGACGACGGCGCCGAACACGAGGTCGCACTCCGTCGCCGTGGCGTGCCGTACGTGCTCCGCGGCCTGCATCACCTCGCCGAGCGTGAGGTCGCGGCCCCCAGTGACGTTCAGGATCATCTTGCGGGCTCCCCGGATCGAGTCTCCCTCGAGGAGCGGATTCGTGCTGGCCGCTTTCGCCGCCGCGAGCGCCCGCCCCGGTCCGGAGGCCTGCCCCATCCCCATCATGGCGTCGCCGGCGTTGGCGAGCAGGCTGCGGATGTCGGCGAAATCGAGGTTGATCAAGCCCCGCACCGTGATCAGGTCCGAGATCCCGCGCACGCCCTGGTGGAGGATTCCGTCGGCCAACTCGAACGCCTTGGTCATCGGCATGCCGCGCGCGCTGGTTTCCAGCAGGCGGTCGTTCGACACGACGATCAGGACGTCGGCGGACTCGCGCAGCGCGGCGAGCCCACGCTCGGCGTTTGCCCCCCGCGTCGCCCCTTCGAACGTGAACGGTTTCGTCACCACCCCGACCGTCAGCGCACCCTGCTCCCGCGCCACCTGAGCGATGACCGGAGCGGCTCCCGATCCTGTCCCTCCTCCAAGTCCAGCCGTGATGAACACAAGGTCCATCCCCTTGAGCAGGTTCGCAACCTCCCACCGCGACTCGGTGGCCGCCCGGCGGGCCTTGTCCGGATCGCCTCCGGTGCCCCGTCCCCCCGTGATGTCGGCCCCCAGCTGGAGCTGCTCCTTCACGGGCGCCGCCTGCAACACCTGCCGGTCGGTGTCGACGGCCACGAGCCGTACGCCGGAGAGGCGCTCCTCCCGCATGCGGGCGACCGCATTGACCCCGCCGTCGCCGACCCCAATCACAAGGATCCGCGCGCCGGCGCCGTGCGTCTGGGGTTCGCCTTCGCGTGCCTGTTCGATCAACGGCGGCTCGCCGATCACGATCTCGTGCCGTCCGAGGACGCGCTCCACCGCCTCCTGAAGCTTGTCGAGCTTGCGGACGCAGTACTCCTTCTTGAACTCCGTATCCACGAGGATGTACAGGCGACCTTCGCTCTCTACGACGGTCTTTGCGTCGAGCGGAAGACACGCGCGCAGAATCCGGTCGTCGATTGCGTCACGAACAACCTTCCACGACTCCCGCAGCGATCCTTCTCTGGTGCCATCCTGCTTCGCGTCGGCCATCACACCGATCCTCCGAGCCATTCTGTACGCGAAACGCCTCCAAGTCAACGAACCCGAACCGGAATGCGGGATTCGGGACCGCGGATCCCCGTGAGGCGCCGAAGCCCTTCGCGGGGCGCAGAAAAGCGAAGTCCGGCCCCGCGGGCCGGACACGACTCTCAAACGAGGCAGGAACGCGCGCTACTCCTTGCTGCTCGCCTTCTCCTTCCTCGCAACGATCTCCATTCCGTTGTAGAAGCCACAATGAGGGCAGGCGCGATGCGGCAGCTTGGTCTCGTGGCAATGCGGACACTCGGTCGTGGGCACCGGATCCATCTTGCGCCAATGGTTCCGCTTCATGCGGGCCTTCGACCTCGACGATCGGTATTTCGGTACGGCCATTCGTCCTCCTCAGGGCACGGCACGGAAAGCGCCGCAGTCCTGCGGCTCATGAGCGAGCAGTGTACTCGCCGCCCTCAGGGGCCGCAACCTCGAGCACGAGCGTCACCGGCCCGTCGTTCACGAGCTCGACCGCCATCTTCGCGCCGAACCTCCCTGTCTCCACGCGAACGCCCTCCGCACGAAGTCCGGCCACAAACGTGTCGAAGACGGGTTCCGCAACCTCGGGACGAGCCGCTTCGGTGAAGCTGGGCCGGCGTCCCCGTCGAACGTCCCCGTACAGCGTGAACTGAGACACGGCGAGGACCTCGCCGCCCGCGTCCCGGATCGAGCGGTTCATCTTCCCACCCTCGTCCTCGAACACCCGCAGCAAGACAACCTTCCGTGCGACCTCCGCGAGGTCGAGGCGCACGTCGGCGGGCGCGATCCCCACCAGAAGAAGCAGTCCCGGTCCGATCGCCCCGACGACCTCGCCATCGACGCGAACGCAGGCGGTTGCGACCCGTTGCAGGACAATTCGCATCGCCTACGTCTCACTTTCCAGGCGCTCGGCGTAGTCCACGAGCTTCTGGAGCGCAGGCTCGCTCAGTTCCGCGGTCCGAGCCAAGAGGAGAAGCTCGAGCCGCTCGCGCGTCATCTGGGCGCGGAGGGTTCGGTGAAACGCCTGCTCGACCAGCCTCGGCGCGCGCAGGTTCACCTTGGGGTCCACGTAGTTGACGCGCCACTGCGGAAACTGGTTCAGAAGGCCCACGGCGGTCTCGACGAGATGCTTGATGTGCGGCTCTCGGGTCTCAAACACGCCGTTCACGTGGTTCGCCAGCCGCTGGTTGTCAGTGAAGAGGATCACTGACTGCGGCTTGTGCAACAGCGCGCTGCGGCACGCCTCGATCAGGGCTCGATACTCGGCGACCTCCGTCGTCGCGCGGCCGATCAGCCGAGAGATCTCTTCAACCGCCGTGCCCGCGCCGTCAATCATCGCGACCCCGATGCTCGCTTCGCCCGGCTCGCCGCGGGCTCCCCCGTCCACGTACACGAACAGCTTGTCCATCTTCTGGGTCCACCAGGTTTCGAACCTGGGACCTACCGGTTATGAGCCGGCCGCTCTGACCCCTGAGCTATGGACCCTCGTTCGTCCGCACTATACGTGCGGCGCGAAAGCCCTGTCAAGGACACGGAACCGCGGGGCGGTCGCCGCGCTGCGGCCGCCTTGATCGGCGACCGCCGAACGGCTAGCCTCCGTCCATCGCCGAGACGCCGGCCGGCGCGGACAAGGAGACGGCATGCAGAAGCTTCTCGATCGGATCGCGTCCGAGGCGGACGATTGGACAGAGCTGCGCTTTCAAGCACGCCAGGCGAGGACGCTCACGATTCGCAACGGCCTCCTCGAGGCGTCCACGAGCATCCGGCTGACGGGAGTCGGAGTCAGGGTTCTCGCACTCGGTGTCTTCGGGTTCGCCAGCACGACCGACCTAACAGAGAAGGGGATCCGCTCCGCCGTCGCCGCGGCTCGGGCCGCCGCTCGCACGTCAGCGCCAGCGAAGCGGGATCGAGTCGAGAAGCTGGCCGACGCCACCCTCGCCCGAGGCGTCTTCCCCGTCGATGCCTCCGATCCGCTCGACGCCCACCCTCTCGAGGAGAAGCTCGCCTTGACCGCATCGGTGGAGGAAAGACTGCGGTCGGCATCCCCGAAGATCGTCTCCTCGACGGCGACGTACGACGAGATCCAGGACGAGAAGATCCTTGTCACGAGTGACGGCGCCTCGGCCCATATCTTCGATTCCAAGCCGAGCTTCCGCGTGATCGCCGTCGCTCGCGAAGCGGGTAAGCAGTCGATGGGGTACGAGACCGTGGGCGTCACCGGCGGCTGGTCCGACCTGTTCGCCCATCGCACGGCCGACGATCTCGTCGAGCAGGCGCTCCGCCTTGCCGTGGATCAGCTCTCGGCCCCCCAGCCCGAGGGCGGCGTGGCCACCGTCGTGCTCGATCCGGCGCTGGTCGGCCTCTTGTGTCACGAGGCGATCGGACACACGGTGGAAGCGGACATCGTTCTCGGCGGCGCCGTCACGGGGGGCAGGATCGGCCAGCGCGTCGCCTCGGAGTTCGTCACGATGTGCGACAGCGGGCTCTCCCCGTACGACTCCCACGCGGTCGGCACCCTGCCCGTCGACGACGAAGGCGTTGCCACAGGGCGCACGGTGATCATCGAGCACGGCGTCCTTCGCTCCTATCTGCACAACCGCGAAACCGCGGCGCTCTACGGAGTCGCTCCAACGGGAAACGCCCGCGCCTTCGTCTATAGCGACAACCCGATTATCCGCATGCGGAACACGTACATCGAGCCGGGCGAGAAGGAGGTCGCGGCGCTGTTCGCCGGCGTCCGCCGCGGCTACTACCTCAAGGGGTTCGGCATGAGCGGAGAGGCCGACTCAAACGCCGAGTTCATGTTCGGCGTGCGCGAGGCTCGTCGCATCGTGGACGGCCGCGTCGGGGAGCTCGTGCGCGGCGTAACCATCTCGGGGAACGCGTTCGCCGTGCTTCGGTCCGTCGACGCCGTGGCGAACGATTTCGCATGGGAGAAGGGAGCGGGATCCTGCGGGAAAGGACAGGCCGCAAAGGTGGATGCCGGAGGACCGCACATCTGCTGCACGGTCACGATGGGAGGTCGACAGGGATGACCCAGGCGATCCTGGAGTTCTGCCGCGCCGGCGTCAAGGAGTCGCTTCGCTTCGGCGCCACCGACGCTGAGGTCTACGGCCAATCGGCCGAGACGACGTCCGCGGCGATCGAGAAGCACGACCTCCTGATGGCAAGAACACAACAGGAGACGGCGTTCGGAATCCGAGCCTTCGTCGGCGACCGGATCGGCTTCGCGAGCACAAACGATGTCGCGGACCTCGAGCGTGCCTGTCGCGAAGCGGTGGCGCTCGCCAAGGCGTCGCCCGGCGATCCGCGGAACGTTCTCCCGCACGGGGAACCCATCGTCCCTGTCGAAGGGCTGTACGACCCGGCGTCGGCAGGGTACACAACGGATCGTGCCGTCGAACAGGCAATCGAGATGCTGCGGGTCGCCGAATCCATCGACCGCCGCGTGGTGATCGGCGACGGCGAGTTCGCCGCCCGACGGGGCGAGCGGGCCGTCGCAAACAGCCGTGACGCCGCCGCCGCCGAGCGGACGAGCCTCTTCCTGTGCTCCGTGCTCGCCACCGCGAAGGATGGGGACCGCGTCTCGAACATGGACTACCAGTTCGGCGCGACGCGCCGCGTCGACGAGATCGACGTCGAGCCGATCGTTCGGCGCGCCAGCCAGAACACGCTCGACTCGCTTGGCGCCGAACCCTGCGGCTCGTCGTTCCGAGGATCCGTGGTCCTCTCTCCCCAGGCGGTCGAGCCGCTCCTCGTGGCTCTCATCCTGCACCACGCCAACGCCCGCAACGTTCTGCGCCGCCAGAGCCGGTGGGACGGCTCCCTAGGGCGCAAAGTGGCCGCGTCGACGCTCTTCGTGGTCGACGACGGCCGACGTCCCGGCGGCGTTGCCGCCTCCGCCTTCGACCGAGAAGGCGTGCCCCACGAGCCCGTGACAATCGTCGAGCGAGGCGTCCTCGCTTCGTTTCTACACAACTCGTACTCCGCCGCGGCCCTCACGCAGAAGAACACGGCCCACGCGGCCGGTTCCGCCCAGTCCGTGCCGGCGATCGGCCCGACCAACCTGACGGTCCTCCCGGGAGCGGCGTCCAAGGACGACCTCATCGCGGAGATCCGCCAAGGGCTCCTCGTGACTCGCTTCTCGGGAAACGTCGATCCGGTATCCGGCGATTTCTCGGGCGTCGCCAAAGGCGCGCACCTCATCGAGAACGGTCGGGTGTGCCGCCCGGTGAGCGGCACGCTCATCGCGGGCAACGTCTTCGAGTGTCTGGAAGGCCTTTCCGGGATCTCGCGCGAACAGGAGACGATCGTCAACCTCACGCTGCCCCACCTGCGGGTGGAGGACGTCTCGGTCACCGGCAACTAGCCTCGGCCTAGATCGTGGCTTCCGCGGCCTCCGGCGCCGCCGTGTCGGCCGGCCCCGGCAGGGCGGGAACGGTCGATAGCGCCTGGACAGAGAAGCCGCCCTCCATGCGGCCTAGGTCGGCCGACACGCGCTGGGGAATCAGGCCCGACCCGGTCTCGAAGAGGAGCACACCCCACTGCGGAGCGGTCCCGAGAACGACGCCGTGTACCCGGCTGCCGTCGTCGCGAGGTGCGTACGTGAACGTCCCGCGAATCTGCCCGTCCCACGTCTGGACATCGAAGGTTTCTAGGACCGGACTGGTGCACGACGGGCAGGGATCGATCTTCCCCCATGCGTCCGCCAGGGCGGCCTCCGGCGTGTCCCCCTTGGCGACAAGGGCCCAACCCTTGAGGGCGGGCACCGGGGACGCGATCTCCGCGCCGTATTCGGTCTCCACGACCGTCCACCCAGCTGGCACGGGGAACTGAAGGGCTCCACCCACGGTCGCGAACGCCCGATCCACGGCGATGAACTCGCTCGGTCCCCGGTCGGGCAGATACGCCACGGCATAGGCGATGAGGACAATCGCGACCCAAATCCCTGCGAGCAACAGCGCGTTCCGCATTCCCGCACCTCCTCCGACACCTGATCCAGAAACGCCCATCATTCTAGGGCGCTTCCTGCTCCACGCCAACTCGCGATCGAGGCAGCCAACCCACTTCCCGACTCCGCCCTCGTCGTTTGCCTCTCCCAGCCGGGGTGCCTACAATCGAGCGGGTGAGCGAGATGAAACGGGTGCCGGACCTCTTGACGTTATCGCGCGGTGTGATCGCGGTGGCCATCTTCTCGTTGGGGTTCGTCGGCAAGAGCGCGCTCGAGGCGGTCGTCGTTCTCACCATGATCGGCTGGACCACGGACATCTTCGACGGGCGTTTGGCCCGCAGATACAACAAGCCACCGACGTGGGTCGGCGAGCAGGAGTTCACCTTCGACATGATGATGGTGTTCTCCGCGCTCTGCTTCCTCGTGATGGTCGGCCTCATCCCCATCATTCCTGCCGTGATCTACGTCGCGGTGGCTGCCGCGTGCATTGCCTACTTCCGCTCCAAGTCGGTGACGATGTCGTTCGCTTTTCCGCTCGTCGCGCTGCCCCTCGTCGTGGCGACCTGGGAAGCGCCGCGCGCCGCCGTCATCTTCCTCGGGTGGATTGTCGCCGCGTTGTTGCTCGATTGGGCACGGTTCAAGGGCGTCGTCCTCGAGTTCATCGAGAACGCCAGGAAGCTGGGAAAGCGCTAGAGCAGCCTGTTGTTTCGCGCCTTCCCGAGATGCTCGTAGGCCCGATCCGTGGCGAGGCGGCCTTGCGGCGTCCTCTGAAGGAATCCCTCCTGGAGCAGGAACGGCTCCACCACGTCGGTGATGGTGTCCTTCTCCTCCGACAAGCACGCCGCGAGGGTGTCAAGCCCGACCGGCCCGCCGGCGAACTTCTCAACCAACGCCCGGAGGACCGCGCGATCGAGTTCGTCGAGACCCGCCTCGTCGATCTGGAGCAACTCGAGGGCCGAGCGGGCGATCGCTCGGTCGATCCGCCCCTCCGCCTTCACTTCGGCGTAGTCCCTCGTCCGGCGCAGCAGCCGGTTCGCGATGCGGGGCGTTCCGCGCGCCCGCTTGGCAAGCTCCGCGGCGCCCTCCGCCGTGACGGGGATGCCGAGCAGCTCCCCCGACCGGATCACGATCCGGGCCAGTTCCTCCACGGCGTAGAAACCCAGCCGAAACGAGACCTCGAATCGGTCGCGCATCGGCGCGGAGAGCAGGCCGGCGCGCGTTGTGGCGCCGACAAGGGTGAACGCCGGGAGATCGATCCGGAGGGACTGGGCGTTTGGCCCCTCCCCGAGGATGATGTCGATCTTTCCATCCTCCATAGCCGGGTAGAGGATCTCCTCGACGTTGCGGCGCAGACGGTGAATCTCATCGATGAAGAACACATCCCCCGGATGCAAATTGGTGAGGATGGCGGCGAGGTCTCCGGCCTTCTCGATCGCCGGGCCCGAGCTGATCCGGAATCCGACCCCCATCTCGGCGGCGATGATCTGGGCAAGGGTCGTCTTCCCGAGACCCGGCGGGCCGTTCAGAAGGACGTGGTCCAGGGGCTCGCCGCGACCCTTGGCAGCGGAGATGTAGATCCCAAGCTTCTCCTTGACCTCTTCCTGGCCGACGAACTCGGCGATCGACCGGGGGCGAAGAGAAGAGAGGACGACCTCCTCCTCCGGCTCCATCGCGGCGATCCGCTCTGTTCTCATCGCAACGGGATTCTACGGCGCGCCCTCGCCGTGCTTCAACTCGTCATGCGCTGCCGCGCGGGGAGCGGTACCATCGGGCGAGGAGGGTGCAAGCGTGAGACAGACCGCGGTCGCCATCGGCACGTTCGACGGTGTCCACCGTGGGCATCAGCGGATTCTTGCCGAGACGAAGAGGCTCGCCACGGCGAACGGCCTCGAGAGCGTCGCCTACACGTTCGACGGCCCCCCGCGCTCGTTTGGAGGCGACAACGAGGCCCTTCTTCTGCTCCCGCCGAAGACGAAGCAAGAGCTTCTCCTGGCGTGGGTTGACCGGGTCGAGAGCGCGTCGTTCCCGACCGTGCGCGATCTGGATCCCGCCGCGTTCGTCGACCACGTCCTGGTGCGGGAACTCGCAAGCCGGCGGGTCGTCGTCGGCGCGTCATTTCGGTTTGGGCGGGACCGCAGAGGAGACCCGAACTGCCTTCTTGGCTTGGCGGCGAACCGCGGGATGAGTGTGCACGTCCTCCCGGAACTCGAGATCCACGGCGCTCCCGTGAGCAGCACGAGAATCCGCGATCGCCTGCGCTCCGGAGACGTCGAGACCGCCGCGGAGCTTCTCGGGCGCCCTCCCATGATCCTCGGAG
>Ga0209610_1002046_pt1 | contig 10216 bp, 10 predicted proteins | sample LakKivw275mmetaG_FD_184137 | JGI IMG/M metagenome (GOLD analysis project Ga0209610, IMG submission 184137) | Anoxic lake water microbial communities from Lake Kivu, Rwanda to study Microbial Dark Matter (Phase II) - Lake Kivu water 275m metaG... | ecosystem: Environmental > Aquatic > Freshwater...
GATTATACAGCGTTCCGCCTTGATGCTAATAGCGAAAAAAGTAAGAGGCATCAATAGACCCGAGGATATAGACAATAAGAAAGTAGGAATCTGGGGTGAAGATTTTAAGATACAACCCACAGCATTTTTTAGGAAATATAAGCTCAAGGTTAAGGTTATTCCGCAGTCATATTCGGTGAATCTATTTCTCAGGGATGGTGTTGATGTGGCATCAGCAATGTGGTACAACGAGTATCACACTATCCTCAATGCCGGGCTCAATCCTGATGAATTGACCACCTTTTTCTTTCATGAGCATGGGCTGAACTTCCCTGAAGATGGTATCTATACCCTTGAAAAAACATTTAAAAGGGATCCGGCGTTGTCATGCGCCTTTGTGAAGGCTTCTATTGAGGGCTGGCTTTATGCGTTTTCACAACCTGAAGAAGCACTGGATATTGTTTTGAAATATATGTCTAAGGCAAATGTTCCTGCAAATAAGGTCCATCAGAGATGGATGCTCGGGAGGATGAAAGACCTGGTGCTTCCTGTAGATAAGAATAGAGTACCTGTTGGAACGCTCACGCTGGAAGATTTTATGAGGGTCTCGAATACACTCAAAGAGGGTGGTCTCATAAAAAAAATTCCTGACTTCAAATCCTTCTATGGAGAATGTACAAAGTATGCTGAAAAATAGAGGCATAGCGTTCAAACTTGTCCTTTTTTTTACTTTAAGCAGTGCCCTTATCTTCACGCTTATCTTTGGTTACAATTACTATGTTTCCCGCAAAACGATTGAAAAAAATGTAGAGGAAAATGCACGTACTATCGTAACAAATGCGATGAACAAGATTGAAACTGCACTTCGTGCAACACAGAAGGTCCCTGAAAATATAACCTACTTTTTAGAGAACAGCTCCTACAATGAGAAAGAGTTAGTTCAGCTAATTTACACAGTAGTAGAAAAAAACGAAGAGATATATGGTGCTGCCATTGCCTTTGAGCCTTATGCTTTCAAGAAAACATCGCAATATTTTGCCCCCTATTTTTATAAACCCAATCAGTGGATAGAATTTAAATTTATTGATAAATATTACAATTATCTTTACTCCGACTGGTATCAAATTCCAAAAGAACTTAAACGTCCTCAGTGGATAGAGCCATACTTTGGCGAAGGTGGGGGCATTATCATGTCATCGTATTCAGTGCCTTTTTACAAAAAGGTTGATGGGAAGAGGCAATTCAAGGGGATTGTTATTGTGGATGTATCCCTCGAACAACTGAGAAATATTGTCTCCTCGATAAAGGTTCTCAAAACAGGGTATGGTTTCCTGATTTCAAAAAATGGCACGATCGTGACCCATCCATTGAAAGACTTGATAATGAATGAGACTATCTTCAGCATTGCAGAAGCACGGAATGATACTCGTCTCAGGGAGATAGGAAGAAAAATGATTCATGGTGAATCCGGGCTCGTCCCGTTTAAAAGCATTACCACTGGCAAACTCTGCTGGATGTACTTTGTTCCAATCCCTTCAAGTGGCTGGTCCCTTGCCGTGCTTTTTCCACAGGATGAAATGATAGAAGATATTACAAATCTTAATAAAATTGTTATTTTCCTCGGGATTTCCGGGCTCTTTCTCCTTTCTATCGCGGTGGTATTTATCGCCAGGTCGATTACAGAACCCTTGAGGGGAATGGCAAAGGCAACGGAACATATCGGAGCCGGGAATCTTGATATCGAACTACCACCAGTTAAAACACGAGATGAAGTGGGAAGGCTTTCGGAAGCATTCAACTACATGAAGGCATCATTAAAGGAATATATTAAAGAACTCACAGAGACTACAGCCTCTAAAGAACGGATAGAGAGCGAACTCAAGATTGCCCATGATATCCAGATGGGCATCCTGCAGAAAAGGTTTCCCCCATTCCCTGACAGGGATGAATTTGACATATACGCGACGATAAAGCCTGCAAGGGAAGTAGGAGGAGACTTCTATGACTTTTTCTTCATAGATGATGAACACCTTTGTTTTGTCATTGCCGATGTTTCAGGCAAAGGGGTGCCTGCAGCCCTGTTTATGACTCTGACAAAGACCCTTATAAAGGCAAAGGCTACTTCTGGGCTTACATCGGATAAAATCATTTCCAGGGTGAACGAGGATCTATGTATAGGGAATGACCTCAATATGTTTGTAACTGTTTTCTGTGGTATCCTTAATACCAGGACAGGGGAAATACTCTATACCAATGGAGGACACAACCCTCCTTTGCTTATAAGAGATAAGGGTGATATAGCCTTTATTGAGGGGAAAGGAGAGCTTGTGATAGGCGTCATGGAAGATGCAGCATATACAACGGAGAGCATTATTTTGCAACCCGGTGATTCACTTTTCCTTTATACCGATGGCGTTACAGAAGCGATGAATGAGAAAAGCGAACTCTTTTCAGAAGAACGCCTGAAAAATGAGATATTAAAATGCAGAGGAGAATCCATTCAACAAGTCATAGAATGTATAATGGGTGAAATTGCACAATTTTCTCACGAGGTTTCCCAATCAGACGATATTACCATGATGATAGTACAATTTAAGGGCAATAAAGGAAGGTAAGATGAACCGCAGATATTTTTTTGAAATTCTGATTGTGAAGAAGGATGAATTCATCTAAAACAAAAGGGGGTTTGTGTGAAGGTATATTTCTGGGGTACAAGGGGCTCGCTACCAGCGTCTGTTACAGCAGAGGAAGTTCGGACAAAAATCTTAAGGGCATTAAAAGAATCAGGTGATCGCACCTTTCAAACAGATGAAGAGATTATAGAATTCATGGATGGACACCTTCCATTTTCTATACGGGGAAGCTATGGTTCCAATACATCGTGTGTAGAGATTATTGGTGGGGAGGAATACATTCTCTGCGATGCAGGAACGGGATTGAGAGATTTTGGAAATCATGCTTCAAAATCTTCGAACAAGGATAAGCCCGATCAAAAGAATATTTTCAATATTTTTATATCCCATTTACACTGGGACCACATTCAGGGATTTCCATTTTTTACCCCTGCCTATATAGAGGGTAATTCTGTCAATATTTACGGATGTCATGGTGAATTAGAGCAGGCGTTTATTAATCAACAGAATTATCCTTATTTTCCTGTACCACTTAAATATATGAAGGCTGATATAAGATTTATAACACTGGAATCAGGAAAGGAATATGAGATAGCTGGCTTTAAAGTGAAAGTTATGAAACAGAATCATCCTGGAGACTCTTATGGTTATAGATTTGAGAAGGATAGGAAAAGCATAGTCTATTCTACGGATTGTGAACACAAGGGTGAGGTTGATAATGAGGATTATGTTTTTCTGGATTTTTTCAGGGATGCCGATTTACTTATCTTTGATGCTCAATACGAATTACAGGAAGCTATATTAGCGAAGGAAAACTGGGGGCATTCGAGTAATGTCATAGCCGTTGAATTGAGCGTAAAGGCAAATGTAAAGCGTCTCTGTATCTTTCACAATGAGCCTACCTTTGAGGATGAGAAGCTTGACCAATTTTTAGAGAACACCCGAAGGTATTTAGCCATTCATGCAGAAGAGTCCCATCCCCTCAAAATTGACCTGACATATGATGGCTTGCAGATTGAATTATAGCCGGATAAAATATTCGTCTTATTCAAAAGATGTGGCAGTGCCTCTATCTCGATACAGCGAGATGGCAGGCTTTATAAAAGAAGAAGTGAAAAACCTTCAAGCATATGTCTTCGGACACGCAGGTGATGGAAATATCCATGTTGTAGTGATGGATAATCCTGATGACAGGGCCCGATGGGCTCAGGTTGAGGACGCAAACCAAAAGATTGTCCTAAAAGCGCTTGATTATGAAGGGACATGTACAGGAGAGCACGGTGTAGGTATCGGCAAAAGCCACTTCTTACTGAAGGAACATGGTGAGAGCCTACGAGTAATGAAGAAGATAAAGGAATTTTTTGACCCTGAAGGCCTGCTAAATCCCGGTAAGTTTTTTACAGAGTAAAAGGTCTTTTTATAAGCTTACCAGAAGGGATTTATTTTTCCAGTTTATAAACTCTGTTTGTTCGTAGATGGAGCAAGTAACTTTAAGTTTTATGTTTCCCGTAAACTTATGGTTACAAAGTTGAAGATTTATGCTTGCAAAGGATTACCTATGTTCTTAGCTGGTATACATTTTCAACACGATAAGGGTTAATATATTTTTGTTCTCATCTCGCCGGTAATGCACATCATCCATGAGCTTCCTCATAAGAAATACTCCGAGCCCACCGACTTTACGTTCTGAGAGATCTGCACGTATATCAGGATCGTCCACTGAGAGGGGATTAAATGGAATACCAGAGTCAACAATCTCAATGATAAATTTTTCATTATCTTCCGTTTTGCACGTTATTTCAATATCCCCAATTGTGTCCCTGTAAGCATAATTAAGAATGTTTGCAATAGCCTCTTCTGTAGCAAGCTCTATCTCTTTTATTCTTTTCTGATCGAACCCTTGCTGTCTGGCATTGTTAGACACAAAATTTATGAATTGCTGGAGATTTTGAATGTTCGCCGGTAGTTTGATCTGTGATGAAACAGAAATTGTTTCAGGCATTACCAATACTATTGAGGGCTGATATCTCTGATTCAAATATCCTGAAAATGGAGTGAAAACCAGAGATTTTAAAAACTTCTTCAACCGGCCCCTGTAAGCCAGTAAAGAGGAGCTCACCCTTTTCTTCTTTCAATTTCTTGGCAGTTGTAAGTATACTCCTGAGCCCTGCACTGCTGATATACTCGAGTCCTGAAAGGTCAATGAGGAAAGTCCTCTCTCCCTTTGATATCAATTCTGAGAGATTGTTTTCGAACTCAGGGGCGGTTATTGCATCTATCCTGCCCTTTACTGAAACTATCTGAACACCTCTTTCTTTTCTCGCATTTATCTCCATATTAACCCCTTTATTTTTTAATGAATTTTAACCAGTGTATGTATAAAAATCAATATATTTAGCGAAATACTTTTTGAGATAGTTGATTCTATTACTGGGGCTTGCATCGCCCCCTCCTTAAGGCATAAGCCCGCAGAGCCTCCCCCTCTCGCTCACGGTGTTCGCTGTATAGATTCCAACGGGCAGCGCAAGGCAAGCAGAGGACCACGCTTTCAAGCATGGATGAATGTATTATTATTCACGAAATGCATGTATGTATTAATGCCACGGGCTTGCCCGTGGGAATCTATCCACAGTCAGTCAAAAATATGTTAAAAAAGGTTTCTTTATCGCAATGCCATAAAAGCTGAGGATTACGGGAAGAAAAGGTTGGTTAGTAATTTACTTGTTTAGAGGTTTTAAATTAACTAAAATTGTAGGAAATTGAATAAAACAGGGGAAACGAAAAATTTAATGAGTATTTATTTCCGTTGACAGTCTGGTGACGCTTATTATGTTAACTTATGATTGCTAATTATATGATATTATAGAACAATAAGTGGGGTGGGTGAAGGGTTTCGAACCCTCAACCCCTAGGTCCACAGCCTAATGCTCTAACCTTTGAGCTACACCCACCATTATTCAGTTTTTAGCATAACTGTAAAGGAAAGTCAAACGCAGGTATGAATGAGGAGAAAGGAGCGGAGGGCAGAGAGCAGAGGGCATAGAGCGGGGAGCAGGTTTTAGGGTATAGTTTACTGACCCCTCGACCCCTGTTTTTATTGCTCACTGCTTTTAGTCATATCCTCGCCTGTTATCTCAGTGGGCAGGGTTGTTTTCTTGAAAAGTTCTGTAAAGTAATATGTTGAAATGAGGAATACATAGTATGTAAGTATCGATGAAAGGATAAAGCCGATAAGGTATGGAATACGCATTATTAATTTACAAATGTAAAGTGCGATGAGAGTACCCAGGTAGCCACCAAGATACGGGATAAAGACCTCTTTTATACCCTTCAGTATTTTTTCAAATTCCAGGGCCTTCCTGAGATCCATTTGTTCTGAAAAGGTTGCAAATGCAAAGGGTATAAAAAAGGAGAATAACAGTAGGGCGATATACGAAAGTTTGATAATGATATGTCCAAAGAAGGCGGTTATACTGCTTAAGGTAGTGAGAAAAAATCCGCAGGAGAACAGAAAAAACGGTATGGCTTCATAGAGGATAAATATAAAGATGAGCTTTACCCCTTCAATCCATATGTCCATTTTATTCTGCCATGTAGGGAGACCGATACCGCCGATCAAAATAAGCCTCGATGCATTTGAGAGATAACCGAGGGATAGAAAATTAAGCACAGGGATATACAGAATAATCCCTCCGTATATCCACCTTGATATGTACCTGCTATTCAGACTGAATTGAATAAAAGGAATGATGTCCATTTATTTGCCTTTAGTTATAAAATCGAGGAGTGGTTCCTGCGTATACCCTGTCATACCCCCGTCCATGGTTATTGTTTCCCCATTTATATATTGGGCCTCTGTAGAAGCAAGGTACAGCACAAGTGATACCAATTCTTCTACATTACCCATTCTTCCGATAGGTGTTCTTTTTGACAGGTAATCAACGAAGATCTCCTTTCTTATGAGACCCTCATTCATGCCGCCCTTTATGAATCCCGGGGCAATCGCACACACAGTGACGCCAGATTTTGACCACTCATAGGCAAGGGTCCGTGTCATCACCATTAATGCTGACTTGCTCATTGCTAATGGTAAAAACCCTTTCTCTCCAAAAAATGCCACCTGTGATGCAATGTTTATGATTCTCCCATTCTTTTGTTCTATCATCCTTTTTCCAAATATCTGTGTGGTATAGAATGTACCCTTCAGATTTATATCAATTACCCTGTCAAAGTCTTCTTTTTTTACTTTTTCTGATGGGGCAAGAGGGTTCACAATGCCCGCATTATTGATCAATATATCAACCTTCCCCCATGTTTCTATTGTTTTTGTTAGGGTGTTCTCCATCTCTTCATAATGGGTAATGTCGGTGTTGAATGCAAGGACATGTTTCCCCTGAAACTCCTCTTCAAATTTTATAACCGCTTCCTTATTTCTTCCATTAACCCCGACATAAGCACCTTCTTCCAAAAATGCCTTTGCCATGGCACGACCGAGCCCCTTTGTACCACCTGTAATGAACACAACCTTTTCTTTGAATCTCATAATCTGCCTCCATACAATGTCTTTATTCTCTTGTCGAAGAGTCCTGTGAGGGCTTCATTATCTTTTAAAGCCATGCCTGTTACTCCTTTCCATATATCTTCTCTCTCCATACACATATATATAAAAAGCTTCTCTTCTTTGTTTTTTAAAAGGTTATAGAGCATCTTAAATACTTTTATTCTTTCGTTTTTTATATATCTGTATTTCCCGTCCTCGCCCCTTATAAACTCTCCATGGAGCAAGTTTTTCCTCCCTTCTTCGATGTAATGGTTCAGGAGTTTTGGTGGAAATCTTAAGAGTCCGAGGCTTACCCAGATTACCTTTTTCAGGTCGAGTGTTCTGCTTATGTCTTCTATGAGGTATTCGTAGTCCCTTTCAAAACCGTCATAGATGATAATAGGGTCAAAATGTAACCCTATGAAACATCCCTGGTCCTGTGCATTTTTTGCTGCCTTTAACCTTTTGTAGAGAGGGCTTGTCCGTTTTTCTTCCTGACTGATTATCCTTTGAGGAGCAAGGGAAAAGGAGATAACAGTGAAGGGGTTGAGGTATGGTATGAGATGTTTGATATAGGCCCATTTTGATTTCAGTTCGAGAAGCGCCTTCTTCTTTCCCCCGAAAAATTCTATCAGTGGTCTGTTCAGTTTATATTTTCTATCAAGGGCGAGACTATCGGAGAGTTCCCCGGTACCGAATCTCAGGATATGGTGTTTTTCTCTCTCGATGGCTTTATCAACCTGTGACAGGATATAGGGGATATCCCTGTTTATCTTAATGTATGGAGAGTTGATATAGGTTTTCAGGATACAGTATGAGCAGGAGAGAATACATCCCTCAATCAGGTCTATTGTCTTGTATCCGCAGCATATATGGTTTTTTGTGCCCGGACAATCCCTTACAATATTTCCTTTAGCTTCTACAAAGTTAATCCTTTGTAAGTTCAAATATGCCCCTTATATGTCCATTCTCTAAAATCCTGCCAAGCTTTTCTATTGCGTCCTCTATTTCTTGTACCTCTTTTGCCCTTATCCATATATCAATATACTCTTTTTCAAAAAAAGGGTCTACCTTTATATCCATGTTCGGTGGAAGTGCACACTGATGTTTTATGTTTTTCAGCCTTTCTTCGAGAGACGATAGAATAGGGTTTATCATTTTTTTTAGTCTCTTCTTCAGGTCATCCATATTCCTTGCATCTATTATTTCATTAAAATCTATCTGTCCCTTTTTTATTTTCAAAATGCTTATCATTTGAAGTGTTTCTCTCACAGAGCTTTCCGTAATATGCCTGGATGAAAATAGCTGGATGATATGCCTTCTTTCATCCATATCAAAACTTAAAAGCGTTTCAATGTTTTTCATTGAGAATCCACGGGTTATTATAAAATCTTTAAAGGGTTCTTCGGCATAAGCAATGGCAATCAGGTTTTTAAGAACCTTCTCATGGGGTTCAAGACCAAGAATGGTCATTGTCTCATATGTTTCCGGTGTTCCAAAACCCATGTGCAGCATCTTTTCAATACTGTATGCCTTTTCAACTATGTTCAATCCTCTTTTAATATTATCGTGAATGGAATAGAGAAGTGCTTCTTTCTCACTAACGTCTACAATTGTGCATGGTATTTTTGTATACCCGAGCTTAATCGCTGATTCAAGTCTTTTAAATCCAGTTATAATAAGAAAAGGGGATGAATTGAGAAGTATTATGGGTTGAATAATACCAAGCCTTTTGATGGATGAAAAAAGCACCTCATCATACAGGGGATAGGATATGCAGAATCTCCTTTCGTGAATATTAATCTGGTCAATAGGTGTTGTTTCCATAGGCTCTTATCAGTGGTTTTTTAAACAATATCAAACAACAGGTTGTCTGTCAAATGTAAACGGGCCGTTACTTTAACTCTTGAGACGGGTATCTTGAGTCACTCCGTCGGAGGTTTATGTTTGGTCAGGTCAAGGATGGAGACCAGTACCTTTCTGTTAGCTCTTCTATTACAGGGGCTTGCGCCTGCCTGTGCGTAGCACGCAGACAGGTCGCCCCCCCCCATAGGCTTAAGCCTCCCCCTCTCGCTGGCGGTGCTTGCTTAAGTAGATGCCACTCACTTACGTTCGCGGTACTGCTTACCCACGAACGACGCAAGCATACAGAGAACCACGCCTTCAGGCGTGGGTGAATGCTTCAGTTGTTAACGCGAAGCGTATGTATGGTGCCACGGGCTTGCCCGTGGGAATCTACGAGTTGCTCTTTTGTCTTATCTGAATCTTTTATGATGAATCCTTATCTTCCAAAAACTGTTTTCAAAAGCTCCGTGACTCTGGCAGCTGGATTGGTTCTTATCTTCTTTTCTTCCTGGCCCACCATATAAAAAAGACCATCGAGGGCCTTATTCGTTACATAGTGGTCAAGATCAATCGATTCTTTTTCCATAAAGGGAAGGGATTCGTATTTACCCATCATTGTTTTGTATGATTGTGTAACGCCTACTTCATTCATGCTCGATGAAATGATTGGTTTGAATGAGTCATACAACTTACTGTATGTTTTTGACTTGAAGTAGTCAGTGGCGGCTGTATCACCACCCTGGAGTATCTTTCTGGCATCGTCAAAGGTCATAGCCTTTATTGCACTGATAAAAATCGATGCTGCCCTTGGGGCTGCCTTTTCTGCGGCACGGTTCATGCTGAGGATGAAGTCATCAACCTGTTTTTGGAACCCCACCTTTTTCAGGACGTCAGCAACTTTTTGTATTTTTTCAGGCATAAGGATTTTAATCATCGTGTTACCAAAGTAGCCATCGACCCTGGAGACAGATTTCACGGAATTTTCCGTTCCTATAGAGAGGGCTTCTTTTAAACCGGATATTGTTGTATTATCATCGGGTCCTTGCTTTGACGGGATTTTGATACCCTTTAAGATATCATCAAGGGGTCCTGCATAACAGATAGTGATTGTAAATACAAGAACAATCATTATTATATAAAATGTTTTTTTCATTTTTACCCCCTCTCATTTGATAGAATACTATAATTATACAATTCCTTGGTCTGAAAATAAAATAGG
>Ga0209610_1002049_pt1 | contig 10205 bp, 8 predicted proteins | sample LakKivw275mmetaG_FD_184137 | JGI IMG/M metagenome (GOLD analysis project Ga0209610, IMG submission 184137) | Anoxic lake water microbial communities from Lake Kivu, Rwanda to study Microbial Dark Matter (Phase II) - Lake Kivu water 275m metaG... | ecosystem: Environmental > Aquatic > Freshwater >...
TAGCCACATTGAGGACACAATGCAGTTGCAGGGAAGTCGGGAATAAGTCGAATTAATTTAGCTAGTCTTAATAATGAGATTGGATATAACTTGACTGGCGATTGGCAAAGCTGAAGTTTTTGCACTTCAAATTGGGCGAATAGTTCTGACATTCTCTCTGGTATGAAAGAGCGAAGGTGCCTCCATGAATGAAAAACGCAGCCACATTGTGGGCAGGTTACGAAATTTAGCTTGCGATTTTCCGAGTTAGGCACAGTAATAAGTATATATTTTGCTGCAACCCTCTGTATTTCTTTTAGCGCATTAGGATAAACCTCGAACGGTAAATGCTCTAGCACCTCAGCACATAGAATTAAGGTGAAGCTTTTTTTGCGAAAAGGTAAGTAATCTATACTACCAAGTATATTTTCAGTTTTAACATATCGCAATGCTTCTCGGCTTCTCTCCAGCCCGACGATTTGCCTATGTTTTGAGATCAGACGATTTGTTATTCTCCCGTCGCCACAGCCGACATCGAGTATTGAAGAGCAATCTTCTGGAATTAAGGATAGTATCTTTTTAATTCGTTCTTCTTCTGGTGGGGAAATTGAAGCAAAAATCTTGGTCCACACCCTATCATAATAATCTTCAGTGAATCTCTGTTTATTCAAGCCATCTCCGTATGCTGGCCTATATGCACCAAAATGGGAATGATATCTCTAATATTTTGGGACCTGTTAAATCTTCTTATTGCCCCAAGTATGGGAGTTATTTTCATAAAGTTGGGCCTAGAACCCACGACCCAGATAAATCTCATCCGACGTAATCCTCGATTGTCCTGGCTATTTTCTCTATGTTACCGTTTTCAAGTTCAGGATATATGGGAAGTGAGAGGACCTGTTCCTGAGCCTTCTCGCTTTCCGGAAAGTCGCCGGCTTTGTATCCCAGGCTTTTATATACTTCTTGAAGATGTAAACTGAGCGGGTAATAAACCGCCGTGGATATGCCTCGCGAGCTTAGATGTTCCGTCAGGTCGCTGCGATTTATTTTATTGCTGTGGATACGGATGGTGTAATAGTTGAAATTATGATAGCTGTATTGCGCTGAATGGGGCGGCGTGATGCCGTCTATCTGCCCTAAAAGCTTGTTGTAAAGTTCTGCTTTCTGCCGCCTTAGCTCAATCCACTTATCAAGATGTTTTAGTTTTACCCTGAGGACAGCAGCCTGGACTTCATCAAGGCGGCTATTGAATCCGGCTACAGTATGATAATACTTCTGTTTGCAGCCATGGTTGCGAAGCATAGCTACTTGTTCGGCGATTTGAGTACTATCGGTCATTACCATCCCGGCATCCCCGTAAGCACCAAGTACTTTGCTCGGGAAGAAGCTCAAACAGGCCGCATCACCCAGTGAGCCGGCCTTTTTATCCCTGTATTTAGCCCCAAGCGCCTGGGCGCAGTCTTCGATGACCTTCAGTTTATATTTCGTGGCCAGCTTCAAGATAGCATCCATATCGGCTGGCTGACCGTAAAGGTAAACCGGCAGGATGGCCTTCGTTTTTTTGGTGATTTTTGGCTCAATTTTGGCGGGATTAATGTTATAGGTGTCAGGCTCAATATCAATAAAAACAGGCCGGGCGCCACATTCGACTATGGCTCCGGTGGTGGCGATGAATGTAAATGGAGTGGTAATCACTTCGTCGCCCGGTTGGATACCGCAGGCTTTGAGTGCAAGTTTCAGCGCATCTGTGCCTGAAGCCACGCCCACCGCATATTTTGTTCCACAGTACGCTGCTATCTCAGCCTCGAAGGCGTTGCCCTGTTGTCCCAGTATGAATTGCGTGCTATTTATTACACTGCGAATAGCATCATCAATTTCACGTTTTATAGATTCATATTGTGCCTTCAGGTCAACGAGTGGTATTTCTGTAGTCAAATCTTCTTAACCGTAGAGCTTCCTTTTTTAGTCTGCTTCTTGTATTTCTTGCCGCAAGCGGGGCATCTGCCAAGGTTGTTTTTAGTAAAAGTTAGTTTTACTCCACATTCACAGACCCAGCCCTGAACCCGGGCCGGATTTCCGTAGGCGAGCGCATAATCCGGTATGTCTTTACTGACCAAAGCGCCGGCACCGATAAAAGCGTGGCTGCCTATGGTATTTCCGCAAACGATGGTGGCATTGGCGCCGATGCTGGCTCCTTTTTTAACTAAAGTAGGCTTGAACTCGTGCTTTCGCGATACCCGGCTTCTCGGGTTGATAACGTTGGTAAATACGCAGGAAGGCCCGCAAAAGACATCGTCCTCCAGTATCACGCCTTCGAAAACCGAGACATTATTTTCAACCTTCACGTTGTTGCCCAGTTTGACTCCTCTCCCGATAAAGACATTCTGCCCGATAACGCAGTCCTTGCCGATGGTCACATCCGGCACGATGTGTGAGAAATGCCAGATTTTAGTTCCTTCCCCAATATCACATCCCTTCTCTACGACAGCGGTTTCATGTATAAAGACCCTATCAAATTTTTTGTTCAGGTAAATGGTACGGCCGTTATTTTCCAACGACCTCTGGCAGTAAGAAAGGACTGTGAGCACCTGCAATCCCTTGCGTCCGTCTACCTTTGGTTTTTTACGTGTCTCCATACAATCGAGGAAATCCTGGCATTCCAGCTTTAAAGGCTCCGCCACGGGCAGTTCAACGTGTTCTTCACCTGCCTGATGGGGTATTGGCTTCCTGTTGATCCAGTCTATTTTGTGGCTGTAGAGATAGAGCTTGTCTTTCGGGTTGATGTCGTCGAACAAGGCCATCTTCTTATCACCGACTACTACCATTTTTTGCTCTTTGTAAGGATGCAGCCAGCTGATGAAAATATGGGCTTTTACGCCCATGCTAAATCCCAGTGTGGTGAGCGTGACATCAGCGATGTCCTGATGCAGATAGTAGCCACCGTGAGCTGAAATTTCTTGCGGCATTTCGCCGATAAGAAGAAGTATGATTGAGATATCATGGGGCGCAAAGCTCCAGAGTATGTTCTCTTCGGTACGGAATTTCCCTAGATTCAGCCGGTTAGAATAAACGTATTCAATCTTACCCAGTTCGCCGTTGTCCACCAGTTCCTTGAGCTTGACCACGGCCGGATGGTATTCAAGCAAGTGGCCGACAAGCAGTATCCTGGCATCTTTTTCAGCCAGATTGACTAGTTCTTCGCCCTCCTCGACGCTGAGCGCCATTGGTTTCTCTACCAGAACATCTTTATCGGAGCCAAGCGCCTCTTTGGCCATGGCATAATGGGAAATGGCTGGCGTAGCGATAACCACTCCCTGGATTTGCCGGTTGGATAGAACCTTCTGGTAGTTAGACTCGATAGCGACGTCGGGATACAGCGTTTTTAATCGTTCGAGCTGGGTCTGGTCTGAATCACATATGGTGTGCAACGCCCCCAGTTCGGCGAAGTTCCGTACCAGATTTTGGCCCCAGAAGCCGCTGCCTATTACAGCTATATTCCTGCTCAACCTCTTACTCCCCGAGCCTTACGATGTTATCGTTCCTTAATCCGCGAGTTGCCCCTCTGGCGTCGAAGATTAACTTGGAATGGGCAACAACCTCCTTCATTTTGTAGGAACTGTGGTCAGTAGCCACGACCACACAATCGGCCTGCGACAAATTCTGCCTGGTCAGCTCTGTCGAGGAAATGTTTCCCTGAGCCAGTGGTATCTTGGGTATATAGGGGTCGTTATAAATTACGTCAGCCCCTTTTTCATGCAGCAGCTGAATGATTTTTAATGAAGGAGATTCCCTTGTATCTTCAGTGTCCTTCTTATAGGTAACTCCCAGTACGAAGACCTTTGCTTTTTTCAATGGTTTACCGGCGGCGTTCAAAGCTTCGAGTATACGTGAGACGGTGTAATACGGCATACGTTCGTTTGTCTCTGCAGCCAGCTCAATAAATCTGGTGTGAAAGTCGAATTCCCTGGCTTTGTTGGCGAGATAATAAGGGTCGAGAGGGATACAATGACCGCCTACACCCGGCCCGGGATAGAACGGCATATAGCCAAACGGCTTGGTTGAAGCGGCCTCAATAACTTCCCAGACGCTTACGTTCATATTATGACAAAGCTCCGCCAGTTCATTTACCAGCGCTATGTTAACACTTCGAAATACATTCTCAAAAATCTTTGTCATTTCAGCTGCCTCTGGAGAGGAAACAGGAACCACGACGTCAGCTACCTTAGAATAAAGAAGCTTTGCCAGGTCGGTGGACTGCGGATTTATGCCGCCTACAATTTTGGGCGTGTTCTTTATTCGATATTTTTTATTTCCCGGATCGACTCTCTCCGGAGAGTAAGCCAGATAAAAGTCTACGCCGCATTTCAGCTTTGAAGATTCCAGGACAGGTAATACTACCTCTCTGGTGGTGCCAGGGTGGGTGGTGCTTTCTAAAACTATAAGTTGACCGGGCCGAAGATATTTTGCTATTTCCCTGGACTCGTAGATAACGTGAGACAGGTCGGGGTCCTTGGTCTCGGTTAATGGGGTAGGCACACAAATGCAGATAGCATCTGTTTCACTCAGCTTGCTCTGGTCGGTGGTCGCGTTCAAGTGGTTGCCCGCAACTGCCGACTTGAGAATTTTAGAAGAAACATCAGCGATATATGACTGTCCACGATTAACCGAATCAACTCGCTTCTGCTGTATATCAATGCCCAGTGTCTTAAAACCGGCTTCTGCAAAAGCTACAGCCAGGGGCAGGCCAACGTAACCGAGGCCCACTATACCTATTTTAGCAGACCTGCTATTTAATGCGGCTTCCAGCTTCAGTAAAACATTCTTCATTGGTCTTAGCAAACTTGACTATTTATTGTACTCAAAGATTTTTACTTCAGGAGAAATTTTGCCGGCTGCAATTACCGTACCTTTGGAACTATAGGCTAGCTTGAAATGGTCTGCGGCCGGTAGTGGCACCGGTGTGGCATAGGGGTCAGCGCTGACGATCCTGTAATTGCCTGACGTCTGACTCTTCATATAGGCTTGTGCATCAATATAATTACCGAATGATTTGGCACTGGTAATCTGTTTATAGGCCTGGCCATTTGCGCTCAATTTATCCTGATATGAGATCACTGTGGAATTCTTAGGACTGACCTGGCTACCGTCAAAATTATAGAGATGGACAACCATTGTCTGGTAATATTCTGGATAGAAGAGCAACACCGGTTCTAGGGTGTCTTCTTTGAGTTGATAATAGACTCCGTAGAACTTATCGGAGTCGTTTCCACTGAGCGTTGCCAGGGCATAGAACTTGCCGCCAAAAACAGTGGCAATGGCATGGTCGACGACGACATACTTTGAACCAAACTTATCCAATATTGTATCGGCTGAAGCTTCGTCCTGTGCGGTGAAAAAAGTTGCCTCGCCCTTATTACCCGTACCGGGATTGGACGTGGGTATTCTGTGGCCGATGCGAGTTATCCAGTAGCCGTAGTCCCACCACGCGGTCACTCCGTAGGCGGTTTCAGGGTATGCGTAATTTGTTCCAGGCGTCGGCTTCTCGTAGGACTTATAATAGAAATCGGCATTACCGAATGGTTCCGGCGTATTATCCTTCATCCAGGTAAGCGATTCATACCAGGCATTGCTGGGAGCGAATGCAGCCTGACCGGCATTACTTATAGCAGGCTTTATGTTAGGGAAGAAGGCGACGAAGAAAACAGCTAAAACTGCGATAACCATTACTGTAATACGGCCGGATGAAATGGAACCTCCCAGTCTTTTTGGCTCGCCTTTTTTACTGATATCTTGTGGCTGAACAACAGGCTTTTCCATTAATTTTTTAAATCCGCTGATATCGAGCACAAGCCACGAAAGGTAGCCGGCGAGCAGGGCCGCATTGACCGCAAAATAATAGGCGAAGCGGCGCATGGCCAGAGTAGCTGCCAGTATGACCAAACTCCAGACGACGAATGCCGTTTTTTCAGTTTCGCCTCGTTTAACGACCAGATATATTAGTATTCCCAGCGAAATCAAACTAAGGTAAAAGCTGGTTGTGAAATTGCCCCAGGCAAGTTGCAGCGAAAAACTGCCTCCCGGAAACAGCAGAGGTTGCATCTCGAGGACAGTTGTTCCAATGGGCCACCTGAATATATTGAGGCGTCCCATCATTGAATGCAGGAGAGACGGATTTATAATCCTGATAGTCAAGAGGCTCAGCAGACCCAGGGCAATGATGGCCGCAGGATAGATTATCGGTTTTATATTACGTTTTGACATGAAATAAGAAAGCACTGCCATTATTATGGGAATAATTATGGCAGCGATAAAGGCGGCCATGACAATATTAATCGGGGACGCAGGCAGGAACATTAGAAAAGCAACCAGGAAAACAATCGTGCCGACGATAGCCAGATACTCAGTCGACCTGCTTTTCAGGTGGTCGATGATAAATTGAATTACAAAATAGATAAATATTAGGAAAACAAATAACAGGGCGCCTGCCCATGTAAGGAAGTAGATGCCCAGGAAAGCGCCGGAGAGAAAGCTATAGATTAGTGGCATAACTACTGTCCTCTGCCTGTGCCGCGGGCTTGAGACTGTCAGTTGCCTGTCTCTGCCGGATTTAACCGCCAGAATCAGGAACAGCATTGTCACCGTCGTGAGCAGCACTTCGGCAACATGGTAGTCAGTGAAACCGAGTATGGACCTGCCCAGGAACTCGCCCGGGAAAATAGCGATCAGGCCCGCAGCGAGAACGCCAGCCCAGCGATTGAACAGCGTTTTGCCGATAAAGTACACGGGAATGGTGGTCAGGGCACCAAGAACAGCAGGGAAATAGACGCCTACCAGGTCAATTGTATGTTGGCTTGGCGAGCCTAAACCGAATAGCCAGGCGACGACCGATATGAAGTAAGGCCATAGTGTTTGAGCGCTGGAAGAGGAGACGGCAGGATACAGGAAGTACGGGTCAAAGGAGGCGATATGCGGAAAGTTGGGGATGAGATTATCAACTAGCCGCATGAAAAAATAAGCATCAACGCCGGTGAACTTGATCCAGTCACCGACGAACACTTTGTCATAGGGTAGTACGATCCGGAGATATAGGGCGACGCCGAAAAATAGGGCCAGCAGTACGCCGGCAATAAGTCTCGAGTTAAACCAACCGCGTTTCACCTGATTAGCTCAAGCCACGATTCATATCTTCGCATTTCAAAATCAAACGTTCAAATCACGTTCGATTGAAATGATGATAACAAACCAAAGAAGGCCGTGCAAGTTACGGATATTTGGTTTGTTCTATGATGTTGAGTGTGATAAACTCAAATGGTTTCGCGGAATGGTACTTTGAAGATACTCGCTAGCAACGATGATGGCATATATAGTGAAGGGCTGTGGATACTGGTAGGGGAGCTAAAAAAGATCGCCGATGTTTCGGTGGTGTCTCCAGATAGAGACCAGAGCGGCTCTGGTACCTCAATAACGCTTCGTCATCCTTTGAGAATGACCGATATTAAGTCGCCGCTGAAAGGAATATCGGCACATTCCGTGGAGGGGACTCCCGCAGACAGCGTTATACTGGCTCTGCGATTAATTTTGAAAGAAAAGGTGGATCTGGTCGTTTCCGGCATTAACGAAGGCCCCAATCTCGGCGACGATGTCTACGTTTCTGGCACGGTTGGTGCGGCTTTGCAGGGCTTTTTTTATGGCATACCGGCACTGGCTTTTTCCATAGCTGCTTTTGGAGATCTTCACTTCGAGGTAGCTGCTAAACTGGCCCGGATAATGGTCGGCGAACTGGCTGAAAATGACCTGCTGGGGAGGATGTTATTAAACGTAAACTTACCTAATTTGGTACGAGGCAAAATCGAGGGAATTGAAATCACCCATCTGGGCGAGCGCACATATGTGGACCGCGTGGAGCCCGGACATGATGGCAAGAGGCAGTATCACTGGATTATGCGTGGTAAACCTGAATGGAAAGTAGCCTCAGAAACCGATATATGGGCGGTGGAAAATAATCGGATTTCGATTACACCCTTGTTCGGAAATCCTGACGGTTCAAGCCGTGAAACGCTGAAGAAAATTGCACCACGCATTTTTCGCAAATTGAAGGAAGAAGTGAATTCTTAAGCTGGAAAGGAACTCTCTATGTCAGAAGTGGCTATAGTTAGTGGAGTCAGGACGGCTATTGGTGCTTTTGGCGGGGCATTGAAAGAGGTTCCCGTAGTAAAACTGGGCGCACTGGTTATTCACGAAGCCTTAAAAAAAGCTGGACTCAAACCCGGAGTCAGCAATAAACTTGCTGATTATGCTCCTGAATTAGTGAAGGATACCGGAGTAACTGAACTGGAAAAGGCTTACTGCAATTGGGATGACAAACTGAAGGAAGTGCATGTTGACGAGGTCATCATGGGAAATGTGTTACAGGGCGGGCAGGGCCAGAATACGGCCAGGCAGGCCATGATTTATGGCGGCCTACCCAAGGAAACCTATGCTTTCACTGTAAATAAGATTTGTGCTTCCGGATTAAAAGCTATTACTCTGGCAGCTCAGACGATATCATCCGGCCAGGCGGACGTGGTGGTTGCAGGCGGTATGGAAAATATGAGCCTGGCGCCATATGCTTTACCGCGCGCCCGCTGGGGATATCGGATGGACGTTAGTGCCAGAGGAGAGGTCATAGACCTTATGGTTTATGATGGATTATGGGAAATATTTTATGGTTACCATATGGGACTTACAGCGGAAAATATCGCTACAAAGTACGGAATTTCGAGACAAGAACAGGACGAACTGGGATTGCTGAGCCATCAACGAGCCAGGGCAGCTATAAAGGATGGTCTGTTCGCCGAGGAAATTGTGCCGGTGAGTGTTCCGCAAAAGAAAGGTGAGGCGACGGTTTTTGATACAGACGAGCGTCCGATGGACACCAGCCTGGGAAAAATGGCTAAGCTGCCTCCTGTCTTTAAGAAGGACGGCACGGTTACTGCAGGAAATGCATCCGGTATTAACGACGCTGCGGCCGCGGTGGTAATGATGAGCCTTAAGAAGGCAAAGGAAATGGACCTCGTTCCGATGGGCATTATAAAATCGTATGCTTCGGGTGGCGTCGATCCGGCTTATATGGGATTGGGGCCGATACCCGCGGTCAAGAAAGCGCTGGATAGGGCTGGCATAGGCATCAAAGACCTCGATGTCATCGAGCTAAATGAGGCCTTCGCCTCTCAGGCTATCGCCTGCATACGGGAGCTGGGATTAAGCACCGATAAAACTAATGTGCGCGGCAGCGGAGTTTCGCTGGGACATCCCATCGGATGCACCGGTGCCAGATTGGTGGTCACCATATTGCATGAGATGAAGAGGCAAAACTTGCAGCTGGGTCTGGTTACTATGTGTATTGGCGGCGGTCAGGGAATGGCGATGGTAATCGAGAGATAGCAGTTTCAGGTTGCCAGCTATGTTGAGAAAGTTTTGGAATCAGAGGCCTGGACTATGACTCGAATAGTAGTTGTCAGGCACGGCCGGACCGAATGGAACCGTGTGGAGAGGTTTCGAGGTAGGGCAGATATCGCGCTGGATAATGTCGGTATAAAGCAGGCCGAAGCGGCCGCCAGGCGAATAAAAGAATGGACTATTTCGACAATTTATTCGAGTCCACTGCGACGTGCGCTGACAACTGCCGAAATAATAGCGGCGACGCTGGGACTAAAAGTGCAAGAAATGTCTGATATTATTGACATAGACTACGGCGAATGGCAGGGATTATTGAATGAAGAGGTTATTGCCAGGGACGGCCGCCTTTATACGCGATGGATTGAAAATCCCGACGGAGTTAAATTTCCCGGTGGCGAGGAGTTTAATGAGGTTAGACAGAGGGTATCTAAAGCCGTTAATGATTTGATACAACGTCATCCGAAGGAATCTATAGTTCTGGTATCGCATAAGGTAATTTGCCAGAGTCTGGTGCTGAGTTTACTGGGTCTGGACAATTTGCATTTCTGGCAGATAACCCAGGATGTCTGCGCTATGAATCTTTTTGAAGTGAGAGGAGGCATACCCTCAGCTCTATTTATAAATGATACCTGCCACCTGAACGGTTTGAGATAAAACTATATGTGGGGTTGATTATGGCAAAATTAAAAGTTGGCATCGTAAACGTTACTGGCTACGCCGGGGTGGAGCTGGCGCGATTATTAGGCAAACACCCGGGTGTAAAATTGAGTTCGGTTACTGGACGTAGC
>Ga0209610_1002051_pt1 | contig 10203 bp, 11 predicted proteins | sample LakKivw275mmetaG_FD_184137 | JGI IMG/M metagenome (GOLD analysis project Ga0209610, IMG submission 184137) | Anoxic lake water microbial communities from Lake Kivu, Rwanda to study Microbial Dark Matter (Phase II) - Lake Kivu water 275m metaG... | ecosystem: Environmental > Aquatic > Freshwater...
ATAGAACAAGTGCTGCCAATGTCAAGCCCGGAGCCTTGCACTTCACCTTGCACTTCAACTATTGACAGATGGACGTGGAGAACTACACTGAGACACGGCAAAGTGAGGTAGCGACTCCGGCTCGTGTTGCGACAGCGGGTGTGCTGAACGCAGCAGCGAACGAGCCACGGCTACCAAGGCCAAGAGAAACATGGCTGCCGCGAGAACGGGGCAGCCGGAAGGAGAACCTGATGGCGAACAAGGCGAAACCGCAACGCCTGCCCAAGAAGTACGACAAGACCGACTGCGACTTGACAGCATGTCCCAGCTGCAAGAGCACGGCAACCCGATTCGTCTTCCAACACCTATGCGACACCAAGAAAGAGGATGGATACGTTGCCAAGTTCACTTGGGAGGTCCCGGCGTACGTTGGCAGAAGTGACAAGAAACCACTCAAGTGGAAGTGCCCACTATGCAATGATAATGCCGCCGTCGCTCCGGTACTGATTAAATGCGGAGAGTGCGGTCGCACGGTCAAGGCCTGATAACAGCTGGAGGTATAGATGCCAGACCAAAGAGTGCAGTGTACAAACTGTGGCGGCTGGAATACCAAGACCTACTACTTTCACGCGGCACCCGACGGTACGCCCCATGATTTCCAGCACCAGAACTCCCCAAACGTGCCTGGAACGGCGGTCGGACCCGTGGACCAGTCCTGCCCAATCGACGGCTGCTTCAACCACTACGTGGATCCACCGCCCCCGGGGTCGGTGTATGCAGGACATGTAGTCTTCACCAAGTGCCTCGACTGCAACAGCAGCTTCTAGTCTGTGGCTGACTAGGCGACAAAGCGAAAACGCGAGGGGGACGCCCATCTGGGCATCCCCCTCGCCTCTTCCGCGGATGGCTACATCAGCAGTCCGCCATCAACTCTCACAACCTGACCGGTAACATAGCTCGCCAGTTCTGACGCCAGGAACAAGCAGGTGTTCGCCACGTCTTCCGGCGTCCCGACCCGCTTGAGCGGTATAGCGGCGATGTAGGCGTCGCGCGCGGACGCGTCGAGTTTCTCGGTCATCGCCGTGGCGATGTACCCCGGCGCGACCGCGTTCACCGTGATGTTCCGTGACGCCAGTTCCTTGGCGGCGGACTTGGTCAGGCCGATGATACCGGCCTTGGCCGCTGCGTAGTTGGCCTGGCCGGCATTGCCCATCTGGCCAATGACCGAAGCAATGTTGATGATCCGTCCCCAGCGGTTCTTCATCATCCCCCGGAAACAGGCTTTGGTGAAGTTGAACGCACCCTTGAGGTTCACGGCAATCACTCGGTCGAATTCCTCCTCAGTCATGCGCAGCAGCAGATTGTCACGCGTGATGCCGGCGTTATTAGCGAGGATGTCGATGCCGCCTAAGTCGGTCGTGATCCGCTCGCACAACTGCTGAACCGCAGCGAAGTCGGACACGTCAATCACATAGGGCTGCACCTGACTGCCTGCTCCCGCAATCTCGGCCGCGACCTTGTCCGCTGCTTCCTTGACCACGTCGCACACCGCCACGGCCGCGCCGGCCGCGCTAAACCGCATGGCTATCTCCCGGCCGATGCCGGAACCGGCCCCGGTCACAACCGCCCTCTTGCCCGCAAGACTCAATTCCACGTTAGCCCTCTCTCTCCATTCGACATTCCTGCCCTCATCTCACCGCTGTAGGCCTTCCGACGTTCTGCTCCGTTACGTCATCCTGCTCAGTCTCATCCGTGTGGAAGCAGCTCCTAACATCCGAGGGGCGTCTCTGGTTGCTGTCCACGTCCCAATCTGTCTCGTGGCGTATCGACCTCGTCGTCCCTGACCACACCTAGGTCTCGCTAGCCTGCACCATTGAGCAGTTGCCCTGAAACAGGCAATCCGGCTGGATAACTAGCCCCTTGCAGCTAATGTTGCCGAAGACCTGTGCCCCGGTCTGAAGCTCGACGCCTTCAGCCGCATAAACATCGCCCTCTATCCGGCCGGCAATGACCGCGCTCCGGCAGTTCAGGTCTCCCTTCAAGAGCGACTTGGGCCCGGTGACGAGTATCTCGGAGACATCCATCCGGCCTTCCACCTGCCCGTCCAACCGGACACTGCCCGTGACACGGAAATCTCCTCTGACGTTCGTTTCCGGTCCGATGACCGTATCAAGCCTGCCGTCGCTCCGGTTCCTAGACATGGATCTCCAATCTTAGGTCGCAAATCGTCAATCGGAAGTCGTGCTGCGAGTATATTTCACGCTCCTGGCGAAGTCAAACGACGGAGGCAAAGGGAAACGCGTCACCAAGCCCCCAGGAACGCAAGGACTCGGAACTCCGGCCAGGTTTCAATCCTCTCCTGAGTCTGTGCCCTCAGTGACTTCTATGATTGAGGTTGTTGCTTCCGTCCAGGCGGGCGACGACCATTCCGTTACTGCGCAGTGCGGTGCCACGAATCACGATAGACGCGGGCAGACGCGACGCGGCTTCCTTCACTTTGGCCTCGTCCGAACCCAGCACCTCGGCGATGACATCGGCCTCCGCCACCCTGTCTCCAACCTTCTTCTTGAACAGGAAACCGGCACTCCGGTCTATTTTCGAATCCAGGTTCTGCCGACCGACGCCCAGCCTCATTCCCAGGAGTCCCACCTGCAGCGCGTCTATGCTCCTCACGTATCCCGCTGACGCGGCGCAGATTTCAGACCGGTAGGCAGGCTGAGGAAGCAGGCTGTAGTCATCGACAACCTTCGCGTCACCGCCCTGAGCCTTCACCATCTGCCGGAACTTTTCAAGTCCCAGCCCCCGGGATAGCGCCCGCATCAGCAGTCGGCGCGCATGCGCCGGGCTACTCGCGAGGCGGGCGAGCATCAGCATTTCCTCGCCAAGCGCAAGCGTAACCTCCTCCAGGTCGGGGCGCCAGCGTCCTTTGAGCGCCTCAATCGCCTCGACGACCTCAACCGCATTCCCGACCGACTCGCCCAGTGGTTCGGTCATGTCGGTAACCAGGGCGACGACCTTCTTGCCTAGCTGCAATCCGATGGCAATCATCGTGCGGGCGAGCCTGCGCGCCTCGACGGTCCGACTCATGAACGCACCACTGCCGGTCTTCACATCCAACACCAGCCCGTCCGTTCCCTCGGCGAGCTTCTTCGACATGATGCTTGCGGCAATCAGCGGTATGGAGTCCACCGTCGCTGTCACGTTGCGCAGCGCATACAGCTTCCGGTCGGCCGGGCACATCCGCTTCGTTTGTCCCATTATGCAGAGCCCGGTGCCGGCAATGTTCCTTCGAAACTGAGTGAACGAGAGTTCGGTCCGCAAACCGGGGATCGACTCGAGCTTATCCAGTGTGCCGCCGGTGTGGCCAAGCGACCGGCCTGAAACCATCGGCACTTTGACTCCGCAGGCCGCGACCAGCGGTGCCAGAACCAGCGACACCTTGTCACCGACTCCGCCGGTCGAATGCTTGTCCACCTTCAGGCCCGGTATGCCCGACAGGTCGAACACGTCGCCGGAGTTCATCATCGCGAGAGTCAGGGCCGCGGTCTCCTCGGCCGTCATCCCGCGGAAGAAGATGGCCATCAGCATCGCCGCCATCTGATAGTCAGGCACCCTGCCCGCCGCGTAGGCGCTGACCAGCTCCTCCATCTCCTCGTCGCTCAAGCGGCCTTTGTCGCGCTTGCACCGGATCAACTCATACAATTGCATGGAAGACAAACGCATGATACCACCCCCCGCACCGCTGTCAAACGATGATTCGGTAGCGGAAACATCGAGCGCGGAAACGTCGCTCCGACCTGCCCATCTTCGCTGCAGCAAGAAGATAGCGAGCCCTGCCGTCGCAGCTCAGAAAGGCGCTACCTATGTCGGTGTTAGCTGTCGCAGCCGTCGAGAACGAACTCGCGGGCCAGCTTCCCTTCCTCGAATGTGCACTATAGTGCACATCCTGCCGGCCGCCAGTTTCCTCCTTAAGTTCTTCTTTCTCAATTCACTATTCACCCTTGCCGCCCCGACCCCTCCTATGCCTACCCCATAGCTTACCTCATTGCTTCCCAAGTCACCTGCCAAGGGACTTCCCGAGGAACGACGGAGGCCACTTGCTCAGCTGTTTCCACCGGCACTTCGTCCGCCACCTGGCAGGCCACAAGGACAGCTACTTGTCCGATTCCGTGCCGGGTAGCTTGCGTCGCTACTTCCCAAGGCGAATCCTGAGTCGCAACCCAGATTCCCATCAGGGTTCCCTCCCGAGTCCCCCTACAGACGACTTCGCAGGCAACGTGCAGAGCTACTTGGCAAGCTACAAGGCGAGTCCCGGCGCCCGCCGCGGCGCGAATCAGACGGGGCCCGGCTCTGGCGGCTGCGGGCGCGGTACGTAGCCCATCACTCGGTACAGCCCGCCGAACAGGACCAGCACTACTATCGGCAGCAACTCGTAGTAGTCGCGCATCTCATCCGCGTTAGCGAACAGCCACGTAAGAACGACGAGTGGAATCGCGACCCAGAACGCGTCCTTCAGGAATTGCGGGGACCGTTTGAGCGCAAACAAGGACGCGATGAAACCGAAGACGTAGAGCAAGTTGAAGCCCATCGGCAGGACCAGCCAGTCGGTGACGGGCCGGAATAGGAACCAGTTGCCCGGCACGGCAAGAACCTGGGCGTTGCGGAACAGGTGGAAAGAGATCGTCTCACCGGAGTTGTTACTGAAGTACAGAAACAGAACTCCTCGCACAGTCAACCAGAAGCCGAACTGCAGGCCCGCACCAATCGCCAGATGCCTGAGCTTGCACAAGTGCGCTTCTGAAATCACCCAGACGAGCACGAGCAGCAGCGCCGTCTCCTTGTTCAACACGCAGGCCGCGAAAACAACCGCGTAGAACCAGAACCGCCGCGCGGCGATGAGCGCAAGCCCAAGCGTAAACAGGGCCAGTGCAGGCAGGTCGTACAGCATGCTGCCGTAGCCGTAGAACCCGGGCAGGGCGAATAAGGTGACAACAGGAATCGCATCCAGCGCCGGTGCGGGTACGTCAAGCGTCAGCCGCGCCAGCCACCACAGTGCGAACGCGAACCCGACGGCGAACAGCAACAGGATGTTCTTGGCAACAGTGAACTCGAAGGCATACTGATACAGCCAGAGCGGTCTGCCGTCGTTGGTCAGCGCACGCCGGACGCTCTCCTCTACTTGAGCCCTTGCTGATGGCGGCGTGACGGCGACGGTCGCACGTATCAGCCAAGGCACGAGCACGCGGGTCACGAACGGCTGGGGCGCGCGGCCGTAGACCATGTCACCGAAGAAATCCTCTCCTCCCATTCCCGGCTTCATGTTGGCCATACCCGGGTATCGGATGAACTCGGAAGCAGTGAAGCTGGCCACGGTCGAGTACAGCAGCAAAAGGACGATTACCCGGACGAGCGTCACGCTGTCCTTTCGAGCGGCGGTTGAGACAGTCGATGTCACGCTCTGTAGGATATTGCCCCAGGGGTGAGTGTCAATCGAACGCGTGAGGTCGCGAGTCTTTGGGGACCGGTTGCCAGCCGGCAGCAAGCGGAATACAACCGCTCAAAAGGCCGATCTCAAGATTGTTCTTGACAAGCGAAATCTGGACGCTAAAAAGGTGTAGGAGTAAATCAAAAATGGCCAACCGTGAACTGATGTGCCTCGAATGTGGTCACACCTTCGAGGTCTATACTGCCTCTGACGACGATGACGAGGAACTCGAAGCCGAGTGCCCCGTCTGCGGCAGCGTCGACACGACGCGCACGTATGACGAAGAAACTGAGGTCGATGAGGAGCATCTGAAGGAAGACGAAGATTCAGATGACTCGGACGACCTCAAGATCAACCTCGACGACGAATAGGATCCCCGCCGGAAGTCGAAAGCCCCAGTTTCCGGACCACAACGCGACCCCGGGAGAGCAGACTCGCAGGGGGGAGGACTTCGATCGCGCCCTAGGTGCTCCTCTTCCGCGGCCTCGTTGTTGCTGACTCTGCATTGTTCCTTGTCCTCGCTGTCTTGGACCCGACCCGCTTGGCTTGTTGCCAGACTGTTTCCATTTCGTCAAGACTGGCCTGACCCAACTCCCGGCCCTGCGCGGCGAAGTGCTGCTCGACGTACCGGAACCGGCCGCGGAACTTGGCGTTCGCGTCCTTGAGTGTTCCCTCGGCATCGACGTCGAGATGCCGGGCCAGGTTCACCAGCGCGAAGAGCAGGTCGCCGAGTTCCTCCCTCACGCGCGCCCGGCTCTTGCGGCCTGTGGTCAGTTCCTGGCGCAGCTCGCCGATCTCCTCCTCAACCTTGTCAAGCACGTTTTCGGCGTGCTCCCAGTCGAATCCGACTCGGCGGCACCGCTCCTGGATGAGCTGCGCCTGCCGCAGTGCGGGCATGGCAACCGGGATGCTCGATAGCAGGCCACCGCTCCGCTTGTGCTTCCGCTTGATCTTCTCCCAGTTCGCCAGCACATCGGCGGCACCGCGCACGCTGGTCGTGCCGTAGATGTGTGGGTGGCGCTGCTTGAGCTTGGCGACGACGCCCTTCAGAGATTCCTCAATCGAGATGTTCAGTTCTTTGCCGGCAACTTCGGCGAGGAATAGACCCATGAAGAGGTAGTCCCCCAGCTCCTCGGTTATGGCATCCCTGTCTCGCTCGCGCAAGGCTTCATCGAGTTCATAGGTTTCATTGAGCAGCATTGGCCGGGTCGAGGCCAACGTCTGCTTCCGGTCCCAGGGGCAGCGCCGGCGCAGCCGCCGCACTACTTCCAGCAGTTCGTCAAACATGCCCGAGTCTAGCGAACGTGACCCACGATTCAAGGGCTCTGGGATTCGAGGACCCGGACTTCGACCCTCGATTCCTCAACCTCTTCCCTCACCTATCTCCTTGACTTTTCTGCCTGCTGCGATACCTTTAGCACTGATGTTAGCGGACCGTAGGCCGGAGACGCCAACACACAACCAGTTCGACGTCCTGACCGCGTTTCCCGTGATAGCCCGCGTAGAATTCAAGGAGACTCCTGATGAAATCTGACCTACTGGCAAAGACCGACCCCGAGGTATTCGAGGCAATCAGCAAAGAAACAAACCGCGAGCACAACAATCTCGAACTCATCGCCTCCGAGAACTTCTGTTCCGAGGCAGTGCTCGCCGCGCTTGGGTCGGTCCTGACCAACAAGTATGCCGAAGGCTATCCGGGCAAACGCTACTACGGGGGCTGCAAGTGGGTCGACATCGGTGAGAACCTGGCAATTGCTCGGGCGAAGCAGCTCTTCGGCTGCGACCACGCGAACGTCCAGCCCCACTCCGGCACGTCGGCGAATATCGCCGCCTACCTGACCCTGGCCAAGCCCGGCGACACCATCCTCGGCCTGAACCTCAGCCACGGCGGCCACCTGTCGCACGGGCACCCGCTCAACTTCTCCGGACGCTATTTCAAGGTCGTGCCCTACATGGTCGACAGGGAAACCGAGACGCTCGACTTCGCGGCTATTCGGGCCCTCGCGCTTGAACACAAGCCGCGGGTCATCGTGTCGGGTGCTTCCGCGTACCCGCGCACAATCGACTTCGCCAAGTTTCAGGAGATTGCCGATGAGGTTGGGGCCGCCCAACTCGCCGATATCGCCCACATCGCGGGCCTGGTCGCAACCGGGCTCCATCCGTCACCGGTCCCCTACGCCGACATTGTCACCACGACGACACACAAGACCCTGCGCGGCCCGCGCGGCGCCATCGTCATGGGCAAGCAGAAGTACGCTGAGGACATCGACAAGCTGGTCTTTCCCGGCACCCAGGGGGGTCCGCTTGAGCACTGCATTGCCGCCAAAGCGGTCGCGTTCAAGGAAGCCCTGTCCGACGATTTCAGGCTCTACCAGCAGCAGGTGCTCGCCAACGCCAAGGCCCTGGCCGAGACAATGACCGCATGCGGTTTCCGAATCGTATCCGGCGGCACCGACAACCATCTGATGACGGTCGACCTGCGGCCGAAGCAGATAACCGGCCGCGACGCCGAACGGGTGCTCGGCAAGGTCCGCATCACCGTGAATAGGAACACAATTCCCTACGATCCGGAGAAGCCCTTCATCTCGTCCGGCATCCGCCTCGGCACGCCCGCGCTCACAACCCGCGGCATGAAGGAGCCGGAAATGAAGACAATTGCGGGTCTCATCGACCGCGCTGTGGCAGCCCGGGAAAACACCGACGAACTCGACAAGATCAAGGCCGAGGTCGGGGAACTCGTCAAGGGATTCCCGCTGTACGCCGAACGTCGGACCGAATACAAGGCCCTGCTCGTTCCTACGGTGGCACAGCCACAGACGGAGTAAGCGATGCCTGCTCCGCTGATCGCCGACCTCGAAGCCCGCGAGATTCTTGACTCGCGCGGCAACCCGACGCTGGAAGTCGACTGCATCCTGTCCGACGGTACGATGGGCCGCGCCTCGGTCCCGTCCGGTGCCTCGACCGGCAAGTACGAGGCCTGCGAACTCCGGGACGGCGACCCGAAGCGGTTCCTCGGCCAGGGCGTGCTCAAGGCGCTCAAGAACGTAAACACCACGATCCGCAAACGCCTCGTCGGAATGATCGCCACCAACCAGTACCGGATCGACCAGGCACTGATCGAACTCGACTCGACCGCAAACAAGAGCAAACTCGGGGCCAACGCTATACTCGGAACATCACTGGCAGTCTGCCGGGCGGCATCAATCACCGCCGGTATCTGCGTCTACCGCTTCCTCGGCGGCGCGGGGACGATGATGCTGCCGACGCCGTTCCTGAACGTCATCAACGGCGGTGTCCACGCCTCCAACAACCTCGACGTCCAGGAGTACATGGTCGTCCCGGCCGGGCTTCCGACTTTCCACGAGGCGCTGCGCGCCGCGGCCGAGACCTACCGTCACCTCAAGAACCTGCTGCACGAGGCCGGCAAGCCGACCTCAGTCGGCGACGAGGGAGGCTTCGCCCCGATGTTCCGCGACCACGAGGAACCGCTGGAGTACATCGAGCGCGCCGTGACCAAGGCCGGCTACCGGCTCGGCGAGCACATCTTCATCGGACTCGACCCGGCATCCAGCGAGTTCTACCACAAGGGCGTCTATCACTTCCGCACACCCAAACCCCACACCATGACCTCGGACGAGCTGGTTGACATGTATGAGAACTGGGTAAGCAAGTACCCGATCATCATGATCGAGGATGGAATGGCGGAGAATGACCGCAAAGGCTGGCAGAGCCTGACCAAAAGACTCGGCCGGCGCATAGAGCTGGTCGGCGACGACATCTTTGTGACCAACACCAAACGGTTAAAGCAGGGCATCCGCGACGGCATCGCCAACGCCGTGCTCATCAAGCCGAACCAGGTCGGCACCGTCAGCGAGACGCTCGACTGCGTGAAGGTCGCAACCGACTCCGGCTATCGCACCCTCATCTCCCACCGGTCGGGTGAGACGAGTGACCACTTCATCGCCGACCTTGCGGTAGCAGCCAACTCCGGCCAGATCAAGACTGGCGCGCCTTGCCGGGCCGAGCGCGTGACCAAGTACAACCGGCTAATCCGCATCGAGGAAGACGACGTCCTGCGCTACGCCGGGATGCAAACGCTGAAGAGATGAACTCCGGCCGGTCACCGCTATCGCGGCTGGTCAGGTTGGCGGTGCTGGCCGTGTTCGTCGTATTTGGTTTCTGGTTCCTGGCCGGGCCCAACGGACTGGTAAGCATAGCCCGGCGCAAAGCCCGCGAGCGGAAAATCCTGGCCGACATAACCGAGTACAAACACCTGATTGAGGTCCGGAAGCAGCGGCGCAACTGGCTCGCGAACCCGGACTCCGCCTCAATGCTCGCCCGCAAGCTGTTGGGCGACAAACCCGACTCCACGCATACGCGGGACTAGGGCGCAATCAACCTGCCTCCGGGCGGGTTCGTGTCCCCAGCCCGCCTGCCGTCTCAACCTTAACCTCTCCGTCTGTCTTAACCTCGACTTCAACCTCGGTCTCTGATTCGGTCGGTCAAAGCACCTCACAAAGCACGTCACAAAGCAGCGGCCAAGGAATCGTCCAAAGCGTAGTGAACTGCGTCGGCCAGTGCGTCGTCAACTGGATAACGCACCGCGTCTCGAACCGCATGAGCCAATGCACGCGCCACTGCACGCCGCAAAGCTCGCGTCATTGCTCGGCACATTGCATCAGAAAACGCTCGCGTCATTGCTCGGTTCAAAGCTCCGCTCATTGCACGTCTCAATGCAC
>Ga0209610_1002052_pt1 | contig 10202 bp, 10 predicted proteins | sample LakKivw275mmetaG_FD_184137 | JGI IMG/M metagenome (GOLD analysis project Ga0209610, IMG submission 184137) | Anoxic lake water microbial communities from Lake Kivu, Rwanda to study Microbial Dark Matter (Phase II) - Lake Kivu water 275m metaG... | ecosystem: Environmental > Aquatic > Freshwater...
TCTTGGCCTTCCATATTTTACTCCGTCCGGCCCTTACGCCGACCCCAGGTAGCCATCATTATCGGAGGAGTCAGGAAAACCGCCAAAACGAATGCCTTAAGAAAATTTTTCTGATATTTGAACTCCGCTAAGCCGGAAGCCTGCAGGCAAACGATCAAATAGGCAACGATTATAATACTCAGATTGTTAAGACAAAATTGGCCGATTGAGGACCACCAGGCAGAACTGTACGACGGCAATCCCGTTAACCATTTGTACAATTTGAAAAGTCCCACGATAATCCAGTATCCGACGATAGCGACCGCCGGTATCAGGAAAATTTTTGCCAATCGCCTATCCACACTTTCTTGCATATCTGTTCCTTTTAACTAAACAATACATCCTGAAAGAAATTTACGCTGAAATTGTCTAATCTTACACTCCCTAATCTTTTCATTCATTCCGTTCAGCCTTGCGCCCTTTACCAGGCGGTGATATGAACCGCGGCCGAATCACCAAGATGAGCGAGGGAATGATCGTCAATGCCCCCAACAGGCAGGTGCCAATCGAAATTACGATTAAAAATCCAAAAAAGTAGATCGGTAGAAATCCGGATACCAACAGTACCATGAAGCCCACCATGACGGAAATACCATTGTATAATATTCCCCTGCCGCTTAGCCGCAATGTCATCCGTATGGCTTGGGGCAAATTAGCCCTATGATGCATTTCCTGCCGCAAACGGTGAATAAAATGAACCGTATAATCAACTCCCACGCCAATCATGATACTCGACAACATCACCGTCGCCATGTCCAGCGGTATCGACAGATAGCCCATCAAGCCGAAAATAATCAACACCGCACCACTGAGAGGTACGATGGCAATCAGTCCCCCGAGGAACGAGTGGAAAATCAATCCCGTCACTAAACCCACCAATACGATCGAAATCGCTAAACTGCGGATTTGTCCACGGACAACCATGTCCGCCAAAACTCCCACAAAGGCCGTCATCCCTGTCACAACCGGGAAATTAGCGGTTCCAAATCGCAATGCGATCTGCTGTTTAATCTGCTGGTACATCCGAAAGGCATCCGTCGAACCACCCTCCGAGACCCGGGCCAAGATTTGTCCCTGCTGGTAATCGTAATCCACAAACCGATCCAAATCCCGTGCATCCCCGCTGAGCGTAAAGAGGAGTAAATACTGGGCGACCGCGGCACTATCGGGAGGTATGGCATAATAGGCCGCACTGTCCGAGTGAAAAGCTTTGTTCATCAACATCAACTGGTCAACAATCGAGTTGACCCGATTTACTCCGGGAAAAGTCAGCAGGTAGGCGCCGAGACTGTCCATTTTACTTAAAAATTGTGGATTGGTCAGATTTCCTTTTGCCAGAATCGCAATTTGGGAACTACCTCCGAAATCATGATCAATCAAGGCGTTGCTCCGGCGGATTTCCGAGTCTTTACGCCAGAAATAAATCGGATTGGTATCCACCCGCAATTTGAAAATACCGCTGGCCAAAATCAACACCAAACCCACGGAAGCTATCAGAAATTTACGGTAATGGCTCACGAAAAAATTACCCCAGCGCGTCATCCCCCGTTCAAATAAACTATCCCGTCCGCGAATTGCGGTCCTGACCGGAACCGGGAGCAACATCAGGGCGGCTGGCACGACCGAGACGCTAAGGAAAAATGAGAGGACGATACCGACCGAGACCAGCAGACCCACTTCACGGGCCGGCGGCAGTACATGCGTTTGCAGGCTTAGAAATCCGACCAGGGTGGTGGCCGCCGATAAAAATACCGGTGTCAGGAGAGTGCGAATAGTCTGCTGGATAGCTAGTCTTTTCTCAAGATCGGATCCGGCAATATTGAGGTAATGCGTCACTAAATGAATACTGTAACTGCTCGTCACGGCGATGGTCATCACCGGTATCATCAATCCCACGAAAGTGAACTTGATTTTCATTATCGCCATCAAACCCAGCGTATCTACGATGACAATAATCATCACCAGCAAAGGTAAAAAAACGCCCGACCAACTGCGGAAGCTAATTACCAGAAACACAACCATCAGCACCATTCCATAGGGAAACAGAACCTTCATATCCCCTGTCATCGTCGTGGCCACCGCCCGGCGGGTAATTGGTAAGCCGGCGAACAGGATCGTTTCAGGATTGGCATAGCGATCGCGAATACGGCTGAGTGCCTGATAGATCACTTCGTCGTCGTTCTTCTCTTCCGATAGAGATAAAAGTACGATTATTGCCGCCTTCCTGAAGTCGGTTGAGGCGATATTGCCATTCAGCAGATTATTGGTGCGGATGCGTTCCCGGACCGCGGCAATGGCGGCGGGCGTGGTGGGCAATTGATCCATTATATTCCGGACTTCAAATCCATCCGGCGTGCCCTGGACATCCTGCGCATTCGTCAGTGAAATTACTCTTTCGACAAAATCCAGTTGTTCTATCTCCCTCGTCATTGCCTGGATCTTTTGAAGGGTGCTCTGTGCAAAAATATTCTCGGCGGCAATAGAAATCACCACCAGTTCAGATCCACCAAAAATCTGCTCAAGCTGATTCATTTCCACCACGATGTCCATATCCGGCGGTAGCATCGCCTTGACATCGGCTTCCATCTGCAAGCGCGGAATATTCCAGCCGATCAGCAGAGTGATCAGCAGGGCACAACTGATCACCGTGCGCGGATAATTCAGGATCCAGTCCAACCAGTCGGTACGTTTCATCTGCCCATCCGGCTAAAATCGAAAGTGTGTCCTTTTTCCAACAATCCATTCATGATCAGGTCAACAAAAATACGCACCAGATCAGTAATGGAATAAGAAAAGGTGATGAATATCTCGGGCTGGAAAGTGCTCTGCACTATTTTCACCACCAGATCAACGATGAAATCCAAATCCACATCGCGACGGACTTGCCCGGATTCCTGGGCGATCTGCAGACACTGCACCATTCTTTGGATTATTTGCTGGCGGAACTCCAGAACACTTTCCCACACCCGCGGATAAAATATTTTGACATCGAGCAGGGTGCGGGCGCTCTGTTGCTGAATATTGCTGAAAAGAGTGGATAGAATCAAATAAAAACTTTCCACGGGTGACTGACGATTGATTGCCACCGCTCCAACGTCAGCAAACAATTCATCGTAGACTGTCTGCAGAACCAATTCGACAAAAGTATCTTTGGTCTTGCAGTACTTATAAATGCTTTTTTTACTGATGTGCAGGTCTTCCGCCATGCGATCAATATTGAAACTGCGGATTCCATTGGTGAAGATGAACTGGCGGGCGTAGTTGATCGCCGGCGCTAACTTGGATTTGATGTCTTCTGATTCCATGGGAAACGATTTGCGTTTTAACCGTTTCCATTTTACGTATTTTTTGGGGCAATGTCAACTTTTTTCTCTAAGTGCTCATTCATTCCAATGTCTTGTCCGCCCGACGAAAATTATGGTAGTTCATGGTAAATATTTTCTATTGCAATAACCTAAAAAATGCCGTATAATAGCGCGTTTTTTTACAACTGCAGCTTGGTGTTGGAATCCGTTGTAAGAAAGGATGTCGTGACGAACCAATTTGGGGGGTTTATGCACAATGGAAAATGCAAAACTCGGTTATGGACCTCATTTGATGCTGGATTTGAATGACTGCAATCCGGAGATTTTAGACAGCCTCGAAGCCTGTTTCAAACTCTTGAACGAACTGCCGGCTAAAATCGGCATGACCAAAATTACTCAGCCTTATGTTTTTCGCTATTCAGGTAAATTCACCGGTGATGAAGGTATTACCGGCGTAGTTATTATCGCTGAAAGCCATATTTCCGTGCATACTTATCCCGCCAAGCGCTTCGTTTTCATGGATATTTTCTCCTGTAAGCCTTTCGATACGGACCTGGCACGCGACTATATTATTAATTATTTCAAATCACGCCGACCGGTAGCCCATCTGAAAGAAAGAGGGCTGGATTTTCCGCGACATGCCTAAACAAGTTGTGAAAATTGATCCGGAATACAGCAACGGTGCATATGGCGGTTTGGATAAGAATTTTGCCCGCTTTGCTTCGTCCCGCGTGGCGCTTTTACCGATTCCTTATGACGGCACTTCCACCTGGCAGAAAGGCGCGCAGCTTGGCCCGGCAGCCCTGCTGACTGCCAGCGCCAATATGGAACTTTACGATATCGAGACAAGCAGTGAAGTATATCGGCAGGGATTGGTTACTCTCCCCCCGGTAAACTGTCCCCGTGATCCTGCCGAAATGGTCAAAGTTGTGGCATCCATGGCATCGCATCTGCTCCGTGATAAAAAATTTGTCATCGGACTCGGCGGCGAACACTCCATCTCAGTTGGGTTAGTGCAGGCTTATAAACACTATCATCCCGGATTGACCGTTCTGCAGCTCGATGCCCATTCCGATTTGCGTCCGATTTATGAGCAGAGTCCTTACAATCATGCCTGCGTCATGGCACGGATCAGGGAACTGTGTCCGATCTTTCAGGTCGGTATTCGCAGCATGGATAGTGTTGAATTGCCGTTTATCGATGACCAGCGGGTTCTTTATGCCCACGAATGGCATCGGAATCCGGCCTCGGTCGAAAAGATCATCGCGGCCTTATCGGGTGAAATTTATATCACGATTGACCTGGACGTATTTGATCCCGCGGTGTTTCCTTCGACGGGAACGCCGGAACCGGGTGGCTTGGATTGGTACGCTGTCAATCAATTTTTAAAAGCAGTGGTGGCGCAGGCGAAGGTGGTAGGCTTTGACGTCGTCGAACTTCGACCTAATCCGCATGACCGAGCCCCGGATTTTTTAGCGGCGAAATTAGTTTACCGGCTCTTAAGTATGATATTTGCCAAGGAGGATCAAGGCGATGGAAAAAAATGAATACCTGAAAAAAGTGGTTGAGCAGATTAACATTAAAAGTTTCGATGCCCGCCCAGTCATTGATGCGTATGCAAAAATGGCTTTCCAGGCCCGGAACTTGGCCAGTGCGGCAGACATTTATCACCGCATGCTGGAAGATAAAGACTGCCGTGTCATTCTGACTTTGGCGGGTTCAATTTTCAGTGCGGGTTTGAAAAATATCGTCGCCGACATGATCGAGAACAATATGGTGGATGCGATCGTGTCCACCGGCGCGATAATCGTGGACCAGGATTTCTTCGAGGCGCTGGGGTTCAGGCACTATATCGGTACCCCCTTTGTAAACGACGCCGAACTGCGGGAGCGGGCTATCGATCGGATTTATGATACGTATATTGATGAAGATGAGTTACGAATCTGCGACATGACCATAGCCAAAATTGCCGACAGTTTGCCCCCACGACCCTTTTCATCGCGGGAATTCATCTACGAAATGGGTAAATATCTCGCTCGCGAAGGGATCAAATGTGAAAAATCAGTGGTATATGCCGCCTACCAGAAAGGCTTGCCCATCTTCGTTCCGGCTTTTTCCGATTGTAGCGCGGGCTTTGGTTTGATTCATCATCAATGGCATAAGCAAGTACAATATCTAAGCATTGACTCCGCCCGTGACTTCCTCGAGCTGACCAAGGTCAAATTAGCCTGTGAAGAAACCGGTATCCTTATGATCGGCGGGGGTGTTCCCAAAAACTTTACGCAGGATGTGGTCGTCGCCACCGACGTTCTGGGCATCGAAAAGCCGATGCACAAATATGCCGTGCAGCTTACGGTTGCCGATGAACGCGACGGCGGGCTTTCCGGTTCCACACTAAAGGAAGCCAGCTCCTGGGGCAAAGTGGATACCAAGTTCGAGCAGATGGTCTTTGGTGAGGCGACGGTCACCATGCCGTTACTTATCAGCGATGCCTACCACCGGGGTGCGTGGAAAAAACGTACACCGGCGCGGTTCAATGATCTATTCTAAATTCACGGCGTCCCCAGTAAGCGCAGACCGATTACTTTTCCCTCCATTAGCGAGACTACCAAATGGTCGGAAGCCAGCAGGCAAACGTTATTTACAAGTCCTCGCCCGACTTTAAGGCGCGTCAACACTTGACCCGTCTCTGAATCGAGGCAGTAAACCCAACCATCCCGGGTACCAAAATATAACTTCCCTGCTTTTTCCACGGGACGGGACGAAGCGATATCATACCCGTAACCTGCCGGAGACTTCCAGCGACATATCATCTGGGAAGTCGAGCCGGCTATGGCTAGGACCGTATCCCGAATACAACGCGCGAATACTGTCTGTCCGTTTTGGGCAATACCCACTGATTCCCGAACTTTATAAGTGTCGGTGCGCCAGATAGTTTTACCGTTGGTCAGGTCAATGCAGGTCATGAATCGGTCGGGTGCGACAATGTACAGATTACTATCAGTCGCTACGGGATCGCAGGCCGCAGGCGCATATAATCTGCCCGGGCGCCCCTCTGCCCAACGCCAGCACAATTGACCGGTTCGGCTGTCGAGCGCCAACAAATCATTTGCCCAGGTCCCGAAAATAATTTTCCCGGCGGCAAGCAATGGCCGACATTCTACAAATCCGTCCAATCCTTTATATTCCCAAATGACACTGCCATCGTCAAGATCCAGAGCCCGAAAGATTCCCTCACTTGAGCCGATATAAACACTCTCACCGTCAATGCGCGGGACAGCAACGATTGGCGCACTAGTTGGACAACGCCATAATTCCTTACCGCTGGCGGTCCGCAGACAGTAGATATTCGAATCGGTCGCTCCAAAAATTAACCGATTCCCGTTCACAGCTGCAGTCGCGAGCAGGGGCGCAGAGAATTGCTTTTGCCAGAGTAGATGACCATCACGCACATCCAGACAGGACATTCTGCCACCGTAATCTCCGATATAGACCGCTCTCCCATCGGATACCGGCGAAGCGGTCAGTAGTTGATTCATCGGACATTCCCATTCAATTTGCAGGTGCGGGCTTGATTCAGGTGGATTGGAAGCCTGGCTGGACGGTTTTTCGATAAATTGGAAAACTTGATCGTGTAATGCCAGCTGGTACCATGCCTGCTGGGCACCGGTGGATGGCCAGCGTTTGAAAAAGGTCAGCGTGTCGTTGACCATTTGCACAAAGTTATAAACCGACTCACCGTTTCTATCCGGTAGCAGTGAACAGCCCATGATGTCCGGCAGACCATGGATAAAGTCGGAACGGTTAGCATGTCCGTGACCGTTGAGGAGGAACTGGACGTTTTTACCATCAATTATCCTGAAAAAATCCTCGGCATTACTGACTGAATTATCCAGCGGATAGTGCGTGATGAAAACTAACTTTTCCCCGGTTGAATCAATCCCATTCAGGGTTTTGCGCAACCAGGTTAAATCCGCAGGGGCGATTAATCCATCACCCATCCTCAATACTGGCCCCTGATGAAAACCGATGAATATTAATCCTCCCGCTTCAAAACAGAACTTGTCGTCACCCCAGAGCTTAATAAACCGCTGGCCACCGGAATCCGACCATTTGGTATCGTGGTTCCCGGGAATGATATAATACGGCACCCGCAGACTATCAAGGATATGTTTCGCTATCAGGAGGTTTGTGCCGATATCCATTTCTGTAATATCCCCGGTTACCACTGTAAAATCAACCTTCAGATTCTGGTTAATGTCGCGCACTGCCTGTTTCAAGGCTTCCACTGCTCCGTCAGCACCGATATGCGTATCGGTAAGCCAGGCAAAACTCAAATTCCCCGCCACCGAGAGACGGACAATTAAAATTACGCTGAGACTGATCCTAAAGATTAGCTTGTCAAATTTGTACTTCATCGTTCTGACCACAAATCTCTTTCTAATATAGAGATAATATAGAGAATATTTAAGAAATTGCCCGAAAAAGGAATACAATGACGGCATATAAACTGAAAATCAAAGCCTATCTTGATCTGACCCGCGCTCATTTTGCACCCGTCTGGCCATTGCTCTTTTGCAGTGGTGCTTTGTTAGCCATTGAAAAATACAACACGTTCTCCTGGACGATGCTGATCTTAACCGCCCTGATCGGTCTGTTTGGATTCGAAACCGGCATGGTTTGGAACGACATCCTTGATCATAAAATTGATACCAGGGATGTGGAATTTGACCAACTGACACGCTATTGGCGACCTTTTGGTAAACGTCCAATCCCGGCCGGATTGATTACTTTCCGTCAGGCGTTAAGTGTGTGGTTGATTTTTCTTGCCATTACCGCGGTGCTGATTAGCCAGCTGCCCCGCCCACACGCCCTATACGTCTTCGCCCTCATGCCGATCACCTACGGACTGGAAAGCTATTACAATATAAAAAAGCGCCGGGAACGCGGTCCCTGGGCGCAGCTTTTCGGGCGGCTTGATTTCGCTTTATTTCCCGTCGCAGGCTACCTTTCCGTCGGTCACCCTGATTTGACCGCTCTGCTTTTCTTTTTGTTTTTCTACCCTTTAGCCCAAGTCCATTTAGGCATGAACGATTTAGTTGACATCCGTAACGACGAGGCTCGCGGAGTGAATACAATTACGACACTGTACGGCATTCCCGGCACCCTGCGCTGGATAGTTTGTTTCTCGATCCTCCATATCATCGCCGCGCTTTTTTTTCTGGCCACCCGCCACTCCGCGGCTCGCTTGGGGTTCGGCTTGGGATTCATCCTACTGCTCAGCGCCAATCTGATAATGCTTAGGAAAAAAACACCCCGGGCGGCTTTAGCTGCTCTGCCCATGATTCACGCCACCATGCTGATTTATATTGTCTCGATTATCATTGATACTGCACGACAATAGCGTGTAGAATGACCAATAAAAATTATATGGAGGCAGGCATGACAAAATTTTTCAGCGTGCTTTTTTTTCTTACCGTTTTGTATCTGGGCCAGTGCGGCCCTGATTTGGCTCAATTCGAGTATCTATCAACCCCTCAAATTTCAGCAAAACCCGACCCGAACATGCTCGTAATCGAAATTCAGGGCGACCCCAACGTAACCGGAGGTCAGGCGATCAAGGACCTTTACAAATCGTTTTATCAATTAAAAAGGCATTATAAAGGTCTGCGTCCTGCGGCGCCCCGCGCGCGTTGGTTAAAGGGACTCGAAACCGAGAAAGATAAGTGGGTTGCACAGTGGGGTTTGCCGATTCCCGGCGAAGTGCAGGATCTTGCGGTGCTGAAAAATGTGCCGCAGGGAATGCGGGTTACCCAGTGGCACTATGGCACAGTCGCTGAAATACTGCACACCGGCTCCTACGCGACCGAAACGCCGACGATTGAAAAGCTCCACGCCTTTATTCAGGCGCAAGGTTATAGCATCAACGGACCGCACGAGGAAGAATACCTGAAAGGCCCGGGAATGTTCGGTAAAGGCAATCCCGACAAATACAAAACCATAATCCGCTACCCGGTCATTCAGAAATAATAATCAATTTAACTGCACAACCACTTTCGACCTTGCAATTTGGCGTTTTTTTACGCAAATTAACGCCGCTTTTTAAATAACAATGATCGCGGGGTGGAGCAGTTGGTAGCTCGTTGGGCTCATAACCCAAAGGTCGCAGGTTCAAATCCTGCCCCCGCTACCAAGTTAGCTGTCGGTATGTGTCCTGATAAGTTCACGGTTTATGTCATTCAAAGCAACGCAGGCCAGCGTTATATCGGACAGACCAAAGATCTCCAGCGGCGACTCACTGAGCATAACCAGAGCCGGTCCCGCTGGACCAAACGCAGTAGTCAGTGGCAATTGATTTACCACGAAGATTTTAATGACCGCACTTCAGCCGTCAGACGCGAACGTTATCTTAAAAGCGGCGCCGGTCGTGAATGGCTCAGGAAATTACTGGGCTCATAATCCGCCTATACTGCGTTCCGGCGGATGAAATCCGCCTATACTGCTTTCCGGCAGATGGAATCCGTCTACACTGTCTTCCGGCGGACTTTCAGCCCAAAGGTCGCAGGTTCCCTGTCCACCGGAACGAAGTGAAGGCGGAAAATCCTGCCCCCGCTACCAAGTTAGCTGTCGGTATGTGTCCTGATAAGTTCACGGTTTATGTCATTCAAAGCAACGCAGGCCAGCGTTATATCGGACAGACCAAAGATCTCCAGCGGCGACTCACTGAGCATAACCAGAGCCGGTCCCGCTGGACCAAACGCAGTAGTCAGTGGCAATTGATTTACCACGAAGATTTTAATGACCGCACTTCAGCCGTCAGACGCGAACGTTATCTTAAAAGCGGCGCCGGTCGTGAAT
>Ga0209610_1002054_pt1 | contig 10202 bp, 13 predicted proteins | sample LakKivw275mmetaG_FD_184137 | JGI IMG/M metagenome (GOLD analysis project Ga0209610, IMG submission 184137) | Anoxic lake water microbial communities from Lake Kivu, Rwanda to study Microbial Dark Matter (Phase II) - Lake Kivu water 275m metaG... | ecosystem: Environmental > Aquatic > Freshwater...
GTAGTTCAAATCCTTTCTCTTTCCCTCCGTTGAGAAATGCGTTGCGATTGCCACCAGGAGAATACCGGCAATTACCCAGAAAAGCAGTCCCTTGAAAAGATTATCCCTGCCCGGCTGTTTCCTGACGTTTTTTGGGTTTTCTTCCATCCTATTATCACCCTTTCTGTATTGAATATGCGTTGACCCGTCTTTGCAAGCACAGGTATATTAGTTTTTTTCACCGTGCCTGTCAAGGAATTCGGCAACTTCCTTCTCAGCTTCGTACAGGTCAAACCTGAGGTTGTGGAAAAGCAGAGATGCTTCCGGCGAAGTCACCTTTGAATATTCCTCAAGCGTTCTCAACGCTTCCCCCGTCCGCATGAAATTCCTCTCAATGACCTGCCGTACGGTAACCTTGCTTCTGGTGTCAATATCCCTGCCTTCGTCGTTGGAAGAATCGCGCTCCCTTTTCAGGGACGAAAAGCCGAAGTTTCTTTCAATGCCCTCCGAAAGGGAATGCCGTATCCCCTTCACCCTTTCCACCAGCGTCCTGCTATCATCGTAGCAAAAACGCAACCCGTCTTCTATAACGCGCAATGCTTCTCTCGCGCGGTTGAAACTGGCGTCTATGATTCTCAACCCCTTTTCCATAATTTTCTATTCCTCAGGAGAGTCCTGCTAAAAGAGAGAATCCTCAACAAGGTGGCAGAGAATATGCATTATCAGAGAATGTGCCTCCTGTATCCTCGGAGTCCTGGCAGATGGAACAGTGATATCAATGTCGGATATCCCGGAAAGCGGATTGGGGGTTTTCCCCGTGAGGGAGAGAACCTTCATGCCTCTCTTTCTTGCCGTATTTGCGGCGGAAAGTACATTTCTGGATTTCCCCGAGGTTGAGATGCATATCAGCACGTCTCCCCTCTTGCCCAGACCTTCAATCTGCCTTGAAAAAACAGTGTCAAAAGAGTAATCATTTCCGATAGAGGTCATTTCCGATGAATTGGTGGTCAGGGAGATGAAGCCCAGCGGTTTTCTCTCCTTGAGAAATCTTCCGGTCATTTCTGCAGCCCAGTGCTGGCAATCTGCGGCACTTCCGCCGTTGCCGCAGAGGAAAACCATACCGTTCTTGCTGACGGTTTCCGTCAACAATCCTGCTGCCAGCATTATCTTTCTCGTAAAAACCGGACTGAGCAGGAGTTTCTCTGTGTTTATACTCTCCGTTATCTGTTTCCTTATTATGCCCGGCGAGAAGGTTCTACTGGTCTTCTTCATCTTCGTAGACCCCTTTCTCTTTTTCTGCCTTGCCGCCGTTGGCCTTGATGCTTGTCACGAAAACCTCAATGTTTGATATCCTCTCCACACCCACCGCATCCTGCAGGTAATCCTTTGTTATCCCCTGTATGCTTGAGCATATTTCAGGTATGTTGAGGTTGGCGTAGAGTTTCAGCGCTATCTTGGTTTCAAGCCCCCTTGAGGAGATAGCGGTTTTCACTCTCAGGGCCCTGATGCCGGGCATCTGCCTTATCAGCATTGAATTTATGTAGTCTTCTATCGCCCGAAGTGAAATCTTTATCTTGCCTCCCGGATTGTCAAACGAAACCACCTTTGTCCTGTACACGTAGTCAAACCAGTTTACAACCCATACTGTACCTATTATCACAAGAACCATCCCTATGATGCCGAAGGAGGAGTTGTTATCTTTCAGATAGTTCGTTACATTGTCCAGAAATCCTCTTTCATCCGCGGCCCACATGGTCAGGAAGAAAAAAGCAAGGAATACACCCGCTATTATGTAAAGCAATCCGACAATTCTGCTCCAGATTTTCATCTCGCTCCTTTACCCCTAACCGACGCTTTTTGTCGTTGCGAGCGTTTTTTGTGCGGCAATCTCCGACTTCTCCGTGCCTGTCATTGAGATTGCCACGTCGCACACCCCGCTCCCACCTCCGTCAAGACTACGGTGGACAAGCCTCGCAATGACAACCATAAGACATTACTTACGCAATCCTCAATAGTTACTTTATAATTTTTGTTTCCGTCTGTCAATCGTTTTCCTGCCCGCAAGGTTGAAGGCGCGGGGCAGTTTTTCAATAATATCCGTGGCAATAAGGGATGTCTCTCCCACCTCTCTTGCGGCGACGTCCCCTGCCAGCCCGTGAATATACGTGCCGTATCCCGCCGACTCAAAGGCCCCGTACCCCTGGGCAACGAAACTTCCCACTATCCCGGCGAGGACGTCCCCTGCTCCTGCCGTCGCCATGCCGGGATTCCCTGTCAGGTTTACGCGGGTATGTTTCCCATCGGTGACCACTGTGTGATGACCCTTCAGGATGATTACCACCCCGTACTCCGCGGCAAAACTCTTTGCGGTCTCCTCCCTTTTTTTCTGGATATCCCTGACGGATATCCCTGTAAGGTAACTCATCTCGCCCGGGTGGGGTGTGAGTATGATCCTGGCCCTGCTTTTCCTGAGCAGACTTTTTGAACCGGCGATGATTTTTATCGCGTCGGCGTCTATAATCAGCGGTTTCTCCGTTCTTCCCACAATGATTCTCACGAATTCCGCGGTCTCCCTGCAGGTTGAAATGCCCGGCCCGATCAGAACAGCGTCCGCGCTCTCTCTTATGAATTCCAGGGAGGGTTGTGCCGCCTGCACGGAGAAGGTTCCTTCCCGTGTTTCCGGCAGGGGAAAACTCATTACCTCGGTCAGTTTCGTCTCAATAATAACGTTGAGACCTTCCGGTATTCCGATTGTTGCAAGTCCGCAGCCGCTTCTCATTGCGGCTGTTCCTGCCATACATACCGCTCCCGTGAGTCCCGGACTGCCGCCCAGTATGAACAGGTGTCCGTAATCCCCCTTGTGGGTATCCTTCCGTCTCTTTTTGCCGAAAATGTTCATTTTTTCTTCGGACATCCTGTGCCGTAGAATACGCAGATCGCTATTGCCATCTTCTGCGTATGGGAAATGGACAGGGATGTCTTGAATCCCGATATCCTGTCGCTCAACTCCGCATCAATGATTCTCAGCGAAGGTTTTCCTGAAGGGGTTTTTATTACCTCTGTTTTCCCGTAATGCCAGGAAGAATCAGCCAGGCCGGCATTTCTGAGAAAGGCCGTTTTTGCAGCCAGTTTGCCTGCGAGTGTTATCCTGTTGCTGCCGGCCAGTTCTTCGGGTGTGAACATGTCATTCAAAACCTGACCGGGAATGTTTTCAATATCTTCAAGTTTTCTTGTTTCTATGGAGAGTTTTATCATTTAGAGAGTGGGATGACACTCACGACCTTTTTTCCATCTCTTTCAATAGAATTGACCATTCCGTCCACCAAGCTGAAGATGGTGAAATCCCTGCCCATGCCCGCACCCTGTCCGGGTTTTATCCTGCTCCCCCTCTGGCGGACGATAATATTTCCGGCAAGTACTTTCTGCCCGCCGAAAATCTTTGTCTCCAGATACTTGGGATTGGAATCCCTTCCGTTGCCCTGTTTTTTTCTGCCCATAGTGTAAGAATTATAACAGCAATAGGGGCCAGATGTCAACAGAGAGAAACACGGCTCACAAAATTTTTATTCCGGTGCGACGCCGGGCGGTTTCTGAAGCGGGCGTCTGAAGGAGGAGCGGGCACGGATTCACGATGTTTGATATCGTGAAGAGCGACGAAAGAAGCCGAACGCAGACCGCCTCGCCGGGGCGGGCAAGTGTCCCGTCTGAAGAAAGCCGACAGGTGGTGCACCGGAACTATACGGGGGTGTATATCTTGCCCGGGAGTTCCTTTATCAGGTTCTTCATGGAAAGAGAGAGAAGGACCTGGAACAGTTTCGCCTGCTCCATGGCTGTCCCTGCAATGAGCTCCTCAATGTTCATCTCCCTGCGGCGCATTATATTTTCAAGCACGGTTTTTTCGTCGGAAGACAGGGGGACTGAAGTTGCTCCCTTCTGCGGGGCGGCTTTTTTCACCTCCAGGTTCAGTCCGGCCACAATCTCCTCGGCGGTTTCAACGAGTGCGGCGCCTTCTTTCAAAAGCTGGTTTGTCCCCCTGGACGTCAGATCATCAACCCTCCCTGGAAGCGCGAAAACCTCCCTCCCCTGGTCAAGGGCGAGGTGTGCCGTTATGAGGGCGCCGCTCTTCTGCCCGGCCTCAACGACGAGAACGCCCCTGGACAGACCGGAAACGATCCTGTTTCTTCTCGGGAAATTGAATGGTTCCGGCCGGACGTCGGACAGGAATTCCGTTATTACAGCCCCGGATTTTTCTATGCTTTTTGAAAGTCTCACATTTTCCGGAGGGTAACAGTGGCCAAAGCCGCAGCCGGTCACCGCTATCGTTCGGCCCCGGGCTTTCAATGCCCCGTTGTGTGCGGCAGTATCAATTCCCCTCGCCATTCCGCTGACAATAATCAGACCGCAGTAGGAAAGCTCCATGGCAAATTTTTCGGCCATCTTCATGCCGTAGACAGAAGGATTCCGCGTACCCACTATGGAAAACAGGATGCTGTTATCGCCCGGCAACTCTCCTCTCACGTAAAGCATGGCAGGCGGGTCAAATATCTGCTTCAGCAACGGCGGATATTCCCTGTCAAGGATTGTAACTATGGATATGCCGTTGCGCTCGCAGAAATCCTTTTCTTTTTCCCATGGCAGGGATTCCCAGTTCCGTACCTTCTCCGCAGTTTCTTCCGTTAGCCCTGCTTTAACAAGTTCTGCCGTTGAGATGCTGAAGATTTTTTCAACACTACCAAAGGTTTCAAGAAGCGGCTTTGTTCTTGAAGGGTTCACTCCGGCGAGGTTGAGACATATCCAGAGTTTTTTGTCATCCATTTTATACGAGTGTGTGTGGGTCAAAGAGTTTCTGGTGTTCGGTATGCGCAAACCTGTCTGTCATCCCTGCAATATAATCGCAGATTACTATCTCTTTCGGCTCGTCCTTCAATCTTGTCTGGGTTCCCGGAGGGAGCTGTTTGGGTTCGTCAAGATAGGCATTGAACAGGTCTTTTATGATCATTGCGGCCTTCTGAGCCATCCGTATCACCCTGTAGTTAAAATACAGGTTGTCTTCAAGAAATGTTCTCAGCGCATCGTGTTTCTTTTTCATGTTCCCGGACTGGGCGACCAGGCAGGTCTTCAGCCTTCGCACATCCTCAACGCTCATGACCCCGGAATTCAGGATGTTTTCCCGGCTCTGCTCCACAAGGTCGTTCACAAGATAATTTATGAAATTCCTGACCATCAACCTCCTTTTCAATCCGGCGTCCGGAGTTTCCTCATTCGTCATTTCTTCAATCTCCTGCCACAGTGCGATGGTTTTCAAATCCCTGAACTTTATTATTTCCGATTTTATTCCGTCATCAAGGTCATGGCAGGTATAGGCGATCTCGTCGCACAGATTCACTATCTGCGTTTCAAGTGACGGAGATGCGAACCTGGTGAACTCTTCCATCCCTTCCCGCCCCGGCAGGTCGTAACTGGTGGCGTGCCTGATTATCCCTTCCCGGACCTCGTATGTGAGGTTGATGCCCGGGAATTGCGAAGTCCTTCTTTCAATCCTATCCACGACTTTCAGTCCGTGGCTGTTATGTTCAAAACCGCCGTAGCCCTTTTCCTTCATGATTTCGTTGAGGACGGACTCACCCTTGTGCCCGAAAGGCGTATGCCCCAGGTCATGTGCAAGCGCTATGGCTTCAACCAGGTCTTCGTTGACTCCAAGCACCCTGGCGGCGGTTCTTGCCAGTTGCTGCACCTCGAGTGTATGAGTGAGCCGGTTCCTGTAATAATCCCCCTCGTGGTATATGAAAACCTGCGTCTTGTATTCCAGTCGTCGGAATGCGGTGGAGTGTATAATCCTGTCGCGGTCCCTCTGAAAAGGGTTTCTGAATGGATGTTCATCCTCCGGGAACTTTCTCCCGAGTGTTTCAGAGGGTCTCACCGCATATGCTTCAAGGTTTCCTTTTTCCATGATTTATGCACGCTATTGCTGGACAGGCAGGTAAACCAGAGGGTTGACTGCTATATCGTTGATACGTATCTCAAAATGCAGGTATCTTATCCTTGTGGTTCCGCTCTTGATTTTTCCGATGACATCGCCCTTCTTCACGGTATCCCCCTGTTTTGCCTTGATTTCCAGGTCGTGGCTGTAAACGGTATAAATGCTCTCCGAGTGTGCGATAATAACCGTTTCCTGATACTTCTGCGTGGCGCCAGCAAATGCCACCTTTCCGTCGTCAGACGCCACTATGTCTGTTCCCGGATTGACGAGTATGTCCATCCCCTGGTTATCAAGTTCCCCGAATCCGCAGATGATTTTCCCTGCCGCAGGCCATATGAAAACCCTGTCTGTCAGTATCGGCTGCAACTCTGACACCCCGGGTTCTTCAGCGGGTTTTCCGGCCGGAGGTGCGACTGCGGAGGTCTTATCGGGAGGCAGCAGCGGATAGGACGGCTGTTTTTTCAAGGTGGAGGGGATAAGAAGTTTCTGTCCCTTGAAAAGCTGGTCGCCGGTCATCTTGTTAGCACCCTTGATGCGGGCAACGCCGGCGTTGATGTCGCTGACCGCTTCCGCATTATAGTAATATTTGGAGATCCTGAAAAGATTTTCGCCCGTTCTCACGTAGTGGTACGTATTTCCCTGTGTTTTTGGAGATTCCCTGGACGTTGTGCCGACGGTGATGGAACACCCGGAAATGAGCATGAGGAGAAGCAGCGCCTCAAGGTTTTTCCGTAACGGAAAGACTGTTTTTTCGGATAGATGTCTCAACATTTTGTTTTCTCTCCATACGGACACAGGATATTGACCGTGCATCCGGGGCACAGGGGTTTCTTTGCCATGCATACCGCCCGGCCGTGCAATATAAGGGCAAAAGGAAAAGAAATCCACTTCCCGTGCGGCAGGATTCTCATGAGGTCTTCTTCTATCTTTTCGGGCGTTTTCTCCCTGCTCAGCCCGAGTCTCTGTGAAAGTCTCTTCACGTGTGTGTCAACAACGATGCCTTCCGCCCTGCCGAACGCCTGGGAAAGAACCACGTTCGCCGTTTTCCTCGCCACCCCGGGCAGTTCAACGAGTTTCTCCATCCTGTCCGGCACCTCCCCCCCGTATTTCTCCACGAGGATCTCCGAGAGTTTCTTTATGTTGGCGGCCTTGTTATTGCAAAAGTTTACTGACCTGACGGCATTTCTTATCTTCTCAACAGGGGCTGCGGCAAAGTCCCCGGCCGTCCTGTATTTTTCAAAAAGCGAGGGTGTGATCCTGTTGACCGTTGCATCGGTGGTTTGTGCGGAGAGTATCGTGGCCACGAGGAGCTGGAAAGGGGTTTTGAATTTCAGTCCGGTTTTTGCCACGGGATATTCGCTTTCAAGCATCCGTACAATCTTCCCGATTTTATCGCCCATACATCAATTTTACAACAATAAACGAATTTGGGCAACTTCACTGCATCCTGGACGGTCAGAAATTCAGACTGCGGGGATCAAGATGACAAACTCTGTTCCCTGACCGGGAGAACTCTTAATTTCTATCTTCCCGTTATGGTTTCTTATAACCCTGGCTGTTATTGAAAGTCCCAGCCCTGTGCCGTTTTTCTTGTTGTCCGTAAAATAGGGTTCCGTGATTCTGCCTATTGTCTCCCCGGACATCCCCCTTCCTGTATCCTTTACCGAAAGAAAAACGTTGCTGTCCATTAACCCGGTTTTTACGGTTATGCTTCCCGTGCCCTCTATTGACTGAATGCTGTTCAGCACGACGTTGATTATCGCCTGATGCATCTGGTTGGCATCAGCTTTTATGGCTGGTAGATTGTTGTCAAGCAATTTAGAGAATTTCACGTTCTTCGCGATATTGGAATTTTCAAACAACTCTATGATTCTGTTCACTATATCGTTCATATCAACTGGCTCCACGTCCATCTTTGTCTTTGCCAGGGATATCACGCTTCTTGCGATGTTCTTGCACCTTTTGATCTCATTCTCTATGATACTCACGTATTTTCTGTTGCCTGCTGGAAAGTCATTCGCGTCTATCTCCCGCATCAGGATCTGTGAGTATCCGTAAATGACTGTCAGCAGGTTATTCACCTCGTGCATTATTTCAGCCGAGAGCTGGCCGATTGTTGCCATTTTTTCAAGCTGTTGCATACGTTCCTTGAGACTGCTGTTAAGCGTGTTCAATTCCGCGACAAGCCGTTCGGACCTTTTTTCAATGCCTCTTTTTTCACAGCCGTCCCTTACGATTTTTTTCATTTCGGCGATATCAAACGGCTTGCTTATGAATTCCAGCGTTCCCAGGTGTATCGCTTTCTTGGCCGCCTCCATATCCCCGTAACCTGTCAGTATTACCACGGGGACTTTATCGTCAATCCCCCGTATCTCTTCAAGCGTCTCAAGTCCGCTCTTGCCCGGCATCTTGAGGTCAAGAATGATTATATCCGGATTGCTTTCCCTGAGCGCTTTGATGCCTGCATCCCCGGAATCGGAGGTAATGACCCTGTAATTGTCCTTGAATAACATTCTGAGCGATTCCCTCGGCCCGAGTTCATCGTCAATCACAAGTATGGTTCCTGCTTTTGTATCCATCTCAGAACCCTTTCTTGTATTCAACCGTTCCGAAGAATCCCTTTGACTCATATTTTCCATCGTAAGGCGCCCCTTTCTCCGATTTTCTGTCATTAAAGAGTTGCGCGCCGAGTACCATGCTGAAACTGCCGATTTTTGTCAGGAATTCTCCGCCTGCGGATATCACGAAACTGTCTGCATCCGGCAGGCCCGGGTCCCACGTTGAATCTGGTATGGGAGTGGTGATATATGCAATGCCTCCCATTAATCTGGTTTTTTCAGATTTCCTGTACTCCGCACCTATTGAAAAGGTGTAACTATCTTTCCAGTCTTTCTCAATAGAGGGAGGAAATCCGGTTATGTCAACAGGGACTTCCTGCAGGCAGGAATATCCGACCCACTCAGTATCAAATTCAATCTTAAGGGCCTGGTTCGGACGGAGGGCAAGGCCGAGACCGACCACCGGAGGAAATTTCAACCTTGCATCCGCATCCTCCTTCGGATACCCCGTTATTGAATAATCCCCTTCGTAGTCAATATCAAAACCTGTCTTACAGTTCAGGCCTATGCTGTATCTGTCCGCCCTGTACAATAGCCCGAAAGAACATCCGTATCCTGTCCCGTCCACCTTTATTTTCGAAGGAGTAGCGGGAGGCAACAGATAATCCATCTCAAGTTTACTCGGATAAACATTCAAGGCCAATCCCGCAGAAAGTTTGGGGTTTATGCTGCAGGCCACGGCAGGGGAGATATTTATCGTCTGCATGTACGAATAATAGGGTACGGAATAAAACCAGTTCTGGATTGTGCTGTATTCCCACTCCATGCTCTGTCCGTAAGGAACGTTAACCCCCAGTCCCAATGTGAAGGGGCCTGACTTTCCGAAATCGGTAGAAAAATAGAAGCAAGGCAGATAACCCGTTACTGGTTTGGTTTCCGCGTCAAATGCCCCCTCATATTTCGTTGACGGGAAAAGGATGTGGGTTCCGAGAATAATCTGATATCCGTCAATCTGCGCCAGCCCCGCCGGGTTGTGAGTGACTGCCGATGCATCATCGGACATGGAAACAAACTTTCTGTTGATTTCCACGGCTGGAGTGCCAAAGATACTCTCGGATTTCATCCCCGATATCGGGCTCTCCGTCCTTGCATCCTCCCTCATGGCCGAAGGACACAGGGTGAAGATACTTGATTTCAATCAGCCATCCCTTTACTCAGAGGTTTTTACGGATGAGATAAGGAAGTTCCTTGAAGGTTTCTCGTACAGGGTATTTATTGAAGGCGAAAGACCGACTTTCAGACAGGTCCTTAAACTCAAGGTTATTGAAAGGAAACTTGAAAAAAACAAGGTTGCTTTCTCCCGACGGCTGAGGAATTATGTCCTGGAATTCGTGGAGAGAGAAAAAATAGACTGCGTTGGGTTCAAGCTGTGGGCAGGGGATGGTTTCAGGTGGTCCATGGAAGCCGGCAGGTATCTAAAAAAAAAGAATCCCGGGCTGAAGGTTCTGGGCGGAGGACCCCAGGTGGACATTTTCGGCCAGGATATTTTCAGAGTCGGAGAATTTTTTGACGCTCTCTGCTACGGTGAGGGCGAGGAGACAATAAAACTTCTTGCCGGTTTCGTGAACGGCTCTGAACGATTGCCGGATATACCCAATGTAATATTCCGGAGGGAGGACGGTTCA
>Ga0209610_1002057_pt1 | contig 10193 bp, 7 predicted proteins | sample LakKivw275mmetaG_FD_184137 | JGI IMG/M metagenome (GOLD analysis project Ga0209610, IMG submission 184137) | Anoxic lake water microbial communities from Lake Kivu, Rwanda to study Microbial Dark Matter (Phase II) - Lake Kivu water 275m metaG... | ecosystem: Environmental > Aquatic > Freshwater >...
GCCGGGAGCGGCCCCAGCTTCGCTCTCCCCACGGCCCGCGACCGCTGGCGCCGCTCCCGGCTATACCTGCCTGGCAACGAACCGAAGTTCATGCTCAACGCGAGGATACACAAGCCGGACGCGGTCATCCTCGACCTTGAGGATTCGGTTCCGCCGGTCGACAAGGACGCCGCTCTTCTGGTAGTACGGAACGCACTCTACGCCCTCGACTTCGGTGACTGCGAGCGAATGGTGCGCATCAACCAACTCCCCGCCGGGCTGGCCGAAGTCGACGCACTGGTCCCTGCCGGCGTCAACGTGATTCTCATCCCCAAGTGCGAATCCGCAGAACAAGTCAGAGAAGTCGACGCCCGCATCTCCTCCGCCCTGTCCTCATTCGCCAATCGTCAATCGTCATTCGACACTTACCTGATGCCGATCATCGAGACCTGCGAAGGAATGTTCAAGGCCCGCGAGATTGCCGGTGCATCACCGCGAGTGGTCGCGCTGACGTATGGCCTCGAAGACTACATCCTCGACCTCGGCGGCGTGAAGACGCCGGCCGGACTTGAAAGCCTCTGGGCGCGTTCGCAGGTCGTGAACGCGGCCAAGGCAGCCGGAGTACAAGCCATCGACACCGTCTTCGCTGACGTCGACGATATGGAAGCCTTGCGGGCAAGCTGCCGGGCCGCGAAGGAACTCGGGTTTGAAGGCAAGGGCTGCATCCACCCGCGCCAGGTAGAAGTCGTCAACGACGAGTTCATGCCATCCCCTGTCGAGATCGAGAAAGCGCAGAGAATCGTCCAGGCGTTCAGAGAGGCTCAGGCGGAGGGCAGAAACGTCGTGTGCGTGGGCTCCAAGATGATCGACCCGCCGGTAGTTGAACGCGCTCTGCGCACGCTCGAGCGGGCAGAGGGTTCACGGGTTCAAGGGTCCACGGGTTCGGGCCAGAACCCCAGAACCCAAGAACCCCAGGACCCTTCGTGATGGACCTGGTCAAGAACGCAGCGGGCCGGCTCGTCCCGACCGAGGTCAACGGCAGACCCGCGGTGCCTTTCCAGGGCGTAGGCAAGTACCGTCCCGCCGGCCGCAAAGCCTGCCCACCCGTCCCGACCTGCCTCGACTACCCTGACGACGGCAACAAGCTCGTGCCCGACCTCAGGACTGGGCTTGAGAAGGCCGGCATCCGTAGCGGTATGACCATCTCGACCCACCACCATTTCCGCGACGGCGACACGCTATCGCTCCAGCTCTTTGACCTCTGCGCCGAAATGGGTCTCAAAGACCTGGTCTGGTATCCGTCGGCCGCATTCCCCTGCCATGCGCCGATCACGAAGCACCTCGACTCCGGCGTCATCCACCACATCGAAGGCAGCCTGAACGGCCCGCTCGGCGACTATTGCACGCAGGGAAAGATGCGCGGCCTCGGCGTACTCCGCTCGCACGGCGGCAGGGCCCAGGCAATCCAGGACGGCGAGGTCCACATCGACATCGCGGTCATCGCCGCGCCCACTGCCGACCAGTTCGGCAATGCCAACGCGGTCCACGGCAAGTCTGCCTGCGGCGTGCTCGGTTACGCTGACGCTGACCTAACCTACGCCGACCGCACCATTGTGGTCACCGACAACCTCGTCCCGTTCCCGGCCATCCCGATCCAGCTATCGGGCACGCACGTAGACATGGTCGTCCGGCAGGACAACATCGGCGACCCCAAGAAGATTGTCTCCGGCACGACCCAGATAACTCGCAGCCCGGACCGTCTCTACATCGCCGAACTCACGGCCAAGTTCATCCGCGACTCCGGCATCATGCGCGACGGATTCAGCTTTCAGGCCGGGGCCGGCGGCATCTCGCTCGCCTTTGCCCTGTACCTTGCCGACATGATGAAACAGGCCGGGGTCAAAGCAAGCTGGCTCCATGGCGGCTCGACCCGCTACCTCGTAAAGATGCTCGAAGACGGCATCACTCCGGTGCTCATCGACGGCCAGGCATTCGACCTAGACGCGGTACGCTCAATCGGCGTCAACCGCGGCCACATCGACACAAGCCCATTGGTGAGCTACAACTTCCACGCCAAGGGCAACTACATAAATCTTCTCGACGCGGCCGTGCTCAGCGCAACCGAGGTGGACACGAACTTCAACGCCAACGTGGTGACACACTCGGACGGAAGACTGCGCCACGGCATCGGCGGCTGGCAAAACTGCATGCACGCCCGCTGCACCATCCTGGCCATCCCGGCGATGCGCGACCGCATGCCGGTCATAGTCGACGAAGTGACGACCCTCTGTGCCCCAGGCGAGCTGGTTGACGTCATCGTCACCGAACTCGGCATCGCCATCAACCCGCTGCGCCAGGACCTGCTCGATGCGCTCAAGGGCAAAGGACTTCCCATCCGGACTATCGAGGACATCAAGGCTGAAGTCGAGCGCACCTGCGGCGTCCCTTCGCGTCCCAAACACAGCGACAAGGTTGTCGCCGTCGTCAAATGGATCGACGGCACCGTGCTGGATTCGGTGTATCAAGTACCGACGTAGCCGGGACAGCACAAGCCCTCGGCCAGCCCAAGCACAAGCTCAAGCCGAGGCAATCGCATCCGGTCTGTCATTCCGAGCGAGTCGGACGAGTCGTGGAATCTTGTCTGAGAGATCCGTCGAATCGCTGCGCTCCCTCGGGATGACGGAGGCGGCCGACCCGAGGACCGCTGGACTGCGGCCCCGCTGAACGATACAATCGCTCCGTGCCCTCCTCGCGCAAGTTCTCTATCCGCATCGTCATCACTATCTTGCTTGTCGCCCTCGGCGTCCTTATCATCCTTCTCCCCTACATCGTCAGGCGGCAGCGTATCCCTGCAAACGGCGTCGTCACTACTTTCACTGACTCGACCCGAGTGCCAGCCGGAACTCCGCCGCCAGACTCGGCCACTGTGATGGCCGCGCTTGGGCGCGTGATTGACCCCGAGGTCGGCATCAGCATCGTTGACCTTGGACTGGTAAACTCTGTGCACATCGACTCATCCGGGAACGTCAATGTAGCCCTCGCCCTCACGACTCCCGAATGTCCGGTCATCAGCCAACTCGGAGAACAGACGTCGAAAACGGTCATCGGCGTCCCGGGCGTGCGGCGAGCCACGGTACGGTTGGACCCAACGCTGCCGTGGGATCCGAGCCGTCTCAGCTCCGAGGCGCGAGAGCTTTACCGCAAGCGGTTGGGACGTCCGTGAAACCGCGGATGGACACTGATGCTCGGACCGATTCCCGACCCCATATCTGTGTTCATCCGTGTAGATCCGTGGTTACCACCACATGATCTGGGCATTGGTCGGTAAAGCTCTACTGCTCGGCCTCTCGACCGGGCTCTTCTGCGCCGGGTTCTGCGTACCGCTGGTTGGCCCGCTGCTGCTCGCGGACGACACGGGACTGGCACGGCTTTCCTCCGAGGAAAACCGTGCCTGTACCCAGCCTTCTAGCGGGGGCCGGCGTATCTGGCGCTCCGCTTCCCGCGTCCTGCTCTTCCTTGCCGGCCGGCTTGTCGCCTATCTGCTGTTCGGGCTGGTGTTCGGCGCGCTTGGCGGAATCCTCAGCCGCGTGTGGGGCATCAAGACAGTCCTGCTGCCGCTGCTCTACGCGGTTCTCGGCGTACTGATGATTGTCTACGCTCTGGTCCAGTCATTTCCTCACGTCGGATTCTGCCGCGCGCTTGGTCAGCCGGTTCGGTCCGGCTGGTACATCGCACTCGTGGGCTTCCTTGCCGGCATCAACCTCTGCCCGCCGTTCCTGCTCGCAGTGACCACGGTCATGGACATCGGCGGCCCGCTACGCGGAGCCTTGTTCTTCCTGGTATTCTTCCTCGCAACGAGCGTCTACCTGCTGCCGCTCTTCTTCGCCGGGCTCGTCAGCCGCTTCTCCTCGGTCCGCTTCGCCGGCCGCGTGACCGCGGTCCTCGCCGGCCTCTACTTCCTCTACCTCGCCGCTAGCACCGCCCTCACCCGCGCCAGCTAGCGCTGAAGAACGACCTTCCGCACGGCTTGACCTTGGGCCTGTGCTTCCCGCACGAAGTACACCCCCGGCGCCAGCGCCCGCACATCATTCGCGCCAGGTCTGAGGTTCAACACCTTCCGCCCGCTGATGTCGAGCAGAGATAGCGTTGGGCCACAATCCGAATTGCTGGGCAATTCGGTCATGTCTCGCGGCACAAACAGCACGCCACGTACAATTGTCGCTCCGCTGTTCGTCATCCGCAACTCGGCGCTCGGCGTTTCCTCAATCCCTCCGCCCGGAGTCGGGTCCATTGCACCCCAGATACGGTCGGTGTTGTAGATCTTGCCGCCTTCGGTCCCGGTCCAGCTCTGATACACAAGGAACAGGTGACTGCCGCTGCCGCGCGTCATCGCCAGATTCGACTGGACTCCGGCCTGCGGAATGACCCGTCCGTAGTCAAGAAGCGACCCGCTGGGCGTCACCCGCGTTCCGTAGATATCGGGTTTGCCCTCGTTGTAGCAGTCTTCCCACAGCACCAGGTAGTTCGTGCCGTCATAGGCAACCGCCGGGTCAAACTGGCCATACTGCGACTTCGAGACGGCAATGCCCGCGGTATCAAGGACCGTGCCCTGCTTCGTCACCCGCGACCCGTAGATGTCGCAGTAGTCGCTCCTGCGGTAGTCTTCCCAGACGACAAGGTAGTTCGTGCCGTCAAAGCCGATGGCAGGAGAGAACTGGCGCCTTACTGCCGTACAGATGGCGATGCCGTTGGGTTCGAGCACCTGCCCGACGGGCGTCATCCGCGCGCCGTAGATGTCGGCATTGCCGCTGTTGCGCGTGTCCTGCCACACTACGAGGTATCTCGTGCCGTCAAAGCCGATGGCGGGCAGCCACTGGTGGAGCGCCGCCGTAGAAACGGCGATGCCGTCGGTATTGAGAACGACGCCACCGGTCGACACGCGCGTACCGAAGATATCCCAGGTGCTGCCGTTGCGGTAGTCCTCCCACACCACGAAGTAGTCACCGACCGCAAAACCCACGGCTGGACGGCGCTGCCGGCCCGGTGCATCGGAGATGGCGATGCCGTTGGGTTCGAGCACCTGCCCGCCGGACGTCACCCGCGCACCGTAGATGTCGCCGGTCGTATCCCTGCGGTTGTCTCCCCAGACTACGAGGAAGTTCGAGCCGTCAAAGGCAACGGCGGGAGCGAACTGGTAGTTCTGCGCTGTGCAGATGGCAATGCCGTCAGGATCAAGCACGGCGCCCTCGGGCGTCACCCGCGCGCCGTAGATGTCGGTGTAGCCGTTGCGGTCGTCCTCCCAGACCGCGAGGAAGTTGACGCCGTCAAAGGCGACGCGTGGAGCATACTGGCCCCTCGCACATTGCGTGATGAGGAAGCCGCCGGAGTCAAGCACCCCGCCCCCGGGCGTCACTCGCGCACCGTACAGGTCGGGCTCATCCCGTTTGTTGCGTTCATCCTGCCACACCGTGAGATAGTTGGCGCCGTCAAAGCCAAGGGCCGGAGACCTCTGTACCCACTCTGCCGTCGGCGCGATGACGATGGCGGCAGTGTCGGGATCAAGCACTACCCCCCCGGACGTCACCCGCGCACCGCAGATTGTGAAGTAAGATGGGGCCATGCCGGTGACGCTGTGCCACGCCACGAGAAAGTTGGAGCCGTCAAAGGCGACTGCGGGCGACATGCAATACCCCGCCTCCGCGATTTTGATGTTGTCAAGCACCTGCGCACCGGGCGTCACCCGCGCGCCGTAGATGCTCATCGTGGTGAAGGAGATGACGAAGCGCCATGCCACAAGATAGTTCGAGCCGTCGAAGCTCAGGGAAGGCTGATCCTGCAAGTATGGCGCAAACGAGATGGCAAAACCACTGTTGTCGAGCACCGTGCCGGCAGGAGTCACCCGCGCACCGTAGATGCGCTCGTTGGTGCTGTCGACCAGGTCGCACCACACTACAAGGAAGTTCGCGCCGTCGAAACCCACGGCAGGATTCCACTGGTCGTGGGCATTCGTACTGATAACCAGGTTCGACGTGTCGAGCACCACACCGCCCTTCGTGACCCGCGCACCGAAGATGTCGGCGTGATTCACGTTGTTATTGTAGTCCTCCCACGCCACGAGGAAATTGGCGCCGTCAAAGCCCACGGCCGGACTACGCGCGTCGTTTGGCCCGTCAGAGATGACGATGCCAACCGGGTCCAGCACCTGTCCACCGGACGTCACCCGCGCTCCGTAGATGTAATAAGAATAGCCTTCGCGGTAATCCTGCCACACCACCAGAAAGTTCGTGCCGTCAAAGCAGAGAGCAGGGCTTCCCCGGTTGAATGCTGCATCCGAAATAAGTATGCCTGACGGGTCCAGCACCGTGCCTTGCGGCGTCACCCGCGCACCGGAGATGATGGAGTAGTTGCCGCCGAGCTGGTTCTCCCATACCACGAGAAAGTCGGTGCCGTCAAAGCCGACGGCAGTGTTCTGCCCCCAGATACCCAAGAACCTTGACTCGCCTCGTATGTTTGAGGCTGGCCCGAAATCCTATGGACGAGGCGAAGACGGCTCATGGCTGACAGCTTGCGGCCAGCAGCTCTTGAGGCCGGGGCCGATAGTTCAGAAGTCGGAAATCAGAAACCAGAGTGCAGAATTGCCGACCGGACGTCGCCTCGGGGAGCAAGGGTAGGTTCCGGACTTGAGATCTCTTTGGGAAGTAGGGCGGAATCCCACCGCTCATTTGAGGCGGGTTACTCACGCCCAGTTTACTATATGTCCCATCGAAATCGGGGCCGAAAACCGTGTAAGTTCATCACTCATCGCTCATTACTCATCGTTCGCGTATCTCCCCTATCTCGCCCCCCAGGCTGTTCCGCGAGCTATTCTCCAAGCTCTCCAGAAAGCAGTTCGGGAAGCTGCTCCGCAGGCTATCCGGAGAGGAATCTGGAGACCTGCCCGGACTGCTGTTCGGTCAGCTACTCAGACGGCTATCTGGAGAGGAACTGGTCGAGCTCTCGGGGAAGCTGAGGGGACTGCTGTCCCGCAGGCAGCTCGGCGGGATGCCCGGCAAGTCGCTCAGGAAGTCGCCCGGAAAGCAGCCCGGAGAGCAATCCGGCAGGCAGTCTCGAGGATAGTCTCCTCCGTTGTTTGGAGAGCCGCCGGGCAAGCTGCGGTCGATTGCTTCCACCGCCACTTTGCCCGCCGCAGTGCGGACAGCGGGGACGATGCCTTGTTCGGGTCCTTGACGAGGAACAGTCACCGCTTCCTTTCAAGGTCAATTCCAAGTCCCAGTCCGCACTCCCGTCGAAGTGCCCGTCCGGATTCCTCTGCAGGCAGCTTCGTCACGAACTTGCCGGGCTTCTTTGCGAGCCGCAAGGAAGGTCCCGACGTGCGCCGCAGTCGGAGTCTGAACACACTCGACGCCGCTGGCACCGGGGCAAGCCAAAGAGAGCGGGAGTCCTGGAGGACTCCCGCTGGATGTCCGGTATCGGAACCGGTCCTAGACTACGCCCTGGTCGAGCATCGAGTCGGCGACTTTGACGAAGCCGGCGATGTTCGCGCCCTGCACGTAATTGACAAAGTCTCCGTCTTTGCCGTACCTGACGCACTGCTCGTGGATGGCCTTCATTATCCCGTGCAGCCGCTGGTCGACCTCTTCACTGGTCCACGAAAGGCGCAGGCTGTTCTGCGACATCTCGAGGCCGGAGGTGGCGACGCCGCCGGCATTGGAGGCCTTGCCCGGCGAGTAGAGAATCCTCGCCTGGGCGAAGACGTGCTGGGCCTCGGGCGTGCAGGGCATGTTGGCGCCTTCGGCCACGCAGGAGCAACCGTTCTTGATGAGCTCCTCGGCGTCGGCCTTGTCGAGCTCGTTCTGGGTGGCGCAGGGTAGCGCGATGTCGACCTTCACTTCCCACGGCCGCCGGCCGGCGACGAACTTGGCGCCGAACTTGTCGGCATAGTCCTTCGCCTTGTCGCGCCGGCTCGCTCGCATCTCGAGCATGTACGCGATCTTCTCGCCCTTGACTCCGTCGGCATCGTAAATGTAGCCGTCGGGTCCGGAGATGGTGACGACCCTGGCGCCGAGCTGGCCGGCCTTGGTTACCGCGCCCCAGGCGACGTTACCGAACCCGGAGACGGCAACGGTCTTGCCCTCGAAGCTCTGCCCTTTGGTCTTGAGCATCTCCTGCGCGAAATAGACGAGCCCGAATCCGGTCGCCTCCGGCCGCATCAGGCTGCCGCCCCAGTTGGCGCCTTTGCCCGTCAGCACGCCGGTGAACTCGCCCCGCAACCTCCGGTACTGGCCGAAGAGGAAGCCGATTTCCCGTCCGCCGACCCCGATGTCGCCGGCCGGCACGTCGGTGTCCGGACCGATGTACTTCTCGAGCTCGGTCATGAATGACTGGCAGAAACGCATCACTTCGCCGTCCGACTTGCCCGTTGGGTCGAAATCGGAACCGCCCTTGCCGCCGCCCATCGGCAGCGTGGTCAGCGCGTTCTTGAACACCTGCTCGAACGCGAGGAACTTGAGGATGCTCAGATTGACGCTCTTGTGGAATCTCAGCCCGCCCTTGTACGGACCGATGGCGCCGTTCATCTGGATGCGGTAGCCGCGGTTGACCTGCACGTCACCCTTCTCGTCGACCCAGGGCACCCGGAACATGAAGACGCGCTCCGGCTCGCAGAGGCGCTCCAGTATCTTCGCCTTCTGGTACTTCGGGTTCTTGTCGAGATAGGGCATCAGGGTCTCGACGACCTCACGGACCGCCTGGTGGAACTCCTTTTCGCCTGGGTTCCGCGCGACCATGCCTTCCATGAAGGCGTTGACTGCGTCAGACATTCTTTCCTCCTGTTTGAGCTGCAACAGACGGTAATTGTCGGCCGTTAGTGGTATCTCTGTCGAATGCCGGATCCAACCGGCGATTAGCCAATTATACCGCCGGCCCCGGGCACGTCAATTCTGCCGGTCGGCGACGCAGCCACCGGTGATGGTATCGAGAATCTCGAACCGCCCGCTCTTGGCCGTCATGGTGTCTGTTACTGCGAAGACCTGCACCCTAACGCGGGCGGATTCCGTTGCCGGCGCCGGCACCTCCCAGACATACTGGCCGGGCGTCGTTGCCCGGCCCAGGCGAATCCAGGATACGCCGTCATCGGTCGAGCGGCTGACCACGGTTGAATCGGCGCCGGCGAGGGCCGCGGCGTTGAACGTGCTTCCGCTCCGGCCGCCCGCACCGATGACTATCGGCGTTGCGCCCGCGGCACACGTCGGGCCCGGTGGCCCGCCGGTCCAGACAATCGTGTCGGTCGTGTACATCCGAAGCTGTTCACCAGTATCCGGAACGGCCACGATAAGTCGCGGAACCGTTTGAAACCGCCATACCGGTCCTGTCACGGTGTCGAAATCGTCATAGGCCTTGACCTGCCAATAGTACCGCGTCGAGCAGGCCACGCCAGTCGGCCGCAGAATCGTGTCGAACCCGGTCTCCTTGAAGACCAACGGTGGCGAGTCAGTGCCGAAGGCCACGGCGAAATATGCCCGGTCTCCATCGTCCGGGTCATGGCTTTCCCAAAACAGGGCCAGCCCGTCGCTCGGCCCGAAGCCGTAGTCGCCCGGGTGTGGATTGGCCGGCACCCACGGCGGGTGGTTACCGGTCGGGTCCAGCGGATTATCCCACTTCCGGCACGTCGATAGCAGCGCGACACCGACGAGCAGGAGGAGACCCAGCCTGCCGGCCATCCGTCCTTCGGATTCCTTCATCGCTACCACTTCACCGCCAGATACGCTCCCCCGAAGACGATGCCTGCGCCGAAGGCGACATCTCGCCCCAGGTCCCATGCCGTCGTCGACCGGCGAAATCTCGCGGCCTCGCCCGGAGTCTCCGCGGCCACGTACTTTGCGTACTCCGACTCGCCGGCAAAGGCCGCGGCGACGCCGGCTCCGATGACGGTAACCGCCGTGAGCAGCAAAGGCCACTTCCTGGTTTCCATCCGGTCCAGCACGGCGTGGACCGTGGTCGATTCGGAAAACTGGACGTTGGCGTCTGCGCTCCAATCGTAGTAGCCCGGCCGCCGCAGGCTCAGCGCATATCGCGCCGGCTCCAGCTCCCTAGGAGCCTGTCGGAGAACCCAGATTCTCTAGAACGGACTGATGCTTTGCGCGTCTAACTGATATGGGCGCGCAACGTTTCCGAGAGTACAATCCTGATCAGGACTTCCTGCTACCACCCTCGTT
>Ga0209610_1002058_pt1 | contig 10188 bp, 8 predicted proteins | sample LakKivw275mmetaG_FD_184137 | JGI IMG/M metagenome (GOLD analysis project Ga0209610, IMG submission 184137) | Anoxic lake water microbial communities from Lake Kivu, Rwanda to study Microbial Dark Matter (Phase II) - Lake Kivu water 275m metaG... | ecosystem: Environmental > Aquatic > Freshwater >...
ATTTCCGGATGATTGGTCGTAATGCTGTTGGCAATCTGCTGCAGCAGGATCGTCTTACCGGTCTTGGGTTGAGCCACGATCAAGCCTCTCTGCCCCTTACCAATCGGACACAACAGATCCATTACTCGCATCGAAAGGTTCTTTGAATCAGTTTCCAGCTGCACCCGGCTCTGGGGATAGAGTGGAGTCAGACTATCAAAGGACCTCCTCGATTTAATCTCCTCGGGATCCATCATATTCACCGCATCAACCCGGAGCAATGCAAAAAACCGCTCATTATCCTTCGGGGGACGAATCTGCCCCGAGACAACATGACCGGTACGCAATCCAAAGCGTTTAATTTGTGACGGGGAGACGTAGACATCATCAGGACCCGGCAGGTAACTGAACTCCTCGGAGCGTAAAAATCCAAATCCCTCATCCATCACCTGAAGTACACCCTGAGAGAAAATGCGTCCCTCTTTCCGGGTACTGGTTTCCAGAATCTTATAGATTAAATCCATCTTTTTAAGACCCGTATGTTCGGGGATCTCCAATTTGACCGCTATGTCGGTCAATTCCTTAATCTTCATAGATTGAAGCAGCGCAACTGTCAGCTCTTTTTCCATAAGTGATTCCTTGTATTACAAAATAAGTTAAATAAGTGATTTCATACTGGGTAAGTCAGAAAATGCGGTCTAATAAATGCACTATAAAATTAAAACAGATATATGTATTTGTCAAATGTTTATTTTGAAAAATTTATAGACAACTGGCGCGATGTAATGACTGCCAAGGATCAGTAAACTATCATCAGAGCTTAAATTTTGAACAACCCTCTGCAACACCTTAGTCAGCGAAGGTTCCACTACCACGCGCTCGGCTGCCAACTGATGCCGAACTTCCTGAGCTACCTTGTCGGCTGGTGCCGATTTACCATTAGGAATTTCGGATATATAAAGCCGGTCGGTTATCCTGCTTAAGATTTCCCCTAAAGACACTATTCTTTTTTTCTCGCCCAACGTCAGTATAATTTGAAATTTCCGGTCAGGCAATATCTTCTGCAGTGAGTTCGCGACACAGTTAATCCCGTGCAGATTGTGCCCGACGTCATATAGTATCAGTGGCTGGCGGGATAAAACTTCGAGTCTTCCATGCCAGGTAGTTCTTTCAACCCCTTGCCGCACTTGCTCGGGAGTTAACATTATTTTATTTAATAATCTGAGCCCGGCGATTGCCGTTTGCAGATTGATTATTTGATAAGCGCCAGATAGATTAAACCGGACCTGATTCAATTGCCAATCACCGGATTGGATATTGACAATTTGACCCTCGATAAATTGTTGCTCAACAGCTACGCCACAAAGTTGGGGAGCATAGTAATAATCTGCCAATCGGCATTCAATATCCGCTTTTAAAATTTTGCGAACATAGGCCGATTGAGCAGCCACCAGGCAGGTAACACTATCCTTGGCTATGCCCGATTTTTCCCGGGCAATCTGGGCCAAACGGTTACCCAGAAATTCCTGGTGGTCCTTCCCAATTGGAGTGATAATCGTCAGCAACGGCTGCAGCACATTCGTGGCATCCAGTCGTCCACCCAGACCAGTTTCGATTACGGCTAAATCAACCTTTTGACGCTTAAAATATTCAAATGCCATCGCCGTTGTTACCTCAAAAAAGGTGGGGTCTATCTCCTCGATGAATGGACGATACTTACGGATAAACCGGGCGATATCGGCATCACTGATTTTCTCATCGTTAACCCGGATTCTTTCATTAAAAGTAACTAAATGAGGTGAGGTATATAAACCGACAGAATAGCCGGCACTCCGCAAAACCGAGGCAATTATGGCACAGGTTGAGCCCTTGCCATTGGTTCCGGCTACATGGATTGTCAGTAGGCTTTGCTGGGGATTGCCCAACCGGTCTAAAAATGCTTCAACCCGTCGCAGCCCCGGCTTAATCCCTTTGCTATTTAGAGCATAAAGATAGGCTAAATCCTTATTAATCGTCAATCTATTTGAACCCGAATTTTAATCGAATTATTCGTCTATATTGACCCGCCTGACGTTAACCAAGGGGCAACCCAATAACCGCTGGGCTACCTCTTCAAACTTCTGCGGAAAATCACTGACATAAAACAACTGGCTGGTTACTGAAGGATTATCATTCAGCAATCCTTGATGTTGCATCACCCGGCGAACCTCCCCAGCTGTCTCGATGGCACTATCCACAACCTGAATACGTCCGTCAAGCACCTTGCTGATCGTGGTTTTAATTAAGGGATAATGAGTACACCCCAAAATCAAGCAATCAATTTTTTTAAGCAATAGCGAAGTCAAATATATCCGGGCAATCTCCTCCGTTACCGGAGAATCAAGCCAGCCCTCTTCCACCAGCGGCACAAACAGGGGACAGGCTTGGGTAAACACCTTCACCTTGCTATCCAGAGATTTTAAGATAGCTGGATATTTTCCAGCGGCAATCGTGGCGCTAGTGCCAATTACGCCAATCCTTTTTGAATGGCTCAATCGCAATGCTGCGTTTGCGCCGGGTTCGATTACTCCAACAACCGGCAACCCGGTAGTATCTTGAATCAGCTCCAAAGCGACACTGGAAACGGTATTGCAGGCGATCACGATGAGTTTAACTCCTTGTTCCTCCAGAAAACTAACTACCTGCAGCGAAAATCTGCGGATCGTATCGGCACCTTTATTACCATAGGGCACTCGCGCCGTGTCGCCGAAGTAGATAATTGATTCATTGGGTAGCTGCTCCTGCAGCTGTCTAACTACCGTCAGCCCACCCAGACCAGAATCGAATACGCCAATTGGTTGCTCTTTTGGATTAGCTGCCGGCTGCAATGGATCGGTCACATTCCTCCTTAAATTTCAAAATACTCCGATAAATAGCTTCGGCAATTGCTTCCCGGTGTTTGCTACTACTTAATTTGCGTGCCTCCTCCCGGTTAGAATTGAAACCCAATTCACATAAGACCTTGGGCATATCAGCCCCAACCAAGACATAAAAACCAGCCTGCTTTACTCCCCGGTTTTTCTGCTGCACCCACTCACTAAAATTATCTGACAAAATACTCGCAAAAAGCTCACTATCCTTCATATTGACCGAATGAACCATGTTCGCCAGAATATTAGTAATATCATCATAACCAGCATAACGAACCTTATCTTCGACCTCTTCCAGCTGGATTACCGAATTTTCAGCTTCCGCGACTCTAATCGCATCCTCTGAACGTCCCGGACGCAGTAAATAAAATTCAACGCCATCAGCCGAATTGTTATTTTTAAGTCCATTAACATGCAGACTGATAAAGATTTTTCCATTGGCTTTGTTCGCAATTTCCGCCCGTTTCCACAACGGGATAAATTCATCAGTTTTACGGGTATACACTACCTTCAGATTATGATGTCGCTCAAGGCGCTTACCAACCCTAAGGGCAATATCCAGAACGATATCTTTCTCGTCCATATAGCCCCAACGTCCCGGCGTTCCGGGATCTTTGCCGCCGTGCCCGGGATCCAGAACGATAGTATCAATTATCCAGGCGGTTTTGGCTTCCTCGATTTTGCGCTTAATATCACGATCAAGCGGTAAAAAGAGCGATAGAATTATATCGCTAGTTCGTAAATCGTAATGAGCATTAGCTGATTTGAACTGACGGTTCAGCCGAAACCCTAACTGGACCGATGAGCCCACTGCGATGGCTTCAACTCTTTGAAAAGAGTTGGTCGGATTGATGGCCGAGAGGGCAAGCGAATCTCCGGTAGCCCCATAAATCGTCATGAAAAGCCAATCACTACCTTTAAAAAAGGTCGTTAAATCCGCATCCGTAAAAGTACCCTCGGCACCAATTCGCACCGTCACTCCATTGGCTTTTTCCTCATAACTGATCCCTTTGATTTGCGCTAGCCCGGGCTTTCTGACTTTCCAGAGTAAGTCCGAATGATCGACTGTATTTGCGACAACTCGCCGCGGTTCTTTCTCTGCTGCAATGGAATATTGTACGGACGGAATTGATTTTTGTTTAATTAATTCCAAAAAAGAATTTAGCGGAACATAGACCTTATCATCAATCAGCAATGCCGGATTAGACAGCTGGAAAATCTGAGCATCAAACATGATGAAATTGTTGTTAGTTGTAATTTTGATCTTATGCTGCGGGAAAAACAAAACGATTTTCCCGCTTTCCCGGCGATAAAAAGTTCGGACATCAAAAGCCGCCGCAAAATCTTGAGCCGAAAGATACTTGGTTCTGCCGATTTCCAAAATCTGAATCAGCCGATCGGGATTCCTGACCGGCGGCTGTTCAAGCTTAAGGTAAGCGGCACCGACTACTTTCAGCGCAGCTACGATAAATATCAAAAGGAATATATGATAATTCTTCATTTCAATCGGCAGGAAGTTACAAACTCCCCATTCATAAATCAACCATCAACTGTATTTCAAGGATTTGAGATTTTATAAAATTTCGTGTTTCCATATTTCTCCGGAACTGGGTTTTCGAGGTCAGGGATAATTCAAACACGTCTTGAAACACTTTTTGGAAAGTCAGAAACCAACGCCAGCCGGTTCCGCTAAGCGACACCATTCCGAAGCGCAATGGAGTGCCAGGCTCATATAAATAGATTCGCGCCCGACCATCTGTGGTATAAAAATGAGTCGTTCCGCCGGTCAGCTTAATTCCACTATTAGCTCGAGATTCAAGATAGACACTAAGGGCTGAACCATCCGCCCGGCTCGATTCCTCCCGGATTTCGACCGCCGTTCCCCGCACTGACAATCGGCAATTCGTTGAACAAGCATAGCGGGAAGCAACGGATATTTGCCTGCGGCTTGTCGTGCCACCCTGCGACTCTAAAATCATCTCCCGTTTTAAACGAACCTCGAAAAAATGCCGATCCTGCCAATGGCGATTGATCGCCAGCTGGGCTTCGGAACCTCGAGGCGGGTCTATACCAGCCTCGAAAGACCGATTTTTGCGATAAAAATCAATTACGGCGCTCAGCCAGTATTGTTTCAACAACCTTGCCTGTCCGCCAATGTATACTCCCCTTTCATTCGCCAACGACGATGAATACTCTTTCATCACACTGCCCAGCGGCGTCTGAAAATAATCCGAAAAATAACGCAACTGAAGTCCAAATTTAAGATCACCAAGCTTTAAATAACACCCCTCCACAACAGCGTATTCCTTAGAATTTAATACCGCCAGTTCACCGGCGAGTGACCAATCCGACCAGGAAAATTTCTGATACAGCGAGTAGCCGCCAACTACCGTCGAACCGGCATAAAGCTGCACCGGATAGTCATAACGCGATTGAAAAGCCATCAATCCCAATTCCAGATTCGACCCGGTGTAATACCCAGCAATACCACCGGTTAATTCACCTAAACAATCCTTGCCCATTATTTCCGAGTCGGTTACATGAATCCCGGAACTGCGCAAGGTGACCACAAGGGTATCATCGAGCGCAGCATCCAATGATCGCCGCGACCCAAAGGAGCACAGCTTAAACCGCCCCAGCTGATATTTGAGATTCAAGCCGTAAAGAAAGCGATTTTCATCCGTACTGAGATATTCACTAAAGCGCGGCTCACGAGTGAGGAGATTGCTGGCAATACTGGTACCTTTACCCATGATTACCTGGGAAGAAAAAATTAATCCCTTACCCCAACTAAAACGATAAGCCCCTCCGCCGACATCTAAATTCTCTAATATCCGGGGAGCTCGGAAAGTTAAATTATAATAATCCCAAACAGACTTTTCTCCGGCATCCCTTTCTGCCACAATTCCGATCATTCCCCGGCGTTGATCCTTTATTCTACACCGTTGGAGATTCTTGTTCAGATCAATTTGCGGACTGGCCGACAGTGAAACAAAGTTCTGCATTGATACCTCTGCCCGCGAAACATCGGAGGGCATAATAAAAAACCGCCGAGTGATCTCGGCCTCATCCGCACTGAAACCATGCAAGCGCTTCAAATCTTGCCAGTCCCTTAGCTTTACCTTTCGTTTTTTTAAATCTAACAACTTATCTGTGAGACGCTCATTCAATGGCAAAAATTCAATATCTGTCACCCCACAAGATTCCCAATCTAACGGATTTGCTAACCATTCCTCAAGGATCTGCTCGATCTCTTCTGCTGAGCAGTCTGCTAAATCTATCAATTGATCCAATACTAATTCTTCGATGTAATCACTACCCTGTAAACAAACAGTCCCTAACAAGATAGTTGTGACGGCGACGATAATCTTTTTCAAAAACACAAGCCGCATCCTACATAGATTGTCCCGGGTAAGACCATGTGGTGCAGATAAGCCGCATCACAGCGTAACCCTTTCCAGTAAAAGGAAAATCCACCAGCCAACCGATCCGGATTCAACTGCACTCCCAGCCGAATGTCCAGAAAGGGAAGTGTCTTAATGCAGATACCTGTCCGTGGCGTAAACGGAAAGCCGGTATCTTTGAATACCTCAACATCCCATTCCAGCTGCCGATGGGGCTTCAGCTGCATACCAAGACTAAAACACTCCGGCAGGTGCTCAATCTTTGAGTAAATTTTCGGTTGGTTAACATTTTGAAATAATACCGCTAACTGGATGGTGCGGCTCAAATAATATTTTGTGCCAAACGACAATCCTATCGTCCCCGACATACCATAGTTAGCAATATCAATCTGAAAATAGTTCGCTGCAACACCTATCGCCAAATAATCGCGATATTGGATTGCCCAGGATAACTCCAGTGTATTTTCACTATAAATGGAATTTCCGAAAGACCGCAAGACCAAACCCAGTGCCCGATGACGAATCGTAGTCCAGCTGCAATATGCTTCATAACAATCCAGCCCCTTGATCCCATATAAACGACTATAATCAAAACGGATTAACCTGCCTACCTGCTCCGTATTAGCAGCCGGATTGGGTGAGGATGGTAAAAGTGATACTATACCACCTAAGGCAATTAACTGCGGATTGATCGATTGAATTTCAAAGGCAGCAAAAGCACTTTCTAAGCCGAGAGATAATATTAATATATGTTTTGGAAGTCTCATCTGATTGAAAATTAGATTACCTGCCTCTCTCGAGACAGTAATACTCAAATTGCTATTTATTTGCTGACAGCCTGCCTGATTTCAACAGGCATCGCTACCAGTATTACTCACTTAAAATTAATCGGTAATCCTGATCCGGGATTTTTATCATTTTTTCTTTTTGTCCTCTTCCCCGAGCTCATTCTTACGTTCTCCCCGCGGGACAAAAGTATTCAGCTTCTCCCTGACGATTAAGGGGTGATCCCGGTTGTGCAGACAGAGAATTCCCTCAATCATAAATTCTTTCATCATGATTTCCTCATCCGAGCGCCGTTTCAACTTCCCGCCAATCGGAATAAAAAGCAGGTTTGCCAGAATCAGCCCGTAAAAAGTGGTTAGCAATGCCAAACCCATACCACTCAACAGCTCCTTAAATTGAGTCCCGACGTCGAACTCGAACGCGGTGGCAATGTTTGCCACTGCCGCAGAAGTCACACCCCCGGTGAAATTCTTCATCATCACGATCAGCCCAACAATCGTTCCCACCATGCCAAAAGCCGGGGCATAGGTCCCCATATAGAAGAATATCTCCTGACCAATTGTATGCCGCTTCTGCATATTAGCCAATTCTAAATTTAGATAATTCCGCAGGCGCTCCTGGTCCTTCTCATTGATGGCCAGCTCAATCCCATTGCGCATAAAGTTATCTTCAACCTGATTCAGCTCACTCTCAAGCGACATCAGGCTCTGGCGTCGGGCTTTCGCCGCTAAATCGGTAAATTGATCAATTACCTTTTGATAGCCTCCCTTAGTCCCTCTAAAAGCATTCTTTACTACACCAAAGACGCCCCAGATATTTTTTAACGGATAATTAATAAAAGTCGCGGCAAGTGTTCCCCCCAGCACCAGCGTTAACGCCGGGAAATTCCAGAAATATTGAGCTGCACCACCTTTGGCAGTTATGGAGAAAGCCAGTAAAGCAATCCCGGTCACGAGTCCGATTAAAGTAGCAGCGTCCATGTCATTCCTTTGGAGTTTTCAAAATAATCCTATTGGTAACTAATTTAAATTATCACTATCACAATATCATTATTTTTTTGAAGAGCGTTCGATGACTCTGAAGACCTTTTCACCCTTTTTAGCCATACGGTATTTCTCCCGAGCCAGTTTTTCGATATAGCTCAGATCACTTTCTAACCGTCGCCTCTCCGCCAAAAGTGAATCCTGTTCAACCATTAACTGTTTGATGTGAGCTTGAATCTGCTGCTTTTGGCGATTCACCTGGTAAATCTGATACAAGCCATAATCGCCAATAACAAAGAAGATCAGGAAAACCGCAATTAAGGATAAGCCCCCCAGAATCCAGTACAACTGTTTGATATTGGGTGCCTCTGCTCTTATTTTGGATCGAATCGGAGAAGGCCTCGACATCTCTATCTCAAAACATCAACTTTTAATTACTAAACACACTTCTCTGATCAAATAAGGTCACAATCTCGTGGCAGAGATAAACTTCCAAAAACATTTCGATTCAAATTACCGCATAACTCCGGAATTCGACAATATTGCGACTATTTTGATTACTTGCCTCAATCCATGAACATTCTTTTCAATTGTAAAAGTAACCTTCTTTACTCTATTATCCTTGGTGAATTTACGGTATGTCAAATAGATTGTCAATTACAACCTGAATTCGGACTAAATTCCCTAATCAACAATTTCAATTATTCCCAATTTTCTTCTATGACAATCCCAATTGCACACTTTATGTCTACTATTATTTTTATGGGTTAATTACTAAATTAATGCAATTCAAATTCAAATTAGGAGAGCAATGAAAATGATTCAAAGATTGGCTGTATTAACCAGTGGCGGGGATGCTCCCGGAATGAATGCCGCCGTCCGGGCGGTCGTTAGAACGGCAATTGATGAGGGTATTTCTGTTTTTGGAATTCACAGTGGCTTCGAGGGATTAATCACGGGGGAAGTCACGTCCCTGAATCGCCGTTCGGTTAGTAATATCATTCAAAAAGGCGGGACTTTTTTAAAAACCTCTCGGAGTGAGGCTTTCATGCATAAAGCCGGTCGGAAACAGGCTCATGAGGTTCTAAAAGAATGGGAGATCAATGATCTGATTGTAATTGGCGGCGATGGTAGTTTCCGCGGAGCCCATGCCCTTTATTTGGAACATGGTGTCAACGTTATCGGAATCCCCGGCACAATAGATAACGACATTTACGGAACCGATATTACCATTGGTTATGATACAGCCGTGCATACCGCTTTAGATTCGATCGATAAAATCCGGGATACGGCGGCTTCACATGACCGGATATTTCTGGTGGAAGTAATGGGGCGCCATGCCGGTTTTATCGCCTTAGCAGTGGGAATCTGCGGCGGTGCCGAGGAAATCTTAGTACCCGAAAAAGAAACCACCATGGATGACATTGGTGCGCTTATTAAAGATTGGTCCAAAAGCGGTAAGACCAGTAGTTTGTTTGTAGTCGGCGAGAAACATAAGCTCGGCTCGGCTACCGAAATCGCCCAGAAAATTAAGGAATTATTTAACGTCGAATGCCATGTCTGCGTATTGGGACATACCCAGCGCGGCGGCAGCCCGACAGCCACCGACCGCCTCTTAGCCAGTCGGCTGGGCTATTATGCCGTTTTAGCCCTCCAGGAAGGAAAAACCGATGTCATGGTGGGCTGGTGCAATAACGCGATTACCTACACCCCATTGGCCGCAACCTGGGAGAATAAAAAACCGCTGGATCCGGAACTGCTCAAGATTTACCGGATATTATCCTATTGATTAGAAATTGACGTCACTAAAAACGAGTCTGACTGGCTCTTAAAATCAGCGGAGCTTGAAAAAATGATTACGAAGCGAGATTTTTGTTCCTGGAAACCACCAGCTACCGAGAAATTTTATTTTTATCGAGGGAAATTTCTTGACATTTAAAAGATTGTCGTGTAACATAAGACCAACAGAGGAAACAACAACCAATTAGGAGGATTTTATTATGGCAGAGAAAGTTTTAAAATGTGGCGTGAAGAAGGAAAAAGGATACCTGTATTATCTTGACAAAAAGGGAAACGTAGCACGTTCAAAAATGGCCCGAGGAGGGGAGAAGGGGGGCGGCGCAACCG